>Ga0307426_1002038_pt1 | contig 12862 bp, 11 predicted proteins | sample SalMarWE160340MG_FD_202165 | JGI IMG/M metagenome (GOLD analysis project Ga0307426, IMG submission 202165) | Salt marsh sediment microbial communities from the Plum Island Ecosystem LTER, Massachusetts, United States - WE1603-40 | ecosystem: Environmental > Aquatic > Marine > Intertidal zone >... | reverse complement strand
ATCTCTGTTATGTGGAATTTAGTTGGAACTATATATTCCAATATTCCTGGAGTATGGACATGGTTTGTAATACAAACAATCTCCATTTCCTTAATATTAGCTTGGCCTTTTTTAAAAACTTCAAAACGGTTTAGATTATATTTTTGTTTTTTTATTTGGATTAGTAATGAATTTATTATTAACTGGTTATCGCCATTTCGAGGTGAATCAAATTTTCTTGGATATTTGTATTATTTTCTTTACAATATCCCCGAACAAAATGTTATCTTAGGGTATTTCCCTTATTTGCTCGCAGGAACTATTTTTGGAGATTTATTTTATGAATCGTCATTAAAAGAGGGAGAAAAAGCGCAAAAAGACTATCTGATAAAAAATTTGATTAAACCATCTGTTATTGGGGGTACTCTATTAATAATATTTGGTATCTTTTTCGAATTCCCAAATTTTACTGTGAAAGAAACGTTTTCTTCTCACATGTTCACCTTTGGACTGCAATTATTATTGCTTTCATTTTTAGTGATCATAAAGGATTTTGGTAAAATTAAATTTAAGAAAAATTATTCTGTTATTAAATATTATTCATTTTACTCATTTACCATCTTTTTTGCCCACCAGCTTCTCTATTTTGTCTTTACCCCCCAATTTAATGCGTTAGAAATATGGATATATATCATACCAACAATGGTGTTAATAACTCTTTTATTCAGATATATTTACATAAAGGTCGGAAAACATGCATCGCTCAAATTTTTTATAAGTAAATTTGCAACTTTCTTGGCGGAGAAAATAAGTTAAGGCATAATGATGATACGATTTAAGAGTATTGATATTTTTCGTGGAATTTGCATGGGTTGGATGTTTTTAGGTCATTTATTAGAATGGTGGATAAAACCCGAATTTATCAATGTAAATAATTTTACACACATTATTTTGGACTCAGTAGGAGCTTCTGGGTTTTTATTCATATCCGGCGTAAGTATAGCTCTATCTTATCGTAATAGAATTTATAAGATAGAAGTATTAAAGGAATTTACAAAAATACGAGCAAGAAATTCTTACCTTTTACGCGCATTATTTTTGCTAATTATAGCAATAATCTATAATCTATCTGTCGCTTTGGCTATAAACGATCTATCTTATATCTGGTCATGGTTTGTTCTTTTAACGGCATCCATTTCATTATTACTTGCGTGGCCTCTTTTGAAATTAGCAAAATATATCCGGATTGGAATTGGTTTTACTATATGGATCCTGAATCGATTTTTGTTTGAATTCTTAGCAACTTATGTTGGACAATTGAATATTTTTGGGGGGGCTTTTTTTTTGTTATACAATAAACCTCAACTTGACCCTATATTAGCATTTTTTCCATTTTTTTTGTTTGGAACCGTGATAGGTGATTTGATCTCAAATTTCAAATTTGATAATACAGCACCAAATAGAAATAAAACGCTTAGTACTTTAAAAAAATACTTTTTTATTGGTCCTATTTTGATTATTATTGGTCTCTTTATTGAGATCCCTAATTTTTTAGTAAGGAGCTCTCTTTCTTGGTTAATCTACTCTTTAGGGATTCAATTGACATTATTGATGACACTATTCATTTTTGAGATTCTTTTTATGAATCGTATTAAAAAAAGTTACAAGTTCTTGTTTTATTTCTCTTATTATTCCTTCACCGTATATTTAACTCATAGTTTGTTACGCTTCCTTTTTTTAGAACAATTGGATTATATCAGCATTTGGTTTGCAATTCTAATTACGTTCTTAATATTTGGATTGCTTTTAAAAATTATATATCGCTATTGGAAGGGATTATTTTCAATTAAAATCCAGTTAGGGCGATTAAGTTCTTACGTCGCTGATAAAATAGAGTTAAGAAGAAAAGACATCGAAAATTAGGATTAAAAATGAGAGAAAGATTGGATATATTGCTAGTAGAAAGACGTCTTGTGGAAAGCAGGACTAAAGGACAATGGTTAATCAAAAAAGGGTATGTTTTAGTAAACAATGAAAAAGTAAACAAACCAGGAAAAAAAATAGATAATCGTGCGAAAATTGAACTAATTAAGCAGTTTCCTTATGTTGGGATGGGAGGCTTGAAATTAGAATTTGCTTTAGAAAATTTCTCCATCCAAATCAACGAGAAGATATGTGCAGATTTGGGAGCCTCAGTAGGGGGATTTACAGATTGTTTATTAAAATATGGAGCAAAGAAGGTTTACTCAATTGATACCGCTTCAGATTTTCTCCACCCATCCTTAAAGTGTCAAATTGATAAGGTAGTTGATTTATCTGGAGTTGATGTCCGTTCATTAGATAAACTAAACGATTTAGTAGATATTATAGTAGTTGATATCACTTTTGCATCATTGAAAGATGTGTTACCAAACACTATATATTATTTGAAACAAAATGGAAATATTATTGTTCTGGTGAAACCTATATTCGAAGTGGATTTTGTAAATTCTGATACTTTTGAAGTAATATCAGACAAAACCCGTCTTAAACAGATTTTATATGAATTAACTGAATGGGCATTTAATCATGAATTTTATCCTCTAGATATAATTAAATCTCCTTTACCGGGAAAGGGGGGTTCAATAGAATTCTTCATTCATTTGAAAATCTCGCAAACAAATTTAATGAATAGAGAAAAAATCATTGAAAAAATCAATTTACTTTTTCGGGGTAATTAAGGAACATTTTACCCCATTCTGTTTTATTGAATTCTTTTATTCGCTTTTTACCAATTATAGGGTACCAAAGCATGTCATGATATATCAATGAGGCTAATATAGGAAAGGTCATAAATAACTTATTTTTCATTAATGGATTTAAAAATTTGAGTGATCCTTTCCGAACCATTTGATCTCCCCAAATAACTAAGCTTCTTTTAACTTTAAAGTTCCAATTTATAGATGAGATATCTTCTCCAACTATCTCAATTTGTTCAAAGTCTCCACATCCTAAACCCTCGTCGTGCGCTAATTTTATAGCGGGTAATTTTAATGGATCAAATCCCAACATTTTTGATACAACTGTATCTACAGCTACTTGATCATATCCCGCAAGGAGATAATTCTTTATTCGAGGAATCATTGTTCTAGGACCTGCACCATCACCACATACAGTACCATCAACAATCGCTAGAGTTTGAGGATGAATTTGTTTTTGTACGATTAATAGATCTACTAGTACTTCTGAAATGAATTGATGACTATAGTGACGTCTTTTTGTTAATAATCCCCCAAATGCATTTTTCATTGCGCACGTGATACCTCCGTGGATCATTTCATCTCTTGTTTGTTTCAAATCTCCACCGATTGCTCCAGTATGACCATGCGTTTTCATAGTAGGTAAATGTATGATAGGTTTGCCAAGGTAAAACTGTGGAATTTTAAAACCACCGGGGAATATCTTAGAATCCAATACATGTAATTTTTTATTTTTCAAATTGATAAACTTTGGTCTCAAAGATTCATAGGAAACGAAAGGTATCCGAGTTAAAGGCACAAACCAGACACCATATTTCTTAATTATAGGTCCCCAGCGATTTCCTCTCAATCCTTTCGCGATGTTTGTGACTACGGTTCTATTCTCAGCAGTAAAAAGATTTTTAGGATCAAATCCATCCTCCACTATCGCCTTCAATACACCTTCTAATTGCCATGGCGGACTTGAGCAAGAAGGGAAGAATTTTGACCAACTCAGATTTAATTTGAGAATAATTTTCTCATTAATGTCAAAGAAATCCTTGTATCTAGCTAAATGCATTAACCTCTTATAATCTTCAAGAATTGTATTCGAGGTTGTTTTAATCACAAAAATTTGAGATTTATTATGAGTCATTAATAAAAGAAAGTACGCTACTTTATTTTTTTATCCATTATATGTATATACATGATTGATTAAAATGATAAGAAATTATAAATAAAAAAGAGAAAACAAAATTTAAAATGGATTAATCAGAAATATAACTCATTCCTTCATAAGATTTTTTTTTATCAGATAGGGGATTGCAATACATATAATGATCTCCACCAAGATCGACTCTTTTTGGAGCGTCAATTCCGCATCCTTCATGCTTATTTACTTCAAAGCATCGAGGGTGAAATGTACATCCTAAAGGAGGATTTATTGGACTAGGCACATCACCTTCCAAGATGATGCGATTTCGTTTCGAACTGGGATCAAATGTGGGTCTGGCGGATAATAATGCTCTCGTATAAGGATGAGTGGGATGATAAAAAACCTCTTCTATTTTTCCTCCCTCGACAAATTTACCAAGATACATAACTTCAATTCTATCCGCTATGTGTTGTACTACACTTAAATCGTGGGTAATGAACAAGTAAGATAAATCAAATTGGTTTTGAAGATCATTTAATAAATTCAAGATCTGAGCTTGAACAGAGACATCAAGTGCGGAAGTTGGTTCATCTAATATAATTAACTCAGGATTACATGCCAATGCTCTGGCAATAACAATTCTTTGTTTTTGCCCGCCTGAAAACTCATGGGGATATCTATCTAAATGTTCTCTTTTCATGGATACAGTTTTCAAAAGTTCTAGCACTCTTGTTCTTAATTTTCTTCCAGATTTTATACCTTCAAGTAACCTAAGTGGTTCTCCAATAATATTAACAACTTTCCATCTCGGATTCAATGAGGAATCGGGATCTTGAAATACCATTTGAATTTTTTTTCTTACAGCTTTTTCATATTCAGCCATTTTACGTGCTTCAATTATTTTTTTCCCCTTAAATAATATAGCTCCTTCGGTTGGACGAACCAGATTTAGAATAGTATTTGCGATTGTAGTTTTACCACACCCACTTTCTCCCACTAATCCTAATGTTTCTCTTTTATGTAAATCAAAAGATACCCCATCCACGGCTTTAACGTATCCAATTATTTTCTTGAAAAATCCTGCCGTGATAGGATAATAAGTCTTTAGATTTCTCACTGATAATACTACATTATCCGTATCATACTTATCAAATTCTATTTTATTATCGCTTGCTGTCATCATTTATTTTAAATAATTTCTTTTAATTTCAATTTTATACTTTTTTAGATAATTCAATTTCACCCTTACTCCAATCATATTTTGGAGAATCATTATATTTTGGATCATATAAATGACATGCCACAAAATATTTGTCACCAATCTCAGTAAAAGTTGGTCGTACTTTGTCACAAATTTCCAATCTCTCATCGCATCTTGGATGAAATCGACATCCTGAAGGAGGATATATTAAATTTGGAACAGACCCTCTAATAGACTGTAGTTTTTTATCCTTCTTCTCCAGAGTTGGAATTGCTGAAATCAATCCCCGAGTATACGGATGTCTTGGATTTTTAAATAAATTTTCTGCTGTGGCATATTCTATAATATTACCACTATACATAACCGCAACTCGATCACACAAATCTGCTATTATTCCTAAATCATGAGTTATCATTAAAATTGATGTTTTAAATTTTTTCTTTAAATCTTTCATAAGATCAAGAATCTGAGCTTGAATAGTAACATCTAAAGCTGTTGTTGGTTCATCTGCAATCAATAATTGTGGATTACAAGAGAGAGCCATAGCAATCATCACACGTTGTCTCATTCCACCACTTAATTCATGAGGATATCTTTCCAATATTCCTTGAGCGTCTGGCATGCCAACCTCTTCTATCACTTTAATAGATTTACTTTCAATAATGTTATTCAAAGTTTGTTGGTGCTTAGTTTCTTCTTTTAACTTTTTAATTTCTTTTTCATAGTCATTTATTTCTTTTTTAGTCAGTTGATCTTTCTCATCTTTAAGAGTTTGTGTTAGCTCTTCATATTTTTTGATTTTATTTCCATGTTCTAATTTTTCTTCATCGAGAAGTAAATTCATTTCTTCCTTTTGATGTAATAAAAATACTTCTTTAATTTGGGTTCCAACTTTCATAACTGGATTTAATGAGTTTAAGGGATCTTGGAATATCATAGTGATATCCTTACCTCTAATGTCTCGCATTTCCTTTTCTGGTAAATCTAAAAGATTAATTCCGTTAAAATCTATCTCTCCATCAATAATCTTTCCTGGAGCTCTTACAAGTCCAATTATTGAAAGTGCTGTGACTGATTTCCCACATCCAGTCTCTCCTACAAGTCCAAGTACTTCATTTTTTAGAATAGCAAATGAGACCCCATCTACAGCTTTTACAACACCCTCTTCTGTAAAAAATTGGGTTTTTAGATTTTTTATTTTAATTAATTCATTATTACTTTTGGTTAAAGAATTTGCGTTAAATATATTTTCTTTTTCACTATCTGATCTCAAATTTATTTTTAACCCCGTAAAGTTTAGTTTAGTTTAGTCTATAAATTTTTCATTCTTGGATCTAAAGCATCTCGAAGTCCATCTCCTACTAACATAAAGGCTAATACCGTTATCATAATCATCAATCCTGGAAACACTGCCGCCCATGGTGCTGTGTAAAATTGTACTCTAGCTTTTGATATATCATACCCCCATTCTATTAGTGTTGGATCCGCAAATCCAAGAAAACTCAATCCCGCTAAACTCAGGATTATACCTCCTATATCAAATGTAAAAGCAACAATAATAGGCTGAATAACATTAGGGAATATATGTCTGAACATGATTCTAACATTAGAGGCACCTGAAACTCTAGCAGCATCAATGTATGGCAAGTTCTTTGTTTGAAGAACAGATCCTCTAATAATACGAGAATAACCTGCCATACCTAATATCCCATAGGCTAATATAAAATACTCTAATCTACGTCCCCAAATTGCAATAAAAACTAGGACTAATACAAGTCCTGGAAATGCTAGCATAATATCGACAATTCTCATAAGAACTGAATCAATCCATCCACCGTAATAAGAAGCAATGATACCTATCACACAACCTCCTAATACAGATATAACCAAAGCAGGTAATGCAACAGTTAATGAGGTTCTCGCACCCCAAATAATTCTCCCTAACACATCAGCGCCTGCATCTCCTGTTCCCAGTAAATGCGTTGGAGAAGGAGGACTCCAACTTCCATATTGTGGTGTCGTCAAAAAGTACCTTGTATAAGGAGATAACCAAGGAGCAAATACAGCAAATGAAATGATAATAAACATCAAGGTAATACCAATTAATGTCAAAACAGATTTAAATCGAGTAATGAATTTCCTCTGGCTTTTGGTTTTCTCATATTCAATTTGTCTTTCCATTAAATCTTCTGAAATGTATCCAGGGATTAATAGAAATTTAATATTATTTATAATCCAATTCAGTGTTCCGGTGAGTACTTTGTTCTTTGGCTTTTCTTCTTTTTCAAGTTCAATCCTACTTTCCGGTTGTTCTCGGATTGCTTTTTGTTCAACCATTTTTCTTTTTCACAATTTATTTTTAATTTATATATTTATTTTAAATTAACATCAGTTTTTTAATATGCTATGCGAGGATCAAGATAAGCATATAATAAATCCATGATAAGGTTTGCCACAACAAAAATGACTGCAATTAAAAATACACAAGCATTTAATACATAATAATCATAACGATTTAAGGCTGTTACTAATAATTGTCCCATTCCATCTAAATTAAAAGTGGTTTCAGTTAATACAGCTCCACCAAGTAATGCTCCAATATTTAATCCAATTATAGTTACTGTTGGTATTAACGCATTTTTTAAAGCATGGGTGTGGATCACATCTCTTTCTTTGGCCCCTTTAGCTCTAGCTGTCCTTATATAATCTTGCTCTAAGACTTCTAACATACTTGAACGAGTTTGTCTTGTAATACTTGCAATTGTAATAAATGATAAAGCCATAACTGGCAAAAATAAATGCCATACATAATCAACAAAATAATATAAATTTCCAGTGATTAATGTATCAATTAATCTAAATCCAGTGATAGGGTCTAATTTATTATACCAAGAAGTTGCAAATCCTTGCGTCGGGAAAAAGAAAGGTGAATTAATTTGCTTGAGTTGATATGATAAAAAATACTGCATAAGCATTCCTAACCAAAAAACAGGAATTGAAACTCCTAAAAGAGCAAACCCTCTTACTGTTGTATCTTGAATTTTATTTCTATGCTTTGCAGAAATTACACCCGCTTTAATTCCTACTACAGAGGCTATTATCATTGATAAGACAGTAAGCTCTATAGTACGAGGAAACTTTTGCATCACCAATGGCCATACATCAGATCCCGGGGATATTTGTAATGATTTCCCCCAGTCTCCCGTAAATAAATTTCTCAAATATAGAAAGTATTGTAAAATTATAGGTTGATCCAGACCAAGCTGGTGTTCCATTGCGTGTAATTGCTCTTCTGTATAACCCTGAGTGGGAAGATATGCAATTGCTGGATTATAAGGGAAAAATTTTGTTAGAATAAAAACTAAAGTTAAAACCCCAAATAAAACTGGAATCATCTGTATCAATCTTTTAACCATATATTTAATTACGTTTGCCATATTATATTTTCCCTTTTTCTTTTAACTAAACTAATCCAAACTTTTTACTAATTCTAATTTTTTAGTATATTCTAAATATCTTAATTTCAAATATGATGCAAATAATGCCGTAAGGAAATTAACTCCTAGTAAGGTTAAAATTGTTAAATATCCATCTATTGTTGCAAAAAATATTCCAATGACAAAAATATTAAATCCATATATCATCCAATACCATAAAAAAGAGATTCCAATTATAATTGGTATTAACCATATTGCATTTCTTAATGCATATTGAAAATAATCCTCTCTAAATGCCATAATAAATATAATTATTATTAAGATGATGATAGAAAAATACGATGCAGGATTAAATAATACTTGATATAAAAATATAAGTCTTAAATTGACAAATTTATAATATACATTAGAGATGTAACCAAAAAATACAAAATAAATCAACAATATACTTAGTATAAAATTACCTTGTCTACTGATAACAATTTTAAGAGTCATAAATCTAATTTTATATTAATATGAGTTAAGATAAATAATTTAGTATTTGATCACTTATTAATTATACCACTATTTCTTAACTAATTAATGATTTAATTAACCGATCTCTGTAATAAGCTAACAGTTTTATGTTGTTAGTAAAGATCTCAATAAAGTCCTTGTAAATTAAGAGAGGACCAAACAACTTTTTCAACAAAATATCTATTTTTTATCATAAAAATCGTAATGCATAATTTTGGGATAATTTATTTCTTTTTTCCATATAAGACCCATTTTTATGAATTTATGATCTAATTTCATTTCAATTTGATTATTTTTAATTCAATTTTTATATAATTTTTCAAATAGAGCTAAAATATACTAATATATTTTTTTGATAATTCACATACTTAATCTTAAAATTATAATATCTTACTCAAATTATTATTTTTTGGTGAAGAAAATAAATTTTAAAAAAAAAGGTCAGAGTAGATAAAAAAATTTACGCAAATTGAAGTATATGTTGTTCGGCGAGTTTTATTCTACTGAGAAAAATTAAAATGAGTCCGACTACTTCAAAAGTAAAGTTTATGGTTAGAAGAGGTAAAAATACTATTAATTTTTCGCTTGCCATTGTATAAGCCGAGGCAGCTTCAAATGCTCCGAATAAGTATAAAAGCATTGCCAATAAAGCTATTACTAAACCAATTAACATAACAGCAATTCCAATCCTAATATGGTTCGATACAATAAAAATAAGACTTATCAGGATAATCACACCTCCTCCAAGTACGAAATAACTTGTTAATTCAAATATAGAAGTAAATGAATGTATTATTTCTGATGTAAGATTAAATACTCTAGGAATCCATAGCATGTTAAAAATATAGGTTCCAATAGTAGAGCCAAATATTAGCAAAAAGCAACCCAAAGCACTTAACCTTAGCCATTTAATATTCTCCATTTTTTATCAACTAAATAGATTATTAATTTAAGGTGAAGAATTATTTAAATATTAAAAATTTTGATATTGTGATTAATAGATTAATTTAATTGAGATATAATATATGTTTATTATTTTTTTTTTTAGTTAAAAATCTTATTAAATTTAGTATACATGATAAAAGCAATTAATTAATACTAAGTTCTTTTATAGAACTTTAAATAAAATTATAGCGAAATACTCCCGAAACAATTTCCTAAATTGTACTCGATTATGGCACACCTAAAATCATGATTTAAATCGCGTTAATCGGCGATGGAATTCAAATTATGATAAAGATAGAAATTAATATCATTAGAGAGAAAATCACAAAAAGGATAGTTGAGAAAAAAAGCATTATATTTAACTTTCTACCATTAAAATTTGATAAAAGAAAGAAATATTTGAATACTAAGTAAATAAGAAAAAAAAGATTTAAATAAATTTTTACTCATATCTTAAAATCTCTAGAAATAACAGGGGTAGAAATTTATGAATGAGACTTGATTTGGTACCCAACCATGAAGGACATTTAACCAAGCGTCGTTATTTTTACCACTATCCAACCAAAGGCATGGAAAATCTCTTTCAACCATTGTATGTTGAATCTGATAATAGATACTTTCTCTTATGGTTTGGTTTGGTTCTGCTGCTCCTTGTCTTATTAGCAATTCAACATCAGGCTCGTAATAACGTTCACCATTAATGACTGAGATATTTGAGAAGAATGGAGTGATATAATTTTCAGGATCATTATAATCTTGAAGCCATCCCATTGAATAAGCCATTAATTGTTCAGGATGCGATACCTGTTTACCAATAACTTCTCCCCATGATTCACCAATGACTTCTACAAAAATTCCTATTGAAGCCATATTAGCTTTAAACAGATTTCCTATATCTCCTCTCCTGTCAGTTTCGGTATTCCAAGTATAATTCCACGTCGCAACTGGACTACCAGATGCTGCCAGACTCTGCCAAAATGTGTCCGCTGGATTATCGTTTATAGGAGCAGAACCACTTACGAGGGCGGCATCTACAAGAATTTGACGAGCATATGAAAGATTTAATACAGGATAGTCTAAATCTGTAGCAAAGAAGGGTACTGGTTCAGCAATAGGACCTTCCAATCTTACTGCCTGTCCTTGCAAAATTTCTTGAATTACATAATTGTAATCAAATGCATATGACGCTGCTTTTCTCAAGGTAACATTCATAAACACACAATCTAACATTACGTATTCAGTATTGGTTGTTGCTCCACCTCGATATAGGGTAATAGCTGAATCAGAATCAAATTGAGTCAAGAATGAGGGATCCGGAGCATCCAAGATATCAACTTCTTTTGAAAGCAAAGCTTGATTTCTAGTGTTAGTATCTTCAATTTGTACCCAAACCATTGATAGTAATTTTGGAGCACCACGCCAATATACAGGGTTGGCTCTAAATCGGATATCAACATCGGGAGTGAATGATTCATAAATAAATGGTCCAGTACCGATTAGTCTTGAATTTGCTGACTCAAGATAGCGTAGAGGTGGTGTTGATGCTGGAGACATAAAGTACATTCCCGCATAAGCGAGAATTGCTAAAAATGGTCCTTTTGGTTCATTCAATACTAATTTAACTACATATTGCGAAACTACGATAGTTTGATTGATTAAAGGTTTTCCACTTCCATCAGCAGTTTGAATAAGTCCACCAAATTGACATACTGGTGTGGTCGCATCTAATGACACATTAAATGGAGCTGGTAGATAATCATTTTCAGAATAATTAAGAAAATGATTTAATCGATCAAAATTCCATTTAACAGCGGCAGCGTTAAATGGAGTTCCATCATGAAACATAACACCTTGTCGAAGAGTAAAGGTGTAATTTAAACTGTCAGAAGTAACAACTGGAAAATCAGTTGCTAAACTAGGTACAGGCCCATATTGAGGATCTGTCAGATTTGTTTTCATCAATCCTTCACAGACTTGATTAATCACGTCTATTGAAGCTGAATCATACGCATAATGAGGATCCAGATCCGGAATACCACCAGAAGTTCCGAATACTAGAATTTGTTCTCTTTGAGGAGCTGGATTTATAGACATAGCAAGAATGATGTTTCCAACACCAGATGCTACTAAAGCAATCGCTAAGATTATTATCGCGATATTTTTTTTTTCCATTTCCATATTTTTAATCACTTTATTTTTAAATTTTTAAATTTTTTTTAGATTTGTTGTTAAATATCTTCTTAAATTCGTAAACTTATAAAATTTATTATTTTTTTTTTATAAATTTTGGAAATCAATAAAATAGATAATGCATCTAAGCTTTCATTCTTTATATATACTTTTAATTTGATAACTTTATTTAAAATATGGTAATTTTCCCAAAATTTTAAGATATTGAAAAATATAAGCGTCTATTTAAAATTATCTCTAAATAATATACTAAATGAAGATAGAGATGATTTGTTCGAAATAAAAGGTCATAAAAATCGTACCCAAAAAGAGAAATCCTAAAAATTAAAAAAATTTTTTAATCTTTTATTTGTAAATTCTTAAACTTTTTCCTTTTTATATCAATAATTCAGAACTTACAAAAGAAAATTAAAAAGTGTTAGTAAATCTTGAACCTTACTTATTATAGAATAAATACTAGAGGATTTACTTAATGATATTAAATAGTATTTTTGAATAATTGAAACAAATGCTTTTTAATCTAATCTAATTATTCTCAAAGATTTAATGGGTAAGTAAATAAGGGAAGCACAGATTTATAAATATAGTATTCATTATTACCTGAGTAATTTTATGTTTAGTAGAAATAAGGGAAAAGTTAAAACCAAATTAAGTACAAACAAAAAAGAAATTGCTCTAATTGGGTTTAGCTTTGACATTTTTTGTACTTCTTTATTTAAAA
>Ga0307426_1002036_pt1 | contig 12870 bp, 12 predicted proteins | sample SalMarWE160340MG_FD_202165 | JGI IMG/M metagenome (GOLD analysis project Ga0307426, IMG submission 202165) | Salt marsh sediment microbial communities from the Plum Island Ecosystem LTER, Massachusetts, United States - WE1603-40 | ecosystem: Environmental > Aquatic > Marine > Intertidal zone >... | reverse complement strand
AATTCCGCCCTCCACCATGCCCCCCACCCCGATGGCCACCACACTCCAGTATCCCATTTTCTGCTTATCCGCCGCCATGTCGACTTTTCCTATTTTCTTTTTCTAGTGCGGTTGTCCCGCTCATTATGTGGCAGGCGGCGGCCAGATTTTCCTGGCACTGGAGGTAGGTCGGCATCACCCAGCTGCGGCCGTCCCGGGCGATCAGGATTTCCGCCTCTTCGGGCCCCCAGGTGCCCGCCGGGTAATTGGGAAATGAATACGGTTTAATCTTTTCCCATTTTTTGTTCCGGACCTCGTTGCCGTTGAACGATACGGGGGCTTCCATGGCGATGAGGCAAAGAATCTGGAGCAGGTGGTTCTGGATCATATGGCGCAGGGCCCCGGCCTGGTCATAATAGCCGCCGCGGTGGGCGACCCCCACGGATTCAGCAACGGTAATCTGGATGTGATCGATGTAGTGACGGTTCCAGAGCGGTTCAAACAGCGTGTTGCCGAACCGGAAGGCCAGAATGTTCTGGACGGTCTCCTTGCCAAGATAATGATCGATCCGGTAAATTTGAGATTCGAGAAAGATGCCCGTCAGGGTCTTGTTCAGCTTTCCGGCCGATTCCTGGTCCCGGCCGAAGGGTTTTTCAACAACGATGCGGGATCGCTGCCGGTCCTGGTGCAGTTTGGCATGGTCGAGTTTATGGGCCAAGTTTTCCACCAACCCGGGCGGGACCGCCAGATAGAAGATCTTGTTGGCCTTCGTTCCCCAGTCCTTCTCGATCTTCGCAAGATGTTTTGCTAGATTTTTAAAGGACTTGTCATCTTCGAAATCGGCCTTGAGGTAGGACAGATTCTGCGCAAATGCATTCCACAGTTTCTTGTCGGCCTTGCCCCTGCGCGAGTTTTTATCCACGCCTTCCTGCAGGTGATTGCGGAATTGGTTGTCCGTCATTTCAACTCGGTCCAGCCCCAGCACGAGGATGCGCTCGGGCATCCACCCATCCAGATGAAGATTGTAAAGGGCGGGAATCAGCTTGCGCCAGGTCAGGTCGCCGCCCGCACCGAAAATCACGAAGATGGTGGGGTCCGGCCGAACGGTGTTTTCCATGGGGTCCTCCTCGGTTTCTATCCGATCGTCTGGTTCGACTGCAGATTTTATTGCCATTGCGTGTGAATCACGTCTTCCGAATCGATCCGCTTATAGGTGTGGGCGCCGAAATAGTCCCGCTGGGCCTGGATGAGATTGGCCGGAAGCCGGGCACTGCGATAGGCGTCAAAGTAAGCCAGCGACACCATAAACCCGGGAATGGGAATGCCCCAGCCCGCGGCGGTTTCGATGATATGCCGCAGGTCCGACTGCCGCTCCGTCACCCGGCCGCCCAATTCCGCGTCCAGAAGCAGATTGGGCAGATCGGGGGTTTTTTGGAAAGCGGCCATGATCGTATCCAGCAGCGCGGATCGAATGATGCACCCGCCGCGCCAAATTCGCGCCACAACGCTCAGGTCCAGTCCGTAGCCGTATGATTCGGATGCGTTCAGAAGCTGGGCCATTCCCTGTCCGTAGGTAATGATGACTGCTGCGCCCAACGCCCGGCCCAGTCGTTGCACCCATCGATCCGCATCCCCTGAAAACTGGGTGGACGGACCGGACAGCATTCCGCTGCCGGCCCGCCGTTGTTCTTTCCGCATAGACAGATTGCGCATCTGCACGGCGATGTCGATCGTCGGAATCGGCTCCTGTATGTTCAACGCATCACAGGCCGTCCACATGCCGGTTCCTTTCTGATCGGCACAGTCCAGGATGCGATCCACAAGGTCATCTCCGGTGCGCTCATCTTTTTTCTGAAAAATCCGGGCCGTGATTTCCATCAGGTAGCTGTTCAGTTCCTGCCGGTTCCATTCGGCGTATATCTCATGCAGCTGGACGTTGGTAAGCCCCATACCGCGTTTCATGAAATCGTAGGTTTCAGCGATCAGCTGCATGATGCCGTATTCGATGCCGTTGTGGACCATTTTTACGTAATGCCCGGCCGCACCGGGGCCGAGATAGGCAACGCAAGGAGCGCCGTTCACTTTGGCAGCCGCCGCTTCGAGAATAGGTTTTACCCGTTCGTACCCCGGCCGTGAACCGCCGGGCATTATACTGGGTCCATTCCGCGCACCTTTTTCACCGCCGGAAATACCCGTGCCGAGATAGCGCAGTCCTTTATGCATAACGCTTTGCTCGCGGCGGTTGGTATCCTGGAAATTGGAATTGCCGGCATCGATGATCAGATCGTCGAAAGCCAGATGCGGCAGCAACGATTCGATGACCGCGTCTACCGGTTTGCCGGCCGGTACCATCAGGAGCACCGCCCGCGGCCTCTCCAACAGCCCTACAAACTGCTTTATGTCCGCGGCGCTGCGAATCGTATGCGTGGTTTTTCTTTCATTTTCGAGGCTGTCGACTTTCTCCCGATCCAGATCATAACCGGCCACCGCGAAGCCGTGATCCGCTATGTTCAGTGCCAGGTTGCGCCCCATAACCCCCAGCCCGATAACACCGATATCACATTTTTTTTCCGGCATCGTTCTTTCCTTCGGTTCTCGTTTTTGTCTGTTTTTTTTCCAGGGTTGTCATCAGACTGTCGTACGGTTCATTGAACTTGCGAATGCCTTCGTCTACAAGCTGCCGGGTCTGCTCGTCGATATCGATGTTCAGCTCGCGCAGTTTGTTAAACACGTCGGCAGCTTTTTCGAGATCTTCTTCCAGGCGCGGCGCCGGATTACCATGCTCCCGATAGGCATCCATGGTCTCCTTCGGCAGGGTGTTGACGGTTTCCGATCCGATCAAGGCTTCGACGTATTTAACGTCGGAGTAGTCGGGATTCTTGGTGCCGGTGCTCGCCCATAAGACACGCTGGGGCCGGACACCCTGTTGGGCCAGTGGGTGAAAGCGCGGGCCTTTAAAAATTTCCTTGTAAATCTGGTAAGCCTGCCGGGCGCTGGCAATTGCGATCTGGCCCCGGAGGCGGCGGGCCTGATCGGCTTTTCCACCGCCGGATTCAATTAATTTTTCCAGCAGCGGGTCCACCAGCACATCGATGCGGCTAAGGAAAAAGCTGGCCACCGAGGCCACATGCGCCAGCGGCTGATTTTTTTCGCTGCGCGCTTCCATGCCCGCGATAAAGGCTTCGGCAACTTCGCGATAGCGCGGCAGCCCGAACAGCAGGGTGACATTGATATTGATGCCCTCGCTGATCAGCTGTCGGATGCAGGTCAATCCTTCAACGGTCGCCGGCACCTTGATAAACACATTCGGACGATCCAGGGCGGACCACAGCCGGCGGGCCTCTTGCAGCGTGCCGTCAATATCGCGCGCCAGATGGGGGTTGACTTCCAGACTTACAAATCCGTGCCGCCCGTCGCTGGCATCATAAAGGGGACGGAAAAGATCGGCTGTCTGCCGAATATCTTCGACCGTCAGCGCCTGATAGATTTCTTCCGTGCTTTTGTTTTTCCCGGCCAAAGCACGGATGTCGCTTTCGTACTCTTTGCCTTCACTAATGGCATCTTTGAAAATCTTCGGATTCGACGTGACGCCCCGAATCCCGTCCTCCTCGATCAGTTCTTTCAGCTTTCCCGACACGATCATCCTGCGGTCAATGAAGTCCAGCCAAATGCTCTGACCGAATTGTTGAATACTCAGCAACGGGTTTTCCTTCATTTTGTTTTCTCCTTATCTTCCGGGTCCGCCGGACGATCGCAATTCACCCGACAGAAGTTAATTTTGTTTTTATTAATATAATATGGACTGCGCTTTAAAGAAAATAAGCGCTATACCGTATTTTTTGTTCTCAGCGACAGTATTTCAGTCTCTTGAAGGATTATTAAGGTATGACCGGTGCGACATTAACTCCCAAATGGTAAACCAGTTCACCGCCGTAATAGGCCGTAGCAATCAGCAGGACCACACCCGCAAAACCCGGAAAGGCTGAAATCCAACCGATGATACCCTGCAGGGGGTACCTGCGCCACAGGGCCAAAAGCCGAAGCAGGCAGTAGAGGCTGAAGATCGCTATCGTAATCAGTGCCAGAGTTTCGTGGGTTTCAAGTGGACCACTGGGAAATCCCAGGGAAATCGCCTTATCCAACGCCATATCACCAAAGATCGCGGCAACGCCGGCCGCCAGTGTTCCCAACAGCAGAGCCGACAAAGCGATCAGCGGCAGGCACTGTCGGTCGGCTAAATCCTTTTTGATTAAGAGCAAAATTATGTCCATGGCCACGGCGGTGATCAAAAGGACAATCGGGAAATGAACCAGCATGGGATGAATGAGAGCGATAGAAATCATAGGACCTCCTATAGTTTGAAATTTGTTCATTATACGGTGATAGACGCGCATCACCGATATCACCTGCCATCTTTTCTTACGAAACGCATCAGGCGTATAATAAAGCCGAAACTACCATTCGCCTATCGGAGGCAGTCTTATTTTGGCGTAAGATTCCGCCGCATTTTACCGTAGGCATTTGTCTCACACGTTATATTACCTTCGACATTTGGCAACCCGGCAACCGGTTATAGCCCATCCATTTCAGCAGACTTTCTGTCAATAATTGTAAGACAAACATCTACAGGAAATATGGCTAAAATCCTACCTGATTATCAGACCGGCGCCGATACCGGTTCCGAATCCGGGGGCTTATAGTGTATTCAAACAAAGAAAGGTGAAAGGCCATGCTGACCGTTTATATAGTCGATGATTCAGACGTGATGCGCGAAAGATTGGCGGAGTTGGCTTCCGATATTGCGGGCATTGAAGTCACGGGGCAAAGCGCAAATCCTTTCGACGCTTTGAACCGCATCAAAGAAGAGCATCCGGATATCGTCATATTGGATATACGGCTGCCGGGAAAAAACGGAATCGAGGTGCTCAAAGACATCAAGAAAGAATCCCCGGCACCCATCGTTATCATGATTACCAACTATCCCTATCGTCAATACCGGCAGGGCTGCATGGCCGCCGGTGCGGACTATTTTTTCAGCAAAATAGACGAATTCGAGATGATTACCCAGGCATTGCGTCGTATCAGCCGCAACAAAACAGACACTCGCCGGGGCGAATAAAAAATCAACGAAAGGAGGGAAGGCCACGCTCTAAAATAAGGTCGGTCGTAACCGTTCACAATCGCTGTCGCGAAACCGCAGTCGCCATAAAAAAACTTCAATAATGTGGTTTGGCAACGCAAAATCTGTTTATTATGAAATTGATTCAGGAGGAATTCAAAATGAAAAGAAAAATTATAAACGTACGATTACTATTGCTGATGTTTACCCTCGTTGGTACCATCGCTTTGATTAGTCCTTTCAGATACGCCCTTGCCGCGCAGGGTGACAGCAGCGCGATGCCGCCGAGTTTCGCGGATTTGGCGGACAAGGTCAAAGGGTCGGTTGTGAACGTCTTCACCACTCAAGTGGTGGAAGGAAATACGCTGATGCCTTTCATGGGCCCCGGTTCCCCGTTTGGGAATTTTTTCGGCCCTAATTCCCCGAAAGGATTTTTCGGCATCAATCCGCACCAAAAAATGGAAACCCATGCCCTGGGTTCCGGCTTTGTCATCAGCTCCGACGGGCTGATTCTTACCAACAACCATGTGGTTGAAAAGGCAACTGAAATTAAAATCAAATTACTGAACGGCCACGAATACGATGCCAAATTGGTTGGCAGGGATCCGAAAACGGATCTCGCTCTCATTCAGGCCAAACCGGATCAATATTTTCCCAAACCGGAGGTGCTTGGGGATTCGGATGCCATGCGCGTCGGCGACTGGGTCATGGCCGTCGGCAATCCGTTCGGGTTGGGAAACACGGTCACAACCGGCATCATCAGTGCCAAAAGCCGTGTTCTCGGTGCCGGACCCTATGATGATTTTCTGCAAACCGATGCCGCGATCAATCCCGGCAACAGCGGCGGACCGCTGTTCAATATGCAGGGCCAGGTAATCGGAATCAACACTGCAATCATTGCCCAGGGCCAGGGCATCGGATTTGCCATTCCCATCAATATTGCAAAAAATCTTCTGCCTCAGCTCAAAACAGGTAAAATTGTCAGGGGATGGCTCGGAATAATGATCCAGGATATCACACCGGAACTTGCCAAATCCTTCGGTCTTAAGAGCTCAAAAGGGGTTATCGTCTCGGATGTGGTCAAAGGCAGCCCGGCCGATCAGGCTTCGTTGCAACGCGGTGACGTGATTCTGCGGTTTAATGGCAAAGAAATTGAAAATGCCCACATGCTGTCCCAATTGGCGGCAGCGACTGCGCCGAACACGAGCGTGAAAATCGATCTCCTGCGCAATGGTCAGGAGGAAACCCTATCCCTGACGGTCGGGACCATGCCCGAAGGAGCGCCGAAAACCATGCCTGCTGAAGAGCAAAAGGAAGAAAGCGCCTGGGGTATCACCGTTCAGGAACTCACCCCGCCATTGGCCCGCCAGCTTGAATTGGAGCCGGGAACTACCGGGGTGGTGATCTCCAACATCAAAGCCGGCAGCCCTGCTGCTGCTGCAGGATTGCGTCAGGGTGATTTAATCACGGAAGTCAACCGGAAAGCGGTCAAGAATTTAAATGATTACCAGCAGGCGTTGAAACAGGTAAAAAATGGTGAAAATTTACTGCTGCTGGTCCAACGCGGCGGCGGGGCATTTTATGTCGTGCTCACACCGCCTTCAAAATAATCAATGACCGTGAAATCTCTTCCTGGAAAACCGCATATTACCAGGTTGAGGGAAACCCCGCTTGGAGCGGAAACATGCGAAGCAATGCGCTGCGCAAAGCACGGGGCGGCAATTCCTGCTTAAGGGCGGGGATTGCCGCTTTTGTTTCTACTTTATTACAGTCTTATAAGCAACAGCTGAAGGATTCTTTATGGACAGGTATGTTCTTCTAATAGGAATTGCAGTCATTCTCGGCTCCATGGGGGGGCGGATATTCGCCCGTCTTCGAATACCGCAGGTTGTCGGTTATATCATCATGGGTGTTCTGGCAATTTTGGTGGGCGGCGTCTGGTTCCATGCAATCTCTCTGGCGGACATACAAAAACTTGAACCGATCAGCCTTTTTGCCCTGGCGATTATTGGATTCAATGTCGGCGGAGAACTGAAGAAGGAAGTTTTTAAGAAGCATGGCAAGGGTTTCATCATTGTCCTTCTGTTTGAGGGCCTCACAGCTGCTCTTTTCGTAACTATCCTGACGGGACTCGTTACCTGCCCCTGGCGCAAGCTTGCGGATGGCTCCATCATCCATGTGCTGACCCAGGGAAACTGGTCCCTTGCCCTTCTTTTTGGGGCGATCGCTTCGGCTACCGCCCCGGCCGCAACGGTAGACGTTCTCTGGGAATACAAAACCCGGGGAATTCTCACCACCACAGTACTGGCCATCGTTGCTCTTGACGATGGACTCGCGTTGCTCCTTTATGGGTTCGCATCTTCGGTGGTGGATCTTTTCTCCGGAAACACCGGCTTTTCGCTGATGACTGCGCTTGGCAAACCACTTTACGAGATCCTGGGCTCGGTCATTTTGGGCGCGATAGTGGGATCCGCTTACGTTGTCGTCTTACGTAATTTTTACAACCGTGAGATAATTCTTCCTTTGTGTATCGGAAGTCTTTTATTCATTATCGGTATATGCCACTATCTGGATCTCGAACTCATTCTGGCAGCCATGAGCAGCGGTGTTACGGTAGTCAATCTCGCTCCGCGCAGAAGTCGCGAAGCATTCGATCAGTTGGCAGGATTCGCTCCCCCCATATTCGTTCTCTTTTTTGTGTTGGTAGGCGCCCGCCTCCAGCCAAAAGCTATGGCCGGATGGATGATCATGCTTGCGGTGGCTTATGTTGTCGGAAGAACAGGCGGAAAATTTCTGGGAGCCTATTTCGGTTCAAAATTAGGAGGACTGCCGTCAAAAGTCCGGAAATATCTCGGTTTTTGCCTCTTCTCCCAGGCTGGTGTTGCCATAGGCCTGGCGATTTTTGCATCCCACCGATTTCCCGATGAAATCGCACAATCCATCATCCTGGTAATCACTGCCACTACCTTCCTGGTGCAGATCATTGGCCCCCCCTTTGTACGGTTTGCGGTGATAAGGGCGGGCGAGGCCGGCAAGGATGTCACCGAAGATGATCTTCTGGCTTCCTATTGCGTCAGCGACATCATGGACTTGGAACCACCGGCTTTAAAGAGCAACAGCTCCCTGGAACAGGTGCTGCAGATCGCCTCAGAAAGCGATTCCCTTTTCTATCCCGTGATTGATGAACAATTACGCTTAATCGGCATTGTTTCCTTGCTGAAGATCAAAAACCTGTTTATCATGGAAGGATTGGAAAACCTGGTTCTGGCGTGTGATCTCATGGCGGATGTGCTTGCCGTGACAGTTCCTGAAGCTCGGCTGACGGAGGCTCTGGAGAAGATGAAGGAGGTGGATATGGAAGTCCTGCCCGTTGTCAGCAATGATAAAGACCATCACCTTGTGGGCATGATCGAACAGAGGCGAATCCGCCAAGCCCTCGGCCGAGAAATTATCCGCAGAAATCGTGAGGAAACATGAGCTTTTAGAATGATAACCTGAAACAAAGGAAATTTAGAATGCCAGCCGAAAACATATACGACTTATATATAACGGACGGAGCTAGAAACATTCTCCTGCAAGAAAGATCCGTGGCTGTCAATACAGCCGAAAAAATCATCCGGGAATATCCCTGGCGCAATGAGCTGCAATCCCATGTTCAACTATGGAAACAGCAGACGAAACTCAGCTTCAGCATCCATTACATGGAGGAGATAAAAAAGTTTTGTGTGGGATTTTCCGATAAGGTGTCGCTGTTTAAATTGCCGCTGCCCTATGTCGGGGCAAGCTATGGCCTTTTTGATGATATGGATGACGTCATCGCGTCGCTCCATCTATTCATCGAAGGCGAGTTTGAAAAATTGGAACAATTTTTGGCAACGTATCGACCTGAACAAAAGGGCGATTAGCTCTGCGTTGTCACGTTATCAGATCAACATAAAGGGAATCTTAACATCCCGTTCACGATTTCTTCATGATGGCCAGTTATATAGGAGGGCAGAAGGCGCAGGAAAGGCGTTGGTCGCCTTTCCGGATTGGGCGCCCGAGTCTCTTAAGGACAGGAGAACTTTTCAAGAGGAGCGAATATGCAAATGGTTTGCCATAGCAGGCACAGATGGTTTGACCAGATCGCTGGTTTAACCGCTTTTTTCTATCGGTTGATTCTCACTATCACACAGCCGTTTCAGGATTCCCGCTTTGTGATACATACCAGGGGTAAATTGAGGCGTCTTGGGCTGGTTCATTTCCGAGCAGGGTATGTCCGGCGCCAAATTTCTGCTCGTGAAGGTGACTGTCATCAATGCGGCACCTGCTGCAACCTGCTGTTCACCTGCCCCATGTTGACAAAACAGGGACGCTGCCTTGTTTACGGCAATTGGAGGCCGCAAGCCTGCAAGGTCTTCCCGGTAGATCAGCGCGATATTGATGAGGTAAAACTTTGCGGCGGTCAGTGCGGGTACCGTTTCAATGGGGAAGATTCAGACAAGGTTCGAAAATAGAGATCAGAGACAGTCACGGGAACTGGTTCCAAATAGAAGCCTATATTCGAGCAAAACGCCATGGGTCAAGGGAAGAGAAAACCGGATGCACTACCTGAACACATTACTGGCTTTTATCACCCACCACCTCGCATTGGCCTATGGCGCGATTTTTCTGGTCTCCCTCTCCGAATCCTTGGCCCTGGTCGGTCTGCTGGTCCCCGGCACGGTGATTATGTTCGGCGTCGGCGCGATAGTGGCCACGGGCAGCCTGGGGCTGAAGCCCGTACTGCTGCTGGCCGCGGCCGGAGCCATCGCCGGAGACGGCATCAGCTACTGGCTGGGCCGCCACTACCAGGAAGAACTGCGGCGGATATGGCCGTTTTCCCGCTATCCCGGCATGTTGAAAAGAGGAGAGGCCTTTTTTCACCGCCATGGCGGCAAAAGTGTTCTGTTCGGCCGTTTTGTCGGCCCGGTGCGTCCGGTAATACCGGTTGTGGCCGGAATGCTGGGCATGGGTCCGCTGCATTTCAGCATTGTCAACGTGTTGTCGGCCTTCGGCTGGGCCTTCGTCTATATTCTGCCGGGAGTGTTTTTCGGGACCTCGCTGGTAGTGGCCGGAGCGGTCAGCACGCGCCTGGCCATACTCATCTTTCTTATCCTGGCCACCTCCTGGGTTTTCGTATGGCTTGTTCGCAAGCTGCTATTGATATTGGGCGATCGAGGGCCGATCTGGCTTGCCGCGTTGAGAGACTGGATCGCCGCGGAAACGCCTGCCCATGGACTGGTATTTTCCGTAAGACGGCTCCTCTCTTATCTATTTCTCCGTCAACAGAGGGAGATATACCTTCTCGGGTTTTTGGTCCTGATGCTTTTTGTCGCAGGATGGGGGTTCTTAGGGGTTTTACAGGATGTCCTGGCCAAAGACCCGCTGGTGCTGGCCGATCAGGCCGTCTACCACTTTTTTCAATCTCTTAGAACCCCGTGGGCGGACCGTATCTTTGTGGCAGTCACGGAGCTTGGGGATGCTTTTGTCAATATTTGTCTGTCCGGCGCGGTTCTACTCGTGCTGCTCGGCAAACGTTGCTACCGCACCGCAGGCTTTTGGGCAGTGACCGTGCTGGGTGGTTTGGTGGGTGTTCAATTGCTCAAATGGTTGATCCATTTGCCACGACCCGTGGCCCTCTATCATGCGGCCTCGGCCTATGGATTTCCCAGCGGCCACACGACCATGAGTGTGATCCTATATGGATTTCTCGCTATCTTACTTGCCAGGGGGCTTTCCGGCACATTGCGTTGGGGATTTTTCGTCGCCGTCCTTCTGATCTCACTTATTATTGCGATCTCCCGGCTTTACTTAGGCGCCCACTGGCTTTCCGATGTCCTGGGCGGATTTTTCATGGGCATGAGTTGGGCCGCTCTGCTTGGAATCGCCTACCTGAAAAACTCTGATGAAGCCCTACCCCGACGCTCGCTGGGGCTTGCGGCCGTGCTCGTTATTGTGGTCGCCGGCGGTTGGCATGTGAGCCGGCACCACGAAAAAGACCTCGCGTTTTACGCCCCCCGCCACCATGTGCAGTCCATGCCGCTGGCGACATGGTGGACCGATGGCTGGCGCGAGCTTCCCGCCTGGCGGATTGACATGGCCGGCGAACGGGAACAACCTCTCACCATTCAATGGGCCGGATCAACCGATGAGCTGGCCCGATATCTGTCAACCAAAGGATGGCAGTCCCCGCCGTCGTTAAATATGAAAAGTTTCCTTGAGATGCTTTCCCCCGACACGCCGATTGAAAAACTGCCTGTTTTGCCGCGCCTTCATGACGGTCGGATTGACCGCCTGTCCCTCGTCCGCAAGGCCGACGGCCAACAGTGGGTGTTGCGCCTGTGGCCCACTGATGTGAAGACCCCGGCAAACGATACGCCCTTTTTCGTGGGAACGATAGAGGTTCAAACTAAACGCCACCTGGCTGGACTGATCGTCCTGGCAAGAGACACGGGCGAGTATGACCGTCCCCTGGATGAACTAAAACCAATGCTCCACGAACGATTCGCTGTGAAATCGGTCAGCCGGACAGGTGATAAGATTCAAGTCGACCGCGAGAATCGCAGGTTGCACTGGGGGGGCAGGGTACTGCTGGTAAGGGAGAGGGTGGAGTGATGGTTTTTCCCTTATCTTACTAGTGGTGCAGGAGGCTTCGGTCCAGGATATAATCGAACAGCAAAGTCTCTATGTGTTCCCACCCCTGGCTGTCGACCACCATAGCGGGCTTGTCTTTTGAAAAATGAAATCGTTTACAATGTGATAGAATCTCCGGGTTTTCATCCTTCAACGTCTCCCAGATGTCTTCGGCAGCATCGGATTCACTCAACACCTTAATGGCATCAATCACGGCAATTTCACCGCTCGGCGTGAACCTGACGGAATTTTCCTCCAGGCTTAATACAAATTCCTTTGGCATGAATCGTCTCCTTTCAACAAGATGCCGTCTTATGCGAATTTCCCATCCCGTTAACCCTGCTTATTTCTTCGTTTAACCTGCTTACGGGCCGATGAAGACCGCCGATGAGCGGTCAAAAAAGCTCGAATTTGCCGAGTTCATAAATACTTGACACCAATACTGTATCGGGTACCATCTTCACGGATCAGCTCGCGACACCATCTGACCTCCGCAAGGGTTGACGAGCGCAGCAGATCGCAATTACCATTTCCCGAGACCGTTTCGCGATTTTGCCCGGAACGGATGTATAGATCGGCACCGGGTTTAAACGAAAGTCTGGATTCAAAACACATACCACCCGCACTTAGATTAAGTGACACCGAGCGGTTTTCGGACCAATTTCTTGTAGAAAAACAGGAAAAGATGATGGAGGCATGGGAAGCAAAACGTTCTTCCGCCCTTTTTTCTCTTTTTTGCATCCTGTTAAACCGCCTATCGCCATCTACCCAATCGATTGTGTTTAGCATGTTTCACCCCCCATACAAGTTAAATTAACGAGTGCTGCAACATCTTTATGAATTAAAATCCGATCTGGGTATCAGTGCGGGTCTCATTTTTGTGTCAGAATTCGTTGGGTTTTCGAGTAGGTATTTGTCTGACAATGTCAAAGCTATGCAGCGACGGCGAATAGTTCCGTCTGCTGATACCATAAAGTCATCTGGGTGAGATCATTGATGCCGAAGCTGATAAGCTGAGCCGTTTCAGGGTCATTTATATCCGCCTTCCGATGGCAGGATCAGAATCTTTTTCAAATCTTCCATTGCATTTCCAAAATCCTGCCAGTTTCCCTGTTCAA
>Ga0307426_1002024_pt1 | contig 12895 bp, 11 predicted proteins | sample SalMarWE160340MG_FD_202165 | JGI IMG/M metagenome (GOLD analysis project Ga0307426, IMG submission 202165) | Salt marsh sediment microbial communities from the Plum Island Ecosystem LTER, Massachusetts, United States - WE1603-40 | ecosystem: Environmental > Aquatic > Marine > Intertidal zone >... | reverse complement strand
GACCGTCCAATTCCCAGCGGGCTCGTCCAACTACAGGATAAGATCGTGGTTCGCTTCGCTCTCACGATCTATCCTTATTCGTTATGTATAATAACATTTTTTCCTCAGGCAACAGGTACCAGTTCTCCGCAAATCGGTCTGAGATATCCATAATTAGATTCACATGGTAAGAGAATTGTTTTACGAAGTGACACTATGAAGGATTAAGAACGCATTTTCAAGGCTGGTTTTAGATAGTCGGCAAGTTGGGCTCTTAAAAAGCCAATAAAATAATGTGTTATATTGTTACTTGGATACAAATGATCCCTGGTTGCACGAATGTTGGGGTTACCCCTACAAGTAAGGAATTAAATAAAAAAGCGGGGGAATTTATATTGTCGCTCCCGGGGTCAAAAAATTTAAAATTGGCTTCCTACGAAGAATATCAGACGCTGGTGAGAGACAAGCAACAGCGGTTTATGATTAAGATTACGTGGCTTTGGCTTATACCAATCGCTTTCGTATATGTTGCCGGCTGGTCTGTTGGCTGGATACGGCGTGGCTTCAAAAAACAGCAATAATGGCTGGCAGTTTTGGCTGAATTTAAGATTATCAAGAAAGCTCGCCTCAATACCCCAAAAAGAAAGACTCCCGGCCGTACGTCCCCTCCGGCGGCCGCTTCCGGTCAAAATGGTATTGCCGGCAAGCTTCGCAGTAAAACGCCTCATGCGTGCGCAGCTTAACCACGCACTGCCGGCAGGCAAACAGTTTCCTGCCGTCGGCGGATACTTTTGACCGCCGGTTGCATCCCCGGCCGCAAATTTGACATTCCATGAAGACCGGCTTTACCGGTTCCCGGGCGCCATTGTCAAACAAGATTAAATCCCATCTGCGGCAGCGCCGCCGTAGTAGCAAAGACCGGCAAATCACAGTTAGCCGAATCCAGCCCGGCTTTTCCGGATTTAAAATAAGGAGATACGCCCCTGGGGCGGCCAGTATTCATTTTCCCCGCAGTGCCGCCCGTCTCGCATTTTCCGATCAAAACAAAGAATCTTTTCCGCGATCCCAAAACGATAAAAAAACACAATAAAATCAGCAACATAAAAAATTCGGAATTATATACCAAAAAAAGGTCCAACTTCGTAATGCCTTGACAGTTCTTCGAGTCACAGTTTTTATCCACTATTTACGACGTATGCTAACACTCTGTTTTAATAAGGATAAATATCAATAGCCTTTTTTTGGTATATAGTTCCGAAAAAATTTTATTTTTACCTACAATTTCAACAACTTACGTTCGCTCAAGAACGGCGGACAGGCGAATTTAATTGACATATCAGCCCCTTATGCAGTAACATGAAGCCCATAAAACCAAAAGGAGGTGCCTAAGAAACCATGCCCAAGACCGTTTCCCTCACCAAAGCTGGCGTTATAAGAGCTGTTGCCGACGCTAACGGCTTCACCCGCCCCAAAGCGAGCGAAACCGTCGAAATCGTCCTGGAACTCATCAAAAAAGCCCTGGAATCAGGCGACGACGTCCTGATATCCGGCTTCGGAAAATTCTGCGTGAAGCATAAGGCGGAGCGGCGGGGAAGGAATCCGGCCACCGGCGAGGACCTGCTCCTGCCTCCCCGGCGGGTCGTCACCTTCCGCACTTCCGGCCAGCTGCGGCAAAAAATCAACCGGAATTAACAATGAGTAAAATTTACAATTGAAGAAGTAAAGCCAGCGGGGAGGTGCCAGATGGCAAGCTATTATGTAAATAAGCTGGCGCAGGACAACGGCGACCACGAGGTCCACAAATCAGAATGCTCGTATATGCCGGCTGCGGGCAATCGGCTTTACCTCGGTGAGTTCTCAAGCTGTCACGGGGCGGTGTGGGAGGCGAGAAAACGCTACCCACAGGTAAACGGCTGCTATCACTGCAGCCGGGAGTGCCACACATCATAATCTATTTCTTAACGTTTGCTCTTATTTTTCCGCCTTAGCTGCAGGAAAATTCTTATCAAAACGATTATTGCCGCGATAATTACCAGGATCAACAAGCCTTTGGTTAAAATATTTTCCACCCCTGTTTCCTTTTGCCTCCCAGGAAAATGGTATCGGCATCAGGAAAATAAACTTTAACCCCGGCCTATGGCGGATAAACATATTTCAACGCTCCTTCGCTCTTCTTACCCCCCTGTCCCGTCTGCCCTGTTGAATGACGGGAAGCCCATTCGCAGTCGGGGCTTCCGCCTTGCGCGGAATTAACTCTGAGATACCACAATGTGTCATAAATCGCCTATTTTATTGACAAACCACCACTATGTCACATAAACGTAACCTTATCTGACGGTTTTCTGGCCACAAGCGCTGAAACCTTCTCCTGCCCGATTCCTGCTCCAGAAAGCCACCTACAGCCCGTGATCTTTTTAATTTCCAACCGGATCTAACACTGACTTGATCCGCCCGGCAGATCGGAATTGGTCATGAAAGAGCGGAACCAGAAAACACCAACCTAAAGCCTCCAGGGATAAAACCCCTCTGAGGCTTTTTTCGCTTAAAGAGGAAAAACAAAGTTACTAACAATGGTTCGCTACGACTATTTGATATGAGGGAAAACGTCCCTTTTCCCTGACGAACTGGATCTCGGCTGGATTGAAAGAAAAGAAATAGAGCAACTCCCGCTTGGTGATGTCGGCCGGGAGTTCGTCTAATCCATAGCGGCAAGGAATTTGATCGGTTTCAGAAAATTTTACCATTGGCGCCTCCTTCCTATCAATAAATTTACGCTTGACGTACAGCATACAGCGGGGTATATTATCGCTAATGATACAAAGCTTCAAATCAAAAAAGACAAAGCAGCTATTTGAAGGAAGGAGAATAGCTCAGTTTCAGGCTTTTGCCAGGCAAGCTCAAAAGCGCCTCCGAGTTTTGGATGCTGCAGATACGCTCGAAGCGTTAAGAATGTTACCGAGCAATCGGCTAAAAGCATTGGAGGGCAGTCGAAAAGGACAATATAGCATACGAATTAACGACCAATGGCGTATTTGTTTTGAATGGGGCGATGCTGGCCCCGAGAGTGTTGAAATAGTAGATTATCATTGAGGGATTATGATCATGGCACGAGAACCAATACATCCGGGAGAAATATTGGCTGACGAATTAACAGAGATGGGTATTTCAGCCACAGAACTGGCAAGGCAAATCAAAGTACCCGCGAACAGGATTTCTCAGATACTTTCCGGAAAAAGATCCATTACCGCTGATACGGCCTTGCGGCTTGGTCGGTGGTTTGGAACAGGGCCTAAAATATGGCTAAATCTGCAGCAGGCCTATGACCTTGATGTTGCCGCACTTGAGATGGGATCAGATCTTGACATAATTGAGCCGCGGAATGCTGCATAATCTTGTAAAGCAACTTCCTTGCCAAAAAGCACCAACCGCCCGATTATGCACGAATCTGAAGGGGTACCCCTACTGGAAAAATTTCAGCAGCACGACATAGCCCAACTTCAGAGGGTGTCGCTTGTCTTGGACCAGCCGTTTTTCTTCGGCACTCAGTTTCCAGTGCTCGCTCAATTCCTCAGGATGCCAGTTGTGTTTCATAGCAAAATTAGTTTCTGCAAGGGTGACAAATAGGGTTTCGGTCAAAATCGCGTATTTCAGGCCTTGGAAAATCAGCAATTTTCGGATATCAAAAGTGTGACAAAAAGGCTATGGTCTAATTGACATTTCACGAAAGTTTCATTAGGTCAAGACATGTCTCTTGTTGCTTGTTACTGCCGGGTATCGACGCGGCACCAGAAAAATGACAGCCAGCGTAACGAAATCAAGCGTTGGCTAAAGAATAATGGTATTGATTTGTCTGCAGTCCGGTGGTTCGAAGACAAGGAAACGGGGGCGACGACCCGTCGTTTTGCATTTGAGCAGCTGCAGAAGGCCATCTTTGACGGCTTGGTGAAGACGGTCGTAGTCTGGAAACTGGATCGGATATCCAGGCGGCAACGCGACGGCATCAATGTGCTGGCCGAATAATGTGAGCGGGGTGTACGTGTTGTCTCGGTAACCCAGCAGATTGACCTCAGGGGTGCAGTGGGGCGCATGGTTGCCAGCGTGATGTTTGGGTTGGCCGAGATCGAGTTGGAGTATCGGAAGGAGCGCCAGGCGGCAGGAATCAAGGTGGCTCGGAAACAAGGCGTTTATACTGGGCGCCGAAAGGCACCACGAAAGGCAAGCCTGAGCGTGCAAGGGCGCTCAAAAATCAGGGACTTAATGTTGCGGAAATTGCCAATGCGATGGCCGTGAGCAAACGAACAGTATTTCGGTATCTATCACAGAAGTAACGCACCATGGCCTGATAGAAAGCTATGATATCGTAATTGCCCCTGGTGACAGGAATGTTGGTTTTGGGCCGAAAAGCCGCGCACGCAATTATCAATATCCTTCGCGATATCTCCGGTTAGTATCCGGTAACGGTATTTCGGTGTCCAGACAATGTGATATTGGCATTGCCATATCGTTTGTGATAATTTACGAAATCGACTCATTTGTTACTCCTTGGCTTAAGGTGTGGGGCAACTCAACCTTTAGTTGTAGCAAATGAGTCGTTCAAAAGGCAGGGCCTATTGAACTCTGACCTGGCAGGGCCAGGGTTTCTATATTGCACTAAATTAGCCGATAAGAGCCTTATCTGGTTCAATTAAGCATTGGGAGACAGCGGTTGACTAAATTTGAAACCATTGAAAGCGTTATCCTGTGTAGTGATAATTTGCCCACTTTGCCCGGGGTCGCATTGAAGATATTAGAGGCTTTTCAGAAGCATGAGCCGGATATTCAACAAATTGGTGACATTTTATCAACCGACCCGCCGTTGACCGCAAAAATACTAAAACTTGTAAACTCATCTTCTTACGGTCTTCCGACGAAAATAACCTCCGTGCATCACGCCATTAAATTACTGGGTATCAAGGCCGTTAAAAATTTGGCACTCAGCTTTGCTCTTATCAATACATTTCAATCATATAAGTGCGAATCAATTGATTACAAACGCTTTTGGAAGAATTCATTAGTCGGGGCAACGGCAGCCAAACTGATTGCAGAAAAACTGGAGCCAGGTTGGTCGGATGATGCGTTTTTTTTGGGTTTGCTTCAAGATATCGGAGTGTTGATTTTAGGTCATTGCATGCCAAGACAGTATGCCCTTGTTTTAAATGAGGTTGGGCAAAACGCCCATATTTACCCCCAATCAGAAACCCGCGTTTTTGGATTCGACCATCAGCAAATCGGCGAATATTTGACCAAATCATGGGAGTTGCCCAATACATTTTATCTGCCAATCGGCTACCATCATAATCCGGATGAACTGCCTTCGGTTCAGGCGAGCATTTTAAGCCTGACCAGAATCCTTCACTTGTCATCGCTTTTTATCGTTTTGGTAAACGACAACAACAGGGCCATGAGTCTTTGGACACTGAAAGAGGCGGTAAATAATTTTGGATTCTCCTCTCATGTCAATATTGATCAAGTTTGCGATGAAATCAATAAACAGACACAGGAGGTATTTCCGATATTCGATCTTGAGGTCGGTAAAGATAAATACATTCAAATTATCGAGACCGCGAGATTAGAGCTGTCAAAGCTTTCAGTTGAAATGATCCACCATTTTGTCGAGCAAAAAAAAGAGATGGAGGCTTTAAAAAAGCAGGTCGTTCGAGACAGTATGACCCAGCTATATAATCATCATCATTTTCGTCAGTTGCTTCAAAGCGAGCTAGCAAGAGCTGAGCGATATAACAGACCGTTATCGCTGATCTTTGCCGACATCGACCGGTTCAAATCTATAAATGACACGTTTGGCCATCTTGCAGGAGACCGTGTTATTAAAGCTTTGGCATCGAAATTAAAGATGGAAACCCGTGAATCGGATCATGTGGCCCGCTACGGCGGTGAGGAATTTGCGGTCATTTTGCCCGAAACAGACATAAAAGATGCAAAGCTGATCGCTGAGAGGCTTAGAACTGAAATTGATTCTATGCAAATCACCTATGAAGACAAATCCATTTCGCCTAAAATGAGTTTTGGAATCACCGGCTTGTCTGATAATAAAAAAGCAAGTGTTAATGAGTTGATCAGTCAAGCCGATAACGCCCTTTACCGAGCAAAAGCGCAAGGTAGAAACAGATGCTGTTTTAATACGAAATAAAATTATACGAATAATTGAAAGATTTAATACCAGGATCAGATTTTTTCAAAAAGGGGTATCGGAGGCGGAAATAAGCACCAAGAATCAATTTGAATTTTGTTTATAATTTTTGTGAACATGAAAAATAAGACGTTACTCAATAATCCACCCGCTCCTTCAATTCTTTTCCGATTTTAAAAAACGGCAATCTTTTGGGAGCCACTCGAACAGTCTCACCTGTCAGAGGATTCCTGCCCTGATAGGATTCATATTCTTTCACAAAAAATGAGCACAGCCCGCGGATTTCAACCCTATCACCCTCTGCAAGGGCTGTCGAGATATTACCAAAAAATAATTCGACTATAGCTGCGGCTTCTTTCTTAGTGAGCTGGCATTCTTCCTTCAGGTTATTGATAAGTTCAAGTTTATTCACGCTTTCTCCTTAAAAGAATTTAAGAATCGGAAAATCACCATTAAAAAGAGTTCACAGGTTTGATATCATTAATGATACTTGATAACAGCAAAACAGTCAAGAATCTGAGATGGTCTCGCAAAGCTATCTATGGTAAATTGACTATCCGGACTTAAGTGTAGCTAAAAAATAAGATAATAGAGAATTTTGATAGGAGTAAAATGATTAAGTACTGCTGCAATGTACCCGCATGAAGCCAGCCATGTAATGAATATGCGGCAACTCAGGCCGGCATTAAAACTCTTTTTACTACCGCAACCGATATGATCAATCATTTGATCGCTGCCGAAGCAGACCACTCTTTGCTAAAAAAACTCCATTATTATCAATGTCAGGATTTGCTGGTCTGTGATGAGATCGGATATCTTCCGCTGGGACAGCAAGGCTCAAATCTGTTCTTCCAGGTCATCAGCCACAGGCATCAAAACAAAGCCACGGTTATAACCACAAATTTGCCTTTTGCCGATTGGGGAAAAATATTTGATAGCACCACTGTGGCCACCGCGATCGCCGACCGTCTCGTCTACAACTCGCAAATTCTTATTTTGGAGGGATTTGCTTACTTCTTTGATTAGAGACTCATTCGTAGAACCTTTCAAGAACGTTTTGAAATGAAATATATTCAAAATTATCTTGATGAATTCGTATTTCGTTTCAATCGCAGAAAATCAAATAACATCGGTAAAAAATTTATGCGTCTGGTCCAGCAAGTAGTAAAATCGGCTAAGGTCACCAATTTGGAAATAATCTGGGATTTGGCCCCAATTTCTGAATATTACGCAACTTGAGCTTTATAGAGAACCGCAAAAAGTTTAAGTTATCGCCTGATTTCTGATCATTTCTCTGTATCCATCTCTAATATTCACCGGAAAATTATTTATAAATTGTGGTAAGAAATGAGAGAAAAGTTTATACTATTAATCAAATAGCGATTAAATATTTAATGTTCCATTTTTTAACGATATCAGATCTTAGATGTAACCATTTATTTTTCTTGACGTATTTACAATTTACATTCGAACATGAAAATGTACGTAGCTACCTGAAAATACGAGCAATTATTTAGCGGCATCAAGAGCATGTGATAGAAAAAATCGTCCTGATGAGAGGAATCTACCTAATATGATCGAACCTAAAGAGCCGGCTATCCATGCCGATCGTTGGGAAATGAGATTTAAGCAACTGGTAAGATTCAAAAATAAATACAATCATTGTAATGTTTCAACCCGCTGGTCTGAAAATCGCGAATTGGGGCGATGGGTCGGCGTTCAAAGGAAATTATATCGATTGGGCAAATTAAGTTTAAAACGATTAACCAGACTTAAAAAGATAGGATTCACATTCGAACCGCGGGAGATACACTGGCAGGAGATGTATATCGCTTTAATGAAGTTCAAAAAAAAATTCGGTCACTGCAATGTGCCAGATAATTTTTCAAAAGATCCTAAACTTGCTCATTGGGTTGAATACCAGCGGATTGCCTTTAAAAAAGAAACATTGTCAAACGACAAAATTGACAAACTTCGGAAATTAGATTTTGTATGGGAAATGCATAATAAATCTTGGGAGAAAATGTATAACCGGCTCATCATCTTTAAGAATCAATGGGGCCATTGCAAAGTACCATATAATTGGAAAAAGGATCAACAGCTTTCACAATGGGTATATCGGCAAAGATCTTATAAAAACAAAGGGATGTTAAAGACGGAACGGATCAGACTGCTAAACAAAATTGGATTTGATTGGGCAAGGAAGCGAGTTTAAATTGTTCCAATAATTCAGATAGCCGCTGTAGAAATGATCAGATAGCCGCTGTAGAAATGATCAGGTTCCGAATCATGTAAAAATAAAATTTCGGTTCTATGAACGAAAAAAAGGTAAAATCGCAGCAACTTGCCGAAATTACCGAACAAAGATATTTGTGGGCCGATCCAACAACACCCAGCCTAACGAATAAGGATAGATCGTGAGAGCGAAGCGAACCACGATCTTATCCTGTAGTTGGACGAGCCCGCTGGGAATTGGACGGTCTCCTTATATAGGCAAATATATTTTTTCGAATGGGAGGTGTTTTCAGCCCGGAGTGGATAGAAGCTTTTTTTGGGCGAGCGAGATCGCTTAGCTTGCAGAGAAGCTAAAAACAAGGGGCATCGATGTCATAAAGATGAGCAAATCCTCCTGTGATTGAATTAATGCTATGATTTAGGGGTAACCCCAACATTCGTGCAACCAGCCGCAAATTGACCAGAGAAAACCAAAGTGCCCGGCCTAAGGTAGAAATAACATCCGCACATCCTCGCCGCAGACTATCTCAAAGAGCGAATACCCTGACCTAAATATTAACGTGGATGAGGTGTCCCCCAAAACCCAATCGACTTGGCGTCAGCTTTGATACTGATTTTGTCAGTCAGATGAAATTTATGCTGTCAAATGGGGTATTTTAGATATATCCCTGTATCCTGAGGTCAAAATTGGTGAGGAAAGGGGAACGTGATGAAACGGAGTTGGACAGAAGATGATCTGGTTGCGAGTTGGCTCCTCTTGCCAGGCGAGCGGCAAATTATTGAGAACAAACGAGGTGTTACACGATTGGGCTTTGCGCTATTATTCAAGTTCTTTCAGCTCGAAAGTCGTTTTCCCTCAGGGTCTCAGGAAATTCCTTCAGATGCAGTGCAGTTTGTAGCTCAACAAATTGGGGTGGATCCAGGCACTTGGAAGGATTACCCTTGGCGAGGCCGATCTGTCGAGTATCACCGGGCCAGTATCCGCCAGTACTTAGGCTTTCGAAAAGCAACTTTCGCTGATACCGAGACCTTGAAAGCCTGGTTGATAGACGATATCCTGAACCATGAGCACCAGATGGAACGGCTTCGAGATACCACTCTGGACCGTTGCCGCGCACTTCATATCGAGCCTCCCACCCAAAAACAGATGCGCAGATTGCTCCGCTCCGCCTTGCAGGAGCATGAGACCAGCTTTTGCAATAACATCTTCCAGAGCTTTGACTCCGCTACGTTGGAGCGGTTGGACGCCCTTCTCGAAGTTAAGCCTTCGGAGGAAGACGAAGCCGAGTGGACAATTTGGCAGAGCCTCAAGGCCGAACCTGGCAAATCCGGGCTGGACAGCGTGAAGAAAGCTGCCTCGCGGCTAAACCTGCTACGCGAGGTTGGACTTTCAACCGACCTGTTCAAGGATGTCCCGCCGAAACTGTTGGAGCGTTATGCCAAGCGCGCTGCCGTGGAGCAACCTTTCGAACTTAGGCGCCATGCGGGACCGCTTAAAGCCACCCTCATGTCAGCCTTCCTGCATCGCAGAAGTGAGGATCTCACCGACCACCTTGTGGACCTTTTGGTGGAGACTGTCCACAAGATGGGTAAGAAGGCCGAACGTCGGATCGAGGCTGGCCTGGGTGAAGCGCTCCAGAAAGCGGCCGGCAAGATGGCAAAATTGTATCGCATGGCAAAAGCCGCTGTTGATGCGCCTAAGGGCATAATAGAAGAAGTGATCTTTCCGGCTGCGCCCGAGAAGTGGCTCCTTACCCTCATCCAGGAAGTCGAGAAGGGATCGGGCTACAAAGGAAAGGTCCGGACGTCATTGCAACGCTCCTACCGCTATCACTATCGCCGGATGGTTCCAGAATTGCTGAATACCCTGAAATTCCGATGCACCAACGCCAGGCATCAGCCGGTGATGCAAGCTATAGATGTTCTCAAGTCCAATCTTTTCCACAAGGGGTCATCCTACCCCAAGGGAGTCCAGGCGCCCCTAAAGGGCGTTGTCCCATCCGACTGGATGCCGCTGGTGGTCGATAAGGAAGGCGAGCCTGACAAAATAAACCGGGTCGCCTATGAGATTTGCGTCTTGAAAGCGCTCCGAGAAAGGCTCCGCTGCCGCGAAATTTGGGTTGTGGGAAGCCGCCGTTACCGAGACCCCGAAGAGGATTTACCCCAAGATTTCGAGGATCGGAAGGCAGCCTACTACGAAGATCTCGGCATCCCACTGGATCCGAAGGCCTTTACGACTGCGCTCCGTGAGGAAATGGCCAAACACCTAAGGATGTTGGATAAGCAGATGCCCACCAATCGCAAGGTGAAAATCCTTGGCAAGAAAAATGGCTACAGAATCTCGATATCTCCCTCTGTACCCCAGTCTGAGCCGGTGAACTTGGCAAAGGTAAAGCAAGAGGTAAACCAGCGCTGGCCTGGGACATCTCTGCTTGACATGCTTAAGGAGACAGACCTGCGAGTAAACTTCACTCAGAGCCTGCGGAGTGGAACCGAGCGTTTTCACTTAGACAAGGCCACCCTTCGACGAAGGCTTTTGCTTTGCCTTTTCGGACTTGGTACCAACACCGGCATCAAAAGCATGGAATCAGCGCAACAAGACAACTACAAGGATCTACTTTACATTCGGCGTCGGTTCCTTTCCATCGAAGACTTGCGCCAGGCCATTGCCCGGGTTGTAAACGCCACGCTTGCCGTGCGGCTGCCACAAATCTGGGGCGATGGTACGACGTCGTGCGCCTCGGATTCTAAACAATTCGGGGCCTGGGACCAGAACCTTCTCACCGAGTGGCACCTTCGTTATGGCGGCCGCGGCGTGATGGTTTACTGGCACGTTGAGAAGAATGCCGCCTGCATTTACTCTCAATTCAAGCGGGTCTCCTCGTCGGAAGTCGCCGCCATGATCCAAGGTGTTTTGCGGCATTGCACGGAAATGGAGGTTGATCGACAGTACGTGGACAGCCATGGTCAAAGCGTCGTGGCCTTTGCCTTTTGCCGTCTGCTGGGCTTTGAGCTGATGCCGCGATTAAAAGGCATCAGCCGACAAAAACTATACAGGGCTGCATCGGACCAGAGTTTCCTCAACCTGGACCCGGTGATGGCTTTGCGCGCAATCAACTGGGAGTTGGTTGAGGAGCAGCTCGACACGATGGTGAAGCACGCAGTGGCGCTGAAACTGGGCATGGCCGATGCGCAGAGTCTCCTGCGCCGCTTCACACGGAACAACGCCCAGCACCCGGCATACAAGGCCTTGGCTGAGCTTGGCAAGGCTATCAAGACGATCTTCCTTTGTCGTTACCTGGCCTCGGAGGACCTACGGCGGGAGATACACGAAGGTCTCAACGTTGTAGAGAGCTGGAATAGTACGAACGGATTCGTTTTTTATGGCAAGGGCGCAGAATTGGCAACGAACCGTCGGGAAAATCAGGAGATAGGGTTGCTCTGCCTGCACCTGCTCCAAGCGAGCCTTGTCTATGTGAACACCTTGATGATCCAGCGGGTGCTCGTAGATCCTGGGTGGTACGAACAAATGACGGTTCGAGATCTGGCGGCTTTAAGTCCACTGATAACCCAGCACATCAATCCTTATGGACGCTTCGAATTGGATATGGGCACTCGGCTCCCCATAGAGACATTTGTCGAAGCTTGATTTGCGGCTGGTTGCACGAATGTTGGGGTTCCCCCTTATAAATACACCTTGAATTATCTCCCGCCATAGACAGCCTGTTTTCCCATGAGACGGCGGCGCATTTCTAAAGTTTTCCGGCAAACGCCAACACTACTTATTTTAAGTTTGATCGGATGCAAGCACGCGGATTGGTTCCCGGATCCCCGAATTTTTATGGAAATGCCTCAGACGGTTGAGTGCCACGTCATTCAGCTCCTGTCCCCTGGAAATGAGCAGTTGCCCCTTGATCGAATGTACGTCTTCATCCAGGATCATGTGTGAACTCAGCTGTGAAACTTTGACCGTCTTTGCTTGAAAATTGCGCTCGATCCCGAGCACCTTCTCCAGGGCGCCGAGAACTTCAGGATCATACCAGCCGGATCTGTTTTTGAGCTCTGACAGGGCCTTGCCGCGGGCGACTCCCTGCACTTCCAATAAATCAAAATCCAGGGCCACTTTAAGAATCCTTGAGCCGATTGGAATGGCATTTGTCCGGCGTTCGTCTTCCGGTTGACCGGTTCCGTCGTAATGCTTGTCCTGGTACAAGATGATCTCGCTTACCGTCTGCATGCGCGGAATGTTGTTAATCAATTCGGAGGAAATCATGGGGCTCATATTCAGGGCCTTGACTTCCTCGGCGGTCAACGGCTTGCCCTGATAGAGCCTTCCCATCGCATGTGACGGCAGAAGAAAAAAACCGATCTGGGAAAGCATGGCGGCGGTTTCAAGCTGCCAGGTATTGGGAATTGTCAATTTTTTCGCTATTTCGGTCACATAGCGCTTAACTCGTAGAGATCGTCCAAAAGCCTCCGGGTTGGCCATGGACA
>Ga0307426_1002023_pt1 | contig 12896 bp, 12 predicted proteins | sample SalMarWE160340MG_FD_202165 | JGI IMG/M metagenome (GOLD analysis project Ga0307426, IMG submission 202165) | Salt marsh sediment microbial communities from the Plum Island Ecosystem LTER, Massachusetts, United States - WE1603-40 | ecosystem: Environmental > Aquatic > Marine > Intertidal zone >... | reverse complement strand
AATAATGGAAAAAGTTAAAGAAATCGGCAAGAAAATAAGTAATGATTATCAGAATTTGAATCCAGTGGTTATCGGTGTCCTCAGCGGCTCGTTCATGTTCTTGTCTGATCTGCTAAAAAAGGTCGATATCCCGGTCGAGGTTGATTTTGTATCAGTTTCAAGTTATGATGGAGAAGCCTCTAGGGGTGAGATCAAATTGCTCGGAGATATTAAATCCGTTATCAAAGATCGCGACATAATAATCGTGGAGGATATCATAGATTCCGGGCAGACTATAAAGTTCCTTGTCGATCACTTTAGTGAGCGCAATCCACGGAGTATAGCCGTGTGTTCATTATTAAACAAACAGGATGATCGCAAGGTCGATGTCCATATTACATATCTTGGTTTTAACATACCAAGTGTTTTTGTCGTTGGCTATGGGCTCGATAAATCAAATAATTATCGTAATTTAAATTATATTGGAGTAGTCGATGGTAAATAAACAGCCACCTAAAAAAAGGGCTTTTCAAACACTGATAATCTGGTCACTTATAATAATCGCTGTGTATGTCATTATCTGGCAGGTCATCAGCCGGACCGCCAGAGCAGTTGATATACCTTATTCGATATTCCTGCGTGAATTACGCAGTAATAATGTTTATGAAGTAACGATGACAGAAAGATCTATTAAGGGAAAATTCCGATCATCGATCTCACTCGAGGAGGAACAGAATTTTTCCGACTTTTCAACTCTGATCCCGTTTGATGACCCGAAGCTTGCTGAAGAGCTGGTGCAGTATAATGTCAAAGTTGTTGCCAAACAAAAATCGAGCTGGGGTAATATCCTGATAGGTATCGTGCCGTGGCTGCTTTTGATCGGCGTCTGGGTTTTTTTCATAAGACAGATGCAGTCGGGTCAGAACCGGGCCCTCGGTTTTGGACGGAGCCGTGCCAAGGTTATTCTTGAAAACAAACCATCCGTGACTTTCGCTGATGTTGCCGGGGTCGAAGAAGCAAAGCAGGAATTAACCGAAGTCATTGAATTTTTAAAAGAACCAAGAAAATTTACACGCTTGGGTGGCAGGATACCCAAGGGTGTTTTATTGCTTGGACCACCAGGTACGGGTAAAACCCTGATGGCAAGAGCAGTCGCTGGCGAAGCCCGCGTGCCCTTTATTTCGATCAGCGGCTCGAATTTCGTTGAGATGTTCGTCGGCGTAGGTGCTTCGCGGGTCAGAGATCTGTTCGATCAAGCCAAGCGGAATTCTCCATGCATTATTTTCGTCGATGAGATCGATGCCGTCGGTCGATTACGCGGTGCCGGTCTGGGTGGGGGACATGATGAGCGCGAGCAGACATTGAATCAGTTGCTTGTAGAAATGGACGGATTCGAAGTGAACGAGGGAGTTATCCTCATGGCCGCGACCAATCGTCCTGACATCCTCGACCCGGCGCTTTTGAGACCGGGCAGGTTTGACCGGGTCGTCGTACTCGACCGCCCTGATGTAAGGGGCCGGTTGGGTATACTAAAAGTGCACACGCGCAAAAAACCTTTAGCCCAGGATGTCGATCATGAAGTACTCGCGCGCGGTACACCAGGGTTTTCCGGTGCCGACCTTTCAAATATGGTCAATGAAGCCGCTTTACTTGCCGCGCGGCGTGATAAGAAAGTGATAACTATGCAGGAGTTTGAAGACGCAAAAGATAAGATCCTGATGGGAGTGGAAAGAAAGAGTCTGCTCATTTCTGAAGATGAGAAAAAGCTGACTGCTTATCATGAATGCGGTCATGTGCTCGTCTCCAAATCTTTGCCGGGTATGGACCCGATACACAAGGTTACGATAATTCCGAGGGGTATGGCACTGGGTTTGACCCAGGCATTACCGATCGATGAACGAAGGACATATTCCAAGACTTATTGCCAGAATCAACTTGCTTTTATGCTCGGAGGTCGGGCTGCGGAAAAGATAGTGCTCGGTGATCTGTCGACCGGCGCCGGCAATGATATTGAAAAAGCGACAAAACTTGCACGTAAGATGGTATGTGAATGGGGCATGAGCGAAAAATTGGGACCTCTTACTTACGGCGAAAAGCAAGAAGAGATATTCTTAGGCCGTGAGATCGGCATGCACCGCGATTACTCAGAAGACACTGCCCGTGAAATAGATGAGGAAGTTAAGAAGATCGTCGAGACCGCAGAGCAGCAGGCAGAAACCATAGTCAAAAAGAATATTGAAAGACTGAAGATTTTGGCGACGGCTCTTTTAGAAAAGGAGATCATGACCGGTGATGAGATCGATAAGATACTCGACCTGAGCACAAGCAGCAAGAAAATAACCAGGAAGAAAAAGAATGAAAAAGGAAAATAGAGAAGTAATAGAAAAATCCGTAAGAGCCATCCTCAAGGCGATCGGTGAGGATCCAAAAAGGCAGGGGCTTAAGGACACCCCACGGCGCATTGCTGATATGTACGATGAAATTTTCATCGGGGTCAAGCAAGATCCTAAAAGAGAACTCAAGACATACAAGGCAAAGAATGAAGACGAGATGATAATCATCAAAGATATTCCTTTTTATTCAATTTGCGAGCATCATTTATTGCCGTTCTTTGGCAAGGCACATGTTGTTTATATCCCCAAAAAGAATTGTATAACTGGTTTTGCGAGTCTGGTTCGAGTTATCGATGTTATGGCTAAAAGACCGATCGTTCAAGAAAAGCTAACTCATGAGATCGCGGATTTTTTAATGGAGAATCTTAAACCAATGGGTGTATTGATCGTTATTGAAGCGGAACACCTCTGCCTTTCTATGATAGGAGTAAAAAAACCAGGGACACTTACGGTAACCTCGGCGATTCGCGGCGCGATGCGTCGAGCCGCAACGCGTGCTGAGGCATTTTCATTGATAAAAGGTAAATAAAAAAGAGTAGATCGACTTTTAATAAGAGCCGCGTGGCTACTGTATGCGGCGCCATTTCTGGACCGTACCGACTATCTCTGCCTCCTTGGCAAACTTTCTTACCTCAAGAACACCGTCGCCAAGAAGCGTGAAATAGACATCTTTGTAATCGATCGATGCGACATTGCCTTCGTGATCGACCATTTTAATGAGATCCTTGCCCTTCCATTTATTAGGCGCAACCGGTTCGATATCGCGCCATTTGATATCCCTCTCAGCAAACCCGAGCAGGTCAAGTATACCAGCGGATTTTATCAACTTTCCGTGATACATATTACCGACCCTCTCGACCTGAACGATCGCACCCTCAGCCTCGTCGCCAAATCTTTCCCACTGACCGACGATAGGGCTTTCACCACAACTGAGCATAAGAATAATTATTGGAAATAAGACAAGAAATTTTTTCATGATCTCCTCCTCTTTTAGCCTGCTTAATTTTATTATATCCGTAAAATAATATACGTCAAGAAGAAATAGAATGAGTAATTAAATAATTGGGCAATTGAGTTATTAATTCTGTGACAAAAATGTCACAACTTCGCAGTGGATTTTTCTTGACTCCACTCGTCTGATCTTTATACTGCAATAGTGTTATCAAAAGTCATATCATGTGCAACATACGGTATCGAGGGTTATGTCGTAGATGTAGAAGTCGATCTTTCCACTGGGCTGCCTGGTTTTACCACGGTCGGTCTTCCTGATAACGCGGTTAAAGAATCCAAGGACCGGGTATTTGCCGCGATCAAGAACGCAGGTTTTCGCTTTCCTGCACGTAAGATAACGGTTAACCTGGCGCCGGCTGATATAAAGAAAGAAGGTTCGAGTTTTGATCTGCCCATCGCGATCGGCATTTTGTCTGCATCGCAGACTATACGCGGTGCTCATTTGACCCGCTATGCCATCTTAGGAGAATTGTCGCTCGACGGTACCTTGCGATCAGTAAAAGGCGCGATTTCGGTTTCCCTGGCGGCAAAAGAGAATAAACTCGATGGTTTGATCGTACCAAGATCAAATGCCAGGGAAGCAGCGATCGTGAACGGGATCGATGTTTACGGCTTTGATAATTTGATCGAAGTCGTTGCATTTTTAAATGGCGAAGCAAATATCCAACCAACGATGATCGACCGCACAAAGATCTTTGATGCAGCTTCGCAGTATACTGTAGATTTTGCCGAGGTTAAAGGCCAACACCATGCCAAACGTGCACTGGAGATCGCTGCAGCCGGTGGTCATAATGTTTTGATGATCGGCCCACCGGGTACTGGCAAGACCATGCTGGCGCGCAGGCTTGTGACTATCCTGCCCAGGATGACCCTTGAAGAAGCTTTGGAAACGACCAAGATACACTCGGTCGCCGGTATCCTTGGTAATGGCGATTCCCTGCTTGGTACGCGTCCTTTTCGTTCACCGCACCATACGATCTCTGATGCCGGGATAATTGGCGGTGGGCACGTGCCCAAGCCTGGTGAAGTATCTCTGGCACACAACGGTGTTTTATTTCTCGATGAGCTGCCTGAATTTCACAAGAATGTTCTCGAAGTTCTGCGCCAGCCTTTAGAAGACGGTTCGGTGACGATCGGTCGGGCAAAGGTGACGCTTACTTATCCGGCACGCTTCATGCTCGCCGCAGCGATGAATCCATGCCCGTGCGGATATTTTACAGACCCGTATCATGAATGCCGGTGCACGCCCCAGAACATACAGCGTTATCACACGCGCATATCCGGACCCCTGCTCGATCGGATCGATATCCATATCGAAGTCCCTTCGTTAAAATATGATGAACTGAAGTCGAGCAAACCGGGTGAATCATCCGAGCAGATAAGAAACCGGGTAAATAAAGCAAGACAGATACAGCTGGAACGTTTTACAAAGAAAAAACATATCTACTGCAATGCACATATGGGTTCAAAAGACGTCAGGCAGTGCTGTCCCATTGATGACCAGTCCCAGTACTTGCTCAAAGCTGCGATCCAGAAATTCGGTTTGTCGGCGCGCGCTTATGATAAAGTATTAAAGGTCGCGCGCACGATCGCCGATCTTGAGAATATACCGGACATAAAAGTCCAGCACATCGCCGAAGCGATCCAGTACCGGAGTTTAGACAAGAACGTCTGGCATCGGTTGTAAAATTCTCACTACCACGTATCACACGGGCATTTCGGGGACGGTGCTTGACTATATGACATTTTAGTAATTTATGATTTAAGGAGATATTGTGCGAAGAGTGCGTTTACAATATGATGGTTCATATCATCACGTAATGAATCGAGGTATTCAGGGCGAGAAGATATTTTTCGATAAACGCGCACGTGCTTATTTTCTGGAGATAATGGTTAACACTGCCATGGATTTTAAAATGAAGCTTATTGGGTATTGCATCATGAACAATCATTACCATCTTGTTATACAAAATACATCTGGTCGGTTGTCCGAATACATGAAGCGGTTGAACGGTAATTATGGTATTTACTATAGAAAGCGAAGAGGAGGGAGAGGATACGTTTTTCAAAGTAGGTTCAAGTCTATATTGATTCAAAATGATAGATATCTTCGTATGGTTTTATTATACGTATTGTTGAATCCTGTGCGTGCAGGGAAAGTTGATTCTCCCTATGAGTATCTGTGGTCAAGTATTCATGAATATTTTTCTTCTAGATCATCATGTTCCGTAGCAAATATGTTTGTCGAGAAAATTTTTGAGACTGAAGGTGTTTTGCATCAGGAATTAAAAATCTGGTGTGGCAAAGAATTACCGATTGTAAAGACACGGTTTGGCGACATATTGGGCGATCATGATTATGTTAAAACTGCCATAAAAGTATTTGATCGTCGTGGGCAGACGGCTGGTATATCGTTACGTATGCGATGTGAAGAGACATACTTAAAAAGTTATGAACAGCTGGTGAATGCATTTGAATTGGAACATGGGATAGCCCTCAACGATCTTGACTGCACAAATCGCGTTGGCAAGGCCTTGCGTGCCAAATTGCTCGTTTCTCTAAAAGATGAAGCTGGTATGACATATGCCCAGATTGTCTGTCTCCCTACATTTCAAACACTGAAATACAGTTCTCTTGGGCAGATTTACAAACGCGCTAGAGCTAGGATGAAAAAAGTTACATGATCAAATAGTTGAATGCGCTAAAGTCATATTGTCAAGCACCGTCCCCACTTTCCTTATTTGTCTAATTCAGTTTTCCTAACTTTAAGGTTACCAAAAACGATTTGGATATCATATTTATCAATTTCTGGAAATACTGCTTGCTGACAATACTGTATTTCTATCTTCCATTCTTCTTTCCAAAACTTCGTCGCTTTGTCTCTTTTTCCATCAGATGCAAGAGTCGTAACGAAAAAGAGATTGGGCTTTTCTTTTATGTAACACGTAACTACTCCAATTGCCCAGCAATTGGCTTCCATGTCCCCATTTAAACCACCAATGAAGTATTCATCGCCATAATCAAATAATATATTGTATGAACCATCTTTGTTCATCTCATATTCAATGGTTTCTGGTAGTTTATATAAATGAAAACCTTCTATTTCTTCAGTGATTTTTCGTACTATCTCATTCCAATCGTGTTGAATTGAGTAAATAGGTATTCTTTGCTTTGGTAATTCTTGTTTATACTTTTGCCACCACTTTTTCCATTCTTCGATTGTCTCAAAATCCTTACCTGTGATTCGCCGAAGCGTTTCATTACTTTTTCGTGCATACAATTTATCTTCTTGCCAAGCATCCAATATCACTGGAACTGCTCTTATTTCCTTCCAGGAACCTAATATGTCCATAGCAAATCTTTGTGCCGACGATTCGCTATCATTGCCTACATAGCTAAACAAGTGTAACATATACCTTTCTCGTTCAACAGGGTCCTCAATATTCTTTATCTTACTCCAAGCAGCACCACCCACAGTCACTCCCTTGGTCAACATCTCTGGCAAATTTCTGTTGAAATTCTTAACCGCATTTATTTCCCAGACAATACCTACTGATAGAGATATCAGAAAAGTTATACCAATAAATACATAAACTATTTTCTGTGTCTTCTTGATATGTTTGGTTGAATCGGGATTCTCCTTTTTCTTCTTTTCCAAATGCCAGATTGGCAATCCAAAGCACAAAACAGTACTAAATAAGACCCCTATAAAAAGTATTGGCAAACAGGTAGTTGCCATTAATGCTAAAAATGCAACAGCAAAGACTTTGATACCCAATGAGAAGGATTTAAGCAAGATTGCATTCACCAACCCAAACAAAAAAGAAAAGGCATAGACAGGAAGAAATATTGGTGCAAGGTAAATAAGCCAATTGGTTGTGCATATACCACAAGCAAATGCCCAATTTACAGTAAGCGAAAAAAGCAGACTAATATACAATAACATTCTCGGACGAGTTTCAAATACTTTCATCTACCGATTTCCCCTTTTCACCTCTTTGAAATTTCTTCGATTCGTAGTAACTTATTGTTGCTCCAAAAAGACTCATCCAAAGATGAAATCCAGATATACCAAAAATAACAGCAATTATACCTGAAAATGAACCTAACTTGGCAGTTGCATGTAGCATGAAATTAACAAACGAAAAAATACATGAAGTCAAATATAAATAGAACCCTGTTCTCATAGATTTCAATGCACCTATTCCTGCAAGCAGAAGAGGTATATATACCAGATTTGCTATTATAATGTCAACAATAGATTTTTCAAATGAATACCTTATCAAGACTGCTATTATTGTAGCCAATGGCATTAAAGCACCGATAACTATACTGATATAAGCAATGATTTTATATCCTACCGAAGGTTTTGTTTTATTCAAACTCTACTCCGTTCCCCATCCGAATGGCATTGAAACAATAGTATATACTGCTTGTCCATGTTGTTTGGGTGGCGTGAACTTCATCTTCTGAACTGCTTTGAGAACCACTGCATCAAATGCTTTAATACCACTTGTCTTTGCTGTTTGACAAATCATTACACTTCCATTTGTATCAATGAGAGCTTGAACAACTATTTCTAAAGGTAGAAAACGCAAACCTGGGAATGGCAATTTTGGATTGATTAAACGCTTAGGTTTCTCATCAAGCATATAGTAGGGCACAACTTCAATTCCACATGTATCGATAGTAATCTCTATCGCATTATCCTCTGCTGCGATACTATCTTTCAAACCTAAACTTTCTTTTAGTGCTTCATTATAGCTATCCATTGCAAAAATAGCATATTCGATTTCAAACTTCTTCCTCTTTGGTTTTGATAGGGCTTCTATACCAAAGACGATACCGGTCAGACTAATCCCTAATCCTACTACTGTTGTTGCATTTGATTCACTTTTTCTACCCCAATCTGAGCTGATGCCCATCATAAGTGCCCCGCCTATGATTAAGAATGGACTACTCCATTTCATAAGTCGCCTTTTCGACTGGTACCCTCTGGCCTTATCGGCCATTTCCAAAGATTCAGTGACAGTAAAAAATTCCTCTTCTGTCAACATAGTATCAGCCTGATATGCATCCCAGTGCTGATTGACAAGATACAAACCACAATGATGAGATGCAAAACGTTTAAATATAATATCACTATATTCATCTCTTGTTTCAAATATATTGACTCCATCACTAACAACTATTTTACTCATTTCATAAACAGCTACATTTTGTTCGTGAAGTAAAAGACTATCAGTTACTACTGGCTGTACCTGTGCTATTAGTATATTTATAAATATACATAACAACTCACACATAAAATTCCTTCCTCTTTAATATTTTACGCAGTAACAAACACGAGTCAAGCCCACTCTAATATCAACTTAATCTCAAGCTTTTATATATTAATATATAATAATCCTTAAGAGCACAGGTAAAAACCTGAGAGAAATTAAAAGCATAGGGAACACAAGCCTATGAGTGTCTACTAAATTTTACCCGATTTTTCCCAAATGTGCCGGAACAGAACACCTTTTGCTTCACGATCTTTCCCACTTTACAATCTTGACTTATTCTTCGATTCAACTATACTACATATAGGTGTAGATAATGACCAAGAAGGAATTCATTAACTCGGTAAGTAATAGTGGAAAAGATGTTTTACAGCAATTTCTCGATATTCTGATATTGAACAAGATCGATTACTGCATTATTGGTGGTTTAGCGGTAAATGCATATGTTGAACCGGTCGTCAGTCTGGATCTCGATGTAGTTGTGATAACCGAAATGATCGATCAATTACGAAATGCTGCGAAGGGTATTTTTGCTATAGAAGAGTTTCCGCATAGCCTTAATTTCTCATCACAATATTCTGATCTTCGTATTCAGATACAGAAAGATTCACGCTATCAATCATTCATAGTACGTGCACAAGCCAAAAAGGTTATGGGTTACACGATGAAAATAGCAGCTTTGGAGGATGTTCTCCAGGGTAAGATCTGGGCATATTTGGATGAAGGACGACGCGCGAGCAAACGGCAAAAAGACTTGGCAGATATATTCCGTTTGATCGAAGATTATCCAAAACTTAAGAACTCCTTACCAGGATCATTGAAAGATATGTTTGAATAAAATCATTTTATCAGCAAATATCCATACGAAGAATCAAACAATCTCACAGATGTCTAATGTCAAGACCTGCCACCCTATGCCAAAAGGAGAGGAATATGATCTTCAGATTAAATAAAGTATCAGTCATAATAATACTTTTATATATCACCTTTGGTCATACGGATAGTTTATTTGTCACACTTAGAACTTTACAGGGCCTGCTAAATGAACCGCCCGTTGTGGTGGGGAATCAAAAGGATAAATATTTTGCAATTTGGAAAGAATCCTCGTTTGCCGATGAATATCCACATTATAAAGAAACAAAATATTTCTATCAAGCGTTTTATGCAACTGGAAAGATGATTATTCCAAAACATGAAATAGTTAACTGGCGGAATTTCTTCACTCCCTATACCTTCACGGAAAATTCGGTGATGTTCCTTGATTCTAATCGTTTATTAGTCATCGCACGCAAAATGGTTGAACCGTTAAGTGATCCACCCGGCTATCGACTAGAGAAATTAATCATTGATTTTACGCATGGTACGATTTTAGAAGATAGCAATAACGTAAGTTTTCAAAACTGTTCTTTGGTTCGTGATAGTGAAGGAAATGTATATGTGATTGAATACGACGTGTGGAGTGGAATAAGAGTAATGCAGGTTTATCCAGAATTCACACAGATAAAGCATACATCCAAGCCTTATTTAGATAGGTTTCGCAAGAATTCCACAAAATATACTGAATTTAAACTTCAAGATGCTATAATGACCGCAACATCAAATGATAGATTATTAATTTGTAATCGTATGGGATGGGGTTATGAAAAGAATGCGAAGAAAGATTCGTGGGATAAATTCAAACCCGATAAGGTATTTTATACCCTTGCGGATTTTGACGGCAATTTCATAATAGACCCAATTCAATTGGATTTAAAGGACTATGCATTCCAGAAAATTCCAGGTATTCATCTGGGCGGGATTTACTATGCTTCAGAGAAGATAAAGAGTATAGATGATGCAACAGCAGCGATACATGATATGGATTTAACTAAACTGCCAGATGGTGATATTATTCTATCGGTTACTGGTAAGAATGATAATGGTGGACTTTGTGTCTATCAAATAAAATTCAATTCAGAAGGTAAGGTTATAAAGCCTTTGACGCTAGGAACTACTCATGCAAAACCAATACCAGCGGGATTTCAACTAACTACTGCAAAAGTGGCTCATGCTCATAGTGTAAGAAAATATTTAGTTATGTTTGGATTTGATGACAACGGTAGCTTTTATTCACATCGTGAATTATGGGATGAAGTCGAACGATAATACATATCTTAGCTTTAATGGCGGTAATTTGACAGGGGTTGTTATTTTTGATTTCAGGAGTATAATTTGACAGTAGAGTATGATCGTAATAATAGTAAATATCTTATTATCGCAAGCATTCACGGTCGATTGCTATCGTTTCCAGAATGATTATGCAGAAGTGTGGTATCAATTATCTATTAACGATATCTTAACACAGGAAGAACAGGCATTAGTACAGGAGAAGACATTTCTCAAAGAATTCTCCTTTGAACTTGGTATTTATGATGATGCAAAAAAAGATTCAGCATTTATCGAAGGCAAAAAAGGAGCGTATATTACCAGGGAACAGGGGTCGGGTTATTTTATCGATCATATTCCGGTCTACCTTTATCCCGGCGAATTCAGATACTATTTAGCGATAGAATCGAACGGATTTAGCCAGAGAAAACAAGGGAAAATAGAAATACCCTCTGATTCCATTATCTTTCAGTGCAGTGATGTCATACTCGGAACGAAGAATATTAACGATGATTTTACCTGCTGTGGTTTTGCTTTTACGCCAAACCTCGCTTGCGAATTTGCTGATATAGATAGCCTTTTTTCCTATATCGAGATCTATGGTTTGGATCCAGATAGCCTGTATTATAGAATTGCATATCAAATTATCGATGTTTCAGACAGTGTTGTCTTTAAAAGAGATAAAAAACTATTGAAGTATGAAGATATTCACATCGATACTCTGACCGTGGTTTTGCACAATTTTTTAGAGGGACAATACACCTTTCTCATTGAAACATTCGATTCTGTATGGAATACGACGATCAAAGTCCAAAAGACATTTACCATCACATCGCTCCTTGATGAAACCGCGTCAATGGAATTCTATGACGACATAAAGTATCTTGTAAGCGCAGATGAGTATAAGAAATTCTGTAAGCTTGATGAATATAAAAAGAAGGCTTATCTTAAAGAATTTTGGTCCAAAGTAGATTACCAGGCATTTGAGAAGAGGCTATTAGAAGTGGATAAGAAATTTTCGACAAGCACATTAAAAGGACGGGATTCTGAACGAGGTAGGTTCTGTATAAGCAACGGACTGCCGGATTTGATCGAAGATATCGCATTTACGGATTGGGGACGTCAATTCGAAGTCTGGCACTACTACTCAGCAGGTTTTGATGCCGTATTTTGCGATACGAAATTTACCGGAAACCCCCGGCTGATCAAGATATTAAGGATTGGCGAGCTGACATCGATTTTAGAACAAGGCTATCGCCGCGGCGATGAAGAAGACTGGTTATACGAGATCGCGCCTGGCTCAAAACATCTGCTCAATCAGCCAGAAGAATAGACTGATTTTGTTTTAAATCTTTAGAAAAACTTATTCTTTGAATTGCGAAGTGCAGTTGGGACAACGGGTCGCTTTGATCGGTATCGCAGTCATGCAAAAGGGGCAGTCTTTGGTTGTCGGTTCTGTAGCCGGTTCTTCTTTTTTTCGTTTCATCTTATTCATGCTTTTTATCACTAAAAATACTGCGATAGCTATGATCAAGAAGCTTATTATCGTGTTAATGAATATCCCGTAATTAAAAGTCACTGCACCGGCTGCCTGGGCTTCAGCAAGCGATGCATAGGGTGCAGCTGCTGTTCCTTGCTTGAGCACCACGAAGAGGTTGGCAAAGTCGACATTGCCAAGTAATAAGCCGATCGGCGGCATGATAATATCAGCGACAAATGATTTCACGATCGTACCGAACGCCGCACCGATAATGATCCCGATCGCCATATCGATGACATTACCACGCATTGCAAATTCTTTGAATTCCTTTAACATATTATTACCTCCTTTTGATATTGTAATGAGTACAGTGTTTGGTGTCAAGTCTGCACCAGATATTTTTCTACTTATTTAATCGATTTCTTTAGCGCATAGTGGACAGAGTTTATGAACCACGGTTAAAACAACAGATCCAGGCTGACACATAGTGCCCGGTCTATTTTTCGCATGAGATCTTTATCAAGAGACCCGATTTTTTTCTTGAGTCTTTTTTTGTCGATCGTCAACAGCTGCGCTAGATTTACCATAGAATCTTTTTTCAGACCG
>Ga0307426_1002022_pt1 | contig 12898 bp, 9 predicted proteins | sample SalMarWE160340MG_FD_202165 | JGI IMG/M metagenome (GOLD analysis project Ga0307426, IMG submission 202165) | Salt marsh sediment microbial communities from the Plum Island Ecosystem LTER, Massachusetts, United States - WE1603-40 | ecosystem: Environmental > Aquatic > Marine > Intertidal zone >... | reverse complement strand
GAGCGCCGAAGGCATCGAATCCTCCCGCATCTTCTTCGTCGGCAACACCATGATCGACTCGCTGCTGGCCAATCTCGATCGCCTGCGGCCGCCCGAATTCTGGCAACCCATGGAGCTGGGCCCCGGCGGCTATGTGCTGCTCACACTGCACCGGCCCGCCAATGTCGACGACCCGGACCGGTTGGCATGCCTTGTCCGCGCCGTCGCCCACTGCGCCCGCGACCTGCCGGTGGTCTTTCCCGTGCATCCGCGGACCGAAAGCAAGTTGCGGGAAATCCGTCGGTTGCCGGGCAACATTCGCCTCGTTCCTCCGCAGCCCTATCTCGAATTCATCCATCTGGTGAAATACGCTTTCGCGGTCCTCACCGACTCCGGCGGTCTCACCGAGGAGACGACGGTGCTGGGTGTGCCGTGCCTCACCCTGCGCGCCACGACCGAGCGCCCCGAGACCGTCGAAATTGGCACCAACGAATTGGTCGGAACCGAGCCCGCTGAAATCGAAGCGGCCACCGAACGGCTCTTCGGGGGCCGCTGGAAGAGGGGCCGCATCCCCGACAAGTGGGATGGCCAGGCCGGGCGCCGCATCGCCGCCATTCTCGACAATCTGCTCGCCGCATGACCGTCGGCGCGCCTCTGCCCCGCTACTGGCGCACGGTGCGCCACCTCAAGCCCGTGCAGCTCTACCGCCGCGCCTGGTTCACCCTGCACCGTCCGGGTATCGACCCGGCCCCGCCGCCGCCCGTCCGCGCCGGCTTCGGAAGACGATGGACCGAGCCGAGCCGCCGCCCGCCTTCGCTGGTCGGCCCGACTGAGTTCGACTTGCTCGGCGTCACCGGCGATCTGGATGCCCTGGGCTGGGACGACCCGGCGACCGATCGGCTGTGGCGCTATCACCTTCACTATTTCGACGATCTCAACGCCGAGGGGGCGGACGACCGCGCGGCATGGCATGCCGCCCTCATCGAGCGCTGGATCGAGGACAACCCGCCGTGCCTCGGCACCGGCTGGGAGCCCTATCCGTGCTCGCTCAGGATCGTCAACTGGATCAAGTGGGCGCTCGGCGGCCACAGCCTCTCCCAGGGCGCGATTCACAGCCTCGCCATGCAAACGAGATGGCTCTCAAGGCGCCTGGAATACCACCTTTTAGGCAACCATATAGTTGCCAACGCCAAGGCGCTCATTTTCGCCGGCTTCTACTTCTCGGGGCCGGAATCGGCCCTCTGGCGCCATCGCGGCCTGGCCATCGTCGCCGCCCAGCTCCGCGCCCAGATCCTCGCCGACGGCGGGCACTTCGAGCTCAGCCCTATGTACCACGCGCGGGTCCTCGAGGACCTTCTCGATCTGGTTGCCCTCGTCCGGGCGTATCCCGATGCCGTGCCGGCACGCTGGCGGCATCAGGTCGAGCGCTGGCCGCAGGTGATCGGCCGCATGCGCGAGTGGTTGGACGCCATGTGTCACCCTGACGGCGAGATTGCCTTTTTCAACGACGCCGCTTTCGGGATGGCATCGGCGCCGGCCCAGCTCGAGGCCCATGCGCGCCGGCTGCGGCTCGGCCGCGGTTCGCGGCCGCGCGGGCCGCTCGTGCGGCTGCCCGCCAGCGGCTATCTGCGCATCGCCTCGGGCCCGATGTTGGCGCTGCTCGACGTGGCCCGGGTCGGCCCCGATCATCAGCCCGGCCACGCCCATGCCGACACCCTGAGTTTCGAGTTGTCGGTGGCCGGCCGCCGCGTGCTTGTCAATTCCGGCACCTCCACCTACGAGCCGGGAGCCGAGCGGCTGCGCCAACGCGGCACGGCGGCACACAATACCGTCGTCGTCGCCGGGCGGGACTCCTCCGAGATGTGGTCGTCGTTTCGGGTCGGGCGCCGCGCCCGGCCGCGCCATTTGCTCGTCGAGCCGGGCCCCCCCATCGAAGTGAGCTGCGCCCATGACGGCTACGCCCGGCTGCCCGGCGCGCCCGTCCATCATCGGCGCTGGCGTTTGGGTGCCGGCGAGTTGGTTGTCGAAGACCGCCTGAACGGCGGCGCGCATCCGGCCGAGGCGCGCTTTCATTTCCACCCCGACCTGCAATTGCGCCCCGCCGAAGGCGCTGCCTCCGGTACGGTGGGTGCCGAGCGCGGCCCGCTTCTGACCTGGCGCGTCGAAGAGGGCGAGGCCGCACTGGTCCCCGCCACATTCCATCCGCGCTTCGGCGAAAGCCGGCCCAACCATTGTCTGTCGGTGCGCTTCTCCAATGGCGGCGCCAAAGTGCGCTTTGCCTGCGTGTGATGCGGATCCTGTTTCTCACCGACAACTTCCCGCCCGAGGTCAACGCCCCCGCGAACCGGACCTTTGAGCATTGCCGCGAGTGGGCGAGGGCCGGGCACGCCGTCACCGTCGTCACCGGCGTACCGAACTTCCCGGCCGGCAAGGTGTTCGCGGGCTACCGCAACCGGCTGTGGCAGACCGAGCGGATCGACGGCGTCCGTGTCATCCGGGTGTGGACCTACATCGCCGCCAACGCCGGATTCGGCCGGCGGGTGCTCGACTATCTCAGCTTCATGCTGGCGGCGATTCTCGCCGCCCCCTTCGCCGGTCGCGCCGACGTGGTGATCGCCACCTCGCCGCAATTTTTCACCGCCTGCGCCGGCTGGGTGGTGAGCCTTCTCAAGCGCACGCCCTTCGTCTTCGAGCTGCGCGATCTGTGGCCGGCCTCGATCCGTGCCGTCGGCGCCGTCCGCGAGGGTCCGATGCTGCGTGGCCTGGAGGCGCTGGAGCTGCTCCTGTATCGGCGCGCCGCCGCCATTGTCTCGGTGACCGGGTCGTTTCGCGAAGACCTCGTGCGCCGCGGGATCGATCCCGGAAAGATCGAAATCGTCACCAACGGCGTCGATCGGGCGCACTTCTTCCCGCGCGCCAAAAACCCCGCGTTGGTCGATCGGCTTGGCCTGGCGGATTGTTTCGTGGCCGGCTATGTGGGCACCATCGGGATGGCGCATGGGCTCGAGACGGTGCTGGAAGCCGCCGCGATCATGCAACGCCGGCCCGGCGGAGATGACGTGAGATTCCTCCTCCTCGGCGACGGCGCCGCGCGCCCTTCGCTCGAGGCCCGTGCCGCCTCGATGGGCTTGGGCAATCTGACCTTCCTCGACCCGGTGCCCCGCGACCGCGTGCCCGACTACCTGGCCGTGCTCGACGCCGCCGTCATCCACCTGCGCGACGAGCCGCTGTTTCGTACCGTCATCCCCTCGAAACTGTTCGAATGCATGGCCATGGGCATTCCGGTTCTGCACGGAGTGCCCGGCGAATCCGCCGAGATCGTCGAACGCGAAGGGGTCGGAATCTGTTTCGGGTCCGGCGACTCCGAAGCGCTGTGCGCTGCCATTGAGACGTTGCGTTCGCGTCCAAATCTCGCCAAGACACTTGCCGGGAACGGCATCGCCGCCGCCGGCCGATACGAGCGAACCGCGCTGGCCGCGCGCCTGCTCGCCTGCCTCGAGACGGTGGCCGGTGCCACCGGAGCCGGCGCCATGGCGCGCCGGGTGGAGAGTTGATCGGCGCATGCACTTTCTGGTCACCGGCAGCGCCGGCTTCATCGGCTTCCACCTCTCGCGCCGGCTTATCGCCGATGGCCACACGGTCACCGGCTTCGATGCCATCACCGACTATTACGACCCGGCCCTCAAGCGCCGCCGCCACGCCATGCTCGCGGCGGCGGGCGGCTTCCGCGCCGCTGAGGGGCGGCTCGAGGACTTCGCCGCCCTGACCGCAGCCGCCGAGGCGGCCCCCCCGGACATTGTCGTGCATCTGGCCGCGCAGGCGGGCGTCAGGCATTCGCTCGCCCACCCGCGTCAATTCATATCCGCCAATCTCGAGGGCACCCTCAACGTCCTCGAGCTGGCCCGCGCCGTCCAGCCAAGGCACCTGATCGTCGCCTCCACCAGCTCGGTCTACGGCGCCCTCGACCGGCCGTCCTTCGCCGAAACCGATCCGTCCGACCAGCCGCTGTCGATCTACGCGGCCACCAAGAAGGGCGGCGAGGTGCTCGCACACGCCTATGCGCACCTGTTCGACATCCCCGTCACCGCCCTCCGCTTCTTCACGGTCTACGGGCCCTGGGGCCGCCCGGACATGTCGTACTTCAAGTTCACGCGGGCCATCGCGGCCGGCGAGCCGATCGATGTGTATGGCGATGGCACCCAGCTTCGCGACTTCACCTTCATCGACGATCTGATCGAGGCGATTTCGGCCCTCGTCGACCTGCCCCCCGAGCGCGGCAACCCGATCGCCGACCCGTCGACCACCGACACCCTGTCGCCGGCCGCCCCCTATCGCGTCGTCAATATTGCCGCCGGCCGGCCCGAGCCGATCAATACCCTCATCGCGCTCATCGAGGCTTCCCTCGGCAAAACTGCGGTCCGCAACCACCTGCCGCCGCAACCCGGCGACGTCGCGCGCACCCATGCCTCGCCGGCGCTCCTCAAGGCCTTGACCGGCTACCAGCCATCGACCCCGCTCGAGACCGGGATCGCCGCCTTCGTCGACTGGTACCGCGACGACGCCGGCCCTTAGCGCCGTGTGCGAGCCCCCCTCGCACCGCGGTTGAACCGGGCAATGTCGAACGGCTTGAGGATGTTGACCTCCTCGACGTCCGCCACCATGCCGGCGACCAGCCGCGCCGTCGACGCCGCGTAGCTGAGCCCCATATGTCCGTGCCCGAAGGCGAACAGGATCCGCCGGTCGTCCGGGTGCCGGCCGACGACCGGCAGTGAATCCGGGGTCGAGGGCCGCCGCCCCATCCATTCGACCCCGCCCTCGGTGGGCAGCGCCGGCACGAAGCGACGCATGATCGTGCGCATCGCCCTGGCGCGCGCGAAATTCGGCGGCGCCTCGGGCGAGGCGATCTCCACCGCCCCGCCGACCCTCAGCGAATCGACGAACGGGCTGGCGACGAACCCGTGCCCGGCGAAGATCAGCGGCATCGCCAGCTTCAGCTCGGGATCGGCGTAGGTGGTGTTGTAGCCGCGCTCGGCCGCCAGCAGCACCTTCAGTCCCAGTTGCCTGACAAACCGGCGCGACCAGACGCCGGCGGCCACCAGCACATGGTCGAACCGGGCGCTCGCGCCGTCCCCGGTCCGGATCGCCACGCCTTCGGCGCCCGCCTCCACCCCGACAACCGGGGCCTCGACCAGCGTTCCCCGCGCCCTGACGAACCCCTGATAGTGGCGGAGCACCTGCAGCGGGTCGGTGACGATCCAGAAATCCTTCAGATGCACGGCCCCGGCGAACGCGCCCTCGAGTTCGGGCACCAGCTCCCGTGCCGCCACCGCCCCGATCCGCTCGTAGTCCACATCGACGCGGGCGGCGACCTCCCCGTAGAGCGCCATGTCGGCGTCCAGGCCGGCCCGGTTCGCCCGCACCGAAAGCGCCCCGGTGTTGCGCAGATGCCCGGTCAGTCTCGCCTTGTTGCCCAATTCGATGTGATCGGCCAGGCATCGTCGTCCCAGCGGCGCCAGCGCATCCATGGTCCGCGCTTCGCCTTCCCGTGTCGCCGCCGCCGCGAACGCCGTCAGCCAGGGGGCGGTCGCCGGCAGATCGCGCCATCTGACCGCCAGCGGCCCGAGCGGATCGAGCAACCATTTCGGCACCTGGGACAGTATCCCGCGCCGGGCGACGGGATAGATCTGCGACACGGCGATGAAACCCGCGTTGCCCGCCGACGCCGGCCGCCCGCCGGGGTCGCGTTCGAACACGGTGACCTCATGGCCCTCGTCGATCAGCCAGGTGGCGGCCGCCGACCCGATGATCCCGCCGCCGATGATCCCGATCTTCGCCATGGGGTGAGCCCCGCTTTGCCGGCCTGCCACGCTCTATCGTCCACACCTGTCGGGCGCAACCGGCGCTTGCGCTTGCGCGCAATCGAGCCGCGCCTGTATCATTTCTGAACCCGCCGGCCGATCGCCGATCCGGCGGAAGGCGGCGCTCCGGGGAGGACCGACATCATGGCCGAAGCCGAACCGAAGATCAGGATCGACGATCGCGAGGAGCTGATTTATCTGCTCGCCGAGGCGGCGGCCATCGAAAGCAATGTGATGGCCAACTACCTCTACGCCGCCTGGAGCCTGAAGCGCGGCGAGCGCGACGGGCTGACCCCCGAACAGGCCGCCGCGGTCAAGCAATGGAAGGACGCCGTCTACTCGGTCGCCATCGAGGAGATGACGCACCTGACCCTGGCGTGCAATCTCGCCTGCTCGATCGGCGGCGGTCCGCACCTGTCGCATCCGCCGTACCCGATTCGCCCCGGCTATCACCCCTCGGGCCTCGTCATCGAGCTCAGGGGCTTCTCCCTCGACGTTCTCGACCACTTCATCTTCATCGAGCGGCCGGAAGGCAAGGAGCTGCACGACGCCTCCGAATTCGTCCACCCGCACGAGTATCACCGCGCCCAGCCCCGCGGCCGGGTCATGCCGAGCGCCCAGGATTACGGCACCGTCGGGCATCTGTATCGGGGAATCGCCCACGGTTTCGAGCACCTGGCGCACCATCTGGGCGAAGAGGATCTTTTTTGCGGCGACCCGTCCACCCAGCTGGGGCCCGGCGACATTCCGCTGCCTGAGCTGAACGTGGTCACCGATCTAAAGAGCGCCCACGAGGCCATCCAGACGATTATCGAGCAGGGCGAGGGCGCTCCCGAACACTCCGAGGACAGCCACTACCAGCGTTTCGTCAACGTCCGCGAGCAGTATCACGACTTCCTCGAGAAAAACCCCGACTTCGAGCCGGCCTTCCCGGTCGCTCACAATCCGACGATGCGCCCGCCCATGGACGGCGAGGACTGCGTCTTCATCAGCGAGCCGGAGGCTGCCCGCGTCCTCGATCTCGCCAACGCCTGCTACGGTCAGATGCTGCGGTGTCTGGTCCAGGCCTGGGGCCGGCACGCCGACGACGCAAGGCACAAGCGGATGCTCGCGGAGACCGCCCGCGAGATGATGAGCATCCTCGACAAGCTCGGACCGCATCTGGCCTCGCTGCCCGCCTCCCGGCGTCATCCCGGCGTCAATGCCGGCATGACCTTCACCATGCTGCGCGACATCCAGCGCATGCCCACCGGGCCCGGCGAGATGCGCATGCTGGCCGAACGCACCATCGAATTGGCCGACCATGCCAAACGGGTGTTCCCCAAGGGCCACGAATTTGAAGACCTGCACCACAAGCTGCTGCACATCGCCGGCAATTTCGAGGTGCCCACGGGCAAGGCCAGGGTCGAAAGGCCGAAACCCAAGCTCCATGTCCACGACGTCCCACTGCGCGAGGGCGCCGTCGAATGCGCCGAGGGCACGGATCTCACGGTCAACTTCGCCGCCCGCCGCTGCATTCACGCCCGTTTCTGCGTGCTCGGCGCCCCCGGGGTCTTCAAGGCCAACACGCCGGGCGAATGGATCTTCCCCGACGAGATGGCGACCGACGAACTCGTCCACGTCATCAAGAACTGCCCCTCCGGCGCCCTGACCTACGATCCCAAGGGCGACCTCGCCCCGGAAGGCCCGCCGCCGGTCAACACCGTGCACCTGCGCGAGGCGGGACCCTACGCCTTCCACGGGCCCTTGAAGCTCAGGGGCGAGGAGATCGGCTACCGCGCCACCCTGTGCCGGTGCGGGGCCTCCAAACACAAGCCCTTCTGCGACAGCACGCACCACGACATCGGCTTTAACGTCACCGGCGAGCCGGAGACGCGCTCCACCGAGCCCCTCGAGGTCCGCGACGGCGCCCTCGCCATAGACCCGGAGCCGAACGGTCCGCTGGTCGTCACCGGCAATCTGGAGATTTGCGCCGGCACCGGCCGCACCATCGACCGCGTCACCACGGCGCGCCTTTGCCGCTGCGGCGGGTCGAAGACCAAGCCGTTCTGCGACAACACGCACCTGAAGATCGGGTTCGAGGCCGACTGAACGCCACCTCCGGCGCGGCAAATTGCGCCGCGCCGCCCCAGCGTCTACAAGCGACGCGGGCCAGGGTGATGGCGGGGGCCTTGATGTATCTCGAAAAGCACGACCTTTCGGGCAAGCTGGCCCTGGTCACCGGCGGCGGGCAGGGGATCGGGGCCGCGTGCACGGATGCGCTCGCCGAAGCCGGCGCCACCGTCATCATCGTCGAGCTTGTGCCGGAGCGCCTGGCCGCACGCCTCGAGGCGCTGCGCGCTGCGGGCCATGACCCCCGCGGCTACGAGCTCGACGTCACCGATTCTGCCGCCGTCGCCGCGCTCGCCGACCGCATCGCCGCCGACATCGGCCCCATCGACATTCTCGTCAACAACGCCGGCATCGCCCGCTCGCGCATCCCGGCCGAAGACATGACCGACGAAGACTGGCGCGAGGTCATCGCAGTCAATCTGGACGGCGTCTTCTGGTGTTGCCGCGCCTTCGGGCGGCAGATGCTCGCGAAAGGCGCCGGCGCCATCGTCAACATCGGCTCGATGTCGGGGTTCGTCGTCAACACCCCGCAGGAGCAGGCCTCCTACAACGCCTCGAAAGCGGCGGTGCACCATCTGACCCGCTCGCTGGCCGCCGAATGGGCGTCCCGGGGCGTCCGGGTCAACGCCGTCGCCCCGACCTACATCGAGACCCCGCTCACTGCCTTCGGCATGCAAGAAGACCCCGAAATGTACGCCAAGTGGCTCGCCATGACCCCCATGGGCCGCGTCGGCCAGCCCCATGAGATCGCCTCCGTTGTGCTGTTCCTGGCCTCCGGCGCCGCTTCGCTGATGACCGGCTCGATCGTCTTGGCCGACGCCGGCTATTCGGCCTGGTAGCGGTGCCCGGGCTCCCGCGCTTCGCCCCGTGACCGCGTCAGACCAAAGCTATGACCTCGCCATCGTCGGCGGCGGCATCAATGGCTGCGGCATCGCCCGCGACGCCGCCGGCCGCGGGCTCAAGGTCCTGCTCGTCGAGATGGGCGACATCGGCGGCGCCACCTCCTCGGCCTCCACCAAACTCATCCATGGCGGGCTGAGATATCTCGAGCAGTTCGACTTCGCCCTCGTGCGCGAGGCCCTGATCGAGCGCGAGCGACTGTGGGCGATCGCCCCCCATGTCATCCGGCCGCTCAGGCTCGTACTGCCCTGGCGGGAGGGGCTCAGGCCCGCCTGGATGCTGCGCACGGGCCTGTTTATCTACGACCATCTGGGCGGCCGCCGGCGCCTGCCGCCGACCCGAACCCTCGATCTGGCGACCGATCCCGCCGGCAAGCCGCTCAAACAAAGCGCCGGCCGCGCCTGGGAGTTCTCCGACTGCTGGGTGCTCGACAATCGTCTTGTGGTGCTCAACGCCCGCGACGCGGCGCGCCTGGGCGCCGACATCCGCCCGCGGACCAAATGCCTCAGCGCCCGGCGCGAGGGCACGATCTGGCGCCTTCGCATCGCGGACAACGAATCCGGCGCGCCCGAGGAACTCACCGCCGGCGCAATCGTCAACGCCGCCGGTCCCTGGGTCGATCGGGTCGAGGAAGAGGTCCTGGGCAAGGACATGCCCGGCGACGTGCGTTTGGTCCAGGGCTCGCACATCGTCACCCGGCGCCTGTTCGACCACGACCGTGCCTACTTCTTCCAGAACCCGGACGGACGGGTGTTGTTCGCCATTCCCTTCGAAGGCGAATTCACGCTCATCGGCACCACCGACCGCGACTATCAGGGCGCCCCCCAGGACGCCAAGGCGAGCGGTGAGGAGATCGAGTATCTGTGCGCCGCCGCCTCGACCTGGTTCGCGCGCCCGGTCGATCCCTCCGACGTCGTCTGGAGCTACTCGGGCGTGCGCCCCCTCCACGACGAGGGACCGGTTGCCGCCCAGCAAGCCACCCGCGACTTCAGCTTCGGCCTCGACGCTCCGCAGGGCGGCGCGCCCTTCCTGTCCATCTATGGCGGCAAGATCACCACCTACCGGCGGCTCGCCGAACGGGCCCTCGAGCACCTGTCCCCCTGGTTCGGCAATCTCGGTGCCCGGGCCGGCTGGACCGGCAAGGCGTCGCTGCCCGGCGGCGAGTTCCCCCTCGACGCCATCGATCTCACCCGCCGCCGCCTGGCCGAGACCTACCCGTTTCTTGCCCCCCGCGAACTCGACCATTTCTTCACTCACTTTGGCCTGGATGCCTTCGCGCTCCTGGGCGGGGCGCAGTCCATGGCCGCCCTCGGCGCCGATTTCGGGGGCGGCCTCAGGGAGGCCGAGGTCCGGTACCTGCGCGAACACGAATGGGCCCGCACCGCCGAGGACATCGTGTGGCGGCGCACCAAGCGGGGGCTCAATATGGGTCTCGAAGAAATCGCCCGCCTTGGCGAATGGCTGGCCGCCCACCGCTGATCGGCCGCCTCTGGCCAGCCGCCCGGCTTGCCGCTAGACCACTTTCCAGCCACCTGCCGCCGCAAGGCTCGTGCCCATGCTCTTCGTTCTCAGCGTCGTCGCCCCGGTCTTCGTGCTCGTCGCGCTCGGCTACGGGGCGGTGCGACTCGGCCTCTATCCGAAGTCGGGGGTCGGGGGACTGCTGGCCTTCGTCAACAACTTCGCCGCCCCGTGCCTGTTGTTCCGGGCCGTCTATTCGGTCGATTTCACCACCACCTTCCAGCCGGCGACGATCGCGCCCTACTACGTCAGCGCCTTTGTGTGCGGCGGCCTCGGGATCGCCGCGGCGCGGCTGTGGTTTGCCCGCCGGCCCGGCGAATCGGTTTCGTCCGGCTTCTCCGCCCTGTTCTCCAACACCGTGCTGGTCGGCATTCCGGTCGTCGAGCGCGCCTACGGCCAATCGGCGCTCATCACGGCCTTCGCCATCATCGCGATCCATGCCGCGATCCTGTTCACAGTCGGCATGATCACCATGGAGGTCGCCCGCCGCGACGGCGCGCCCTGGCCCCAGACGATGAGCCGCGCCGCCCGCGCCATCGGCACGAACCCGATCCTGATCGGCGTCTTCCTGGGCCTGATCGGCAACCTCTCGGGCATCGAAATGCCCGAGCTTGTCGATGCCACGACGGCGCTCATCGCATTGGCGGTCGTGCCGGCGGCGCTGTTCGGCCTTGGCGGCACGCTCACCGAATACCGCATCGCCGAAAACTGGTCGGAGGCCCTCGTCATCTCCTCGATCAAGCTGGCCGTGCACCCGACAATCACCTGGATACTGATGGTGCCGGTCCTCAACGTGCCGATCGAGATCGCCCGCGTCGCGGTGCTGCTCGCCGCCATGCCGGCGGGCATCAACTCCTATGTCTTCGCCACCTACTACGATCGCGGCACGGCAATGGCCGCCAACACGGTGCTCATGACCACCGTGGCCAGCTTCCTGACGATATCGGCCTGGCTGTGGTTCCTGGGCCTCGGGTAGGGGCCTCAGGTCTGGTCCGGATAGCCCTTGATCTCGTCGAAGGCGCGCCTGAGGGCGTCCGACCAGGCCTCCGACAGGGCCCGGAAATAGACGTTGTCCTCGCCGATGCGCTGCTCCTCGCCGATATGAAAGGTGTCGTTGCGATAAATCGCGATGTCGATCGGCAGCCCCACGGAGAGGTTTGAGCGGATGGTCGAATCGAACGACAGGAGCAGGAGCTTCGCGGCCTCGCCCATGCGCATGGTCGGCGCGGCGACCCGGTCGAGGATCGGCTTGCCGTATTTGTGCTCGCCGATCTGGAAGTAGGGGGTATCGCCGCTCGCTTCGATGAAATTGCCCTCCGCGTAGATCTGGAACAGCCGTGGCGGTTCGCCCCGGATCTGCCCGCCGAGCACGAAGGAGGCCGAGAAGGTCTCCGCTTTGGCGCCCGGCGCGCCTTCGTTGGCGCTTCGCTCGGCGCGCAGCGCGTTGCCCACCAGCCGCGCGGCCTGAAACATGGTGCTTGCGGAATGCAGCGTCTCTTCGCCCTCCTCGGCGGCCTCGATCTGCTCGTTGAGCACCGTCACGATTGACTGGGAGATGGCGAGATTGCCCGCGGCGAGCAGCACCAGCGTCCGGTCCGCCGCCGCGTCCCACACCGTCATCTTCTTGAAGCGTGCGACATTGTCGACGCCCGCATTGGTGCGGGTGTCGGCGGCGAACACGATGCCGCGGTCGATTTTCAGGCCAACGCAATAGGTCATCTCGCCTCGTGCGGTGGTTCGGCGCACGCGATCATATCTTCTTCGGTGTGCGGGGCGCGGGTCATCGATCGGCTACTGAACACTCTCCGCATGCACGCCCACGCTCACCGTCAGCTCGTCCGGCCCCGCCCCGCGCCTGATCCCGCGGATCGGGGCGGCGCTCGGCGCGTCGAATCCCGACGCCAGCCGCACATATTTGTCGGTCGGGCAGATCCGGTTCGCCGCGTCGAACCCGATCCAGCCGATCTCGTTGTCCCAGATCTCGGCCCACGCGTGGTTGGCGTCAGTGGTCCCGCCCTCTTCCATGAGCAGATAGCCGGTGACGTAGCGCGCCGGGATGTCGATGGCGCGGGCCGCCGCGATCATCACATGCGTGAAGTCCTGGCACACCCCGTGTCCGAGCTCGAACGCCTGGGCGGCGCTCGTATCCGAATCGGTGTGGCTGGTCTCGAAGGCCATGACCTCACCCAGCGCCCCCATGAGCGCATGCATTCGCGAGATGATCGAGCCCTGGGAGCCGGCGGCGTTGCGGGCCAGGGCGATGATCGCGCCCGAGGCGCGGGTGAGCTCGGAGGGGCGCAGATAGATCCACGGAACCGGATCGTTGGTCAGCCGCCCGACGATCCCGTCGCCGTCGACGGTATCGACAAGGCCGTTGACGCGCACCGCGAAATTCTCCTCCGGCCGCGTCTGGTTGACCAGATGCGCGACATTGCCGAACCCGTCAAGGAACTGGGCGGCGCCGGCGAATCCCGGCGTCTCGATCGACCACTCCACCACCGTTTGGAACGGCGCCGAGACCGGCGTGACCA
>Ga0307426_1002021_pt1 | contig 12901 bp, 9 predicted proteins | sample SalMarWE160340MG_FD_202165 | JGI IMG/M metagenome (GOLD analysis project Ga0307426, IMG submission 202165) | Salt marsh sediment microbial communities from the Plum Island Ecosystem LTER, Massachusetts, United States - WE1603-40 | ecosystem: Environmental > Aquatic > Marine > Intertidal zone >... | reverse complement strand
ACCCCGGCAACGATGCCCGACGTGTTCCTGCAATTGGGGGACACGGAAGTTTATTGGACGGATTACACGAAGTGGTACCTGTCCGGCTGGCAGTCCAATGAGCAGTGGCTGGACGCTCCCGCTCAAAAGAGGTTGCAGCTCAGCGTCATCGCCAGGTCTGCTGAGAACGGCCACGTCATCTATCCCCTGAGCCTGGCGGCTCTGGAGCGGGAAAACCTGAAGATACCTGATCTCAAAGGGATCGGAACACTCTCGAATGATCGCTGACGGACATCGGCATTTGGACAAGAATGGATTATTCTCGGTTCGCGAGACGCTCTTGGGTCCGGGTGAACCACGGGAGCGCTTCCATCGATGTCTCGTGGAAGCCAAACGTTTCATCGACACAACCTCGGTTGCAGGCATACTGGAGCTTGTGTTCGAAGGGGAAGAAAACCGTCGTTCGGTCAGGGGGTCGGTGCGTGACATCCTCCATGTCGGTTTCATTATCCCTGACGTGGCGTTGACCATCGCTGACATGAGCAGGGCATCCAACGAGGCCGGTTTCTGCTCGGGTCACGCCACGTTTCCCAGCGCGGTGATCGCCCGCGAACTCGGCGAGCTCGTGGGATGCCCACAGATTCCGACGACCATCTTCACGGCCAACGCGGAGGAGATGCATGGACGCTCCCGCTACGTCGAGGTCTTGATCCCCATCGAAGAGAAAAAACTCGTGAAGAGATGGATAGAGGAGGAAGTCGGAACTCACATCGGTCTGACCCTGGCGAGCCCGTCGGCTTTCACCACGGTACAAGACGCGTTCCAGGCGGAAGGATTTCGGATTCCCCCATTCATGCACGGCAAACCCATTACCAATTTCGATAAAGGCGTCACCGTGACCTACTATGAAAAGTGCCATGGCGAGGGAAAAGTCAGAATAGAGGTTCTGCTTTCTTTGGGCGGAGCAAGTCGATGACATCAGGTGCGCTCCAGGCCGAGCTGAAGGAGATCGTCTACGGTTTCTGCCTGTCACAGTGCGTCCATGTGGCGGCAACACTCGGCATCGCTGACTGCCTCAAGGATGGTCCAAAAACATGCGCTGAACTTTCGCGCCTTACCGATTGCCAACCAGCCGCGCTCTGCCGGCTCCTGCGTGCCCTTGCGAGCATCGGCATCTTCAGCGAGGATGAGGATGGCTGCTTCATGCTTACGCCACTGGCCGACCTTCTCCGTACGGACACTGAAGAATCCATGCACGCCGAAGTCCTGCACTTTCTGCATCCTTCATGCTGGGCTCCCTGGGGACAGCTGATCCACAGCGTGAAAACCGGTGAACCCGCCTTCTCCATGATTTTCGGCAAAAATGTGTGGGAGTATCGCGCACGGCATCCGGAGATCCGCTCAATCTTTGATGCCATGAACTCGGCGAAGTCAAAGCATGAAAGAAACTTGGTCCTCCAGCACCTCGACTTTTCAAATGTGGATCTGATAGTCGACGTGGGCGGCGGAAAGGGCGAACTCATGACCGAAATTCTATCGCGACACACGAGACTGCATGGTGTCGTATTCGACCTACCACATGTCTTGGCTGGGGTCGGTTCTCTATTACGTGAAGCAGGTGTTGAGGATCGCTGCCAAATGAAGTCCGGTGATTTTTTTCATGAGGTTCCAAAAGGTGGTGATATGTACCTCCTCAAGGCGATTATTCACAATTGGAACAATGAGGAGGCCATTGCCATTCTGAGGAATTGCAGGCAGGCTATGTCTTCCCAAGCTAGAATTGTTCTCATAGAAACGGTTCTAGATCCTGAGAAACCGAACCCCGGAAATATCATGGATCTACACATGCTTGTTATCAACGGAGGCCAAGAGAGGACTCGAGCCGAATTTGGCGCCCTCTTAAATGCATCGGGCTTTCGTTTGAGGAACATCCTGAAGATGGCCGCCGGCATCAGCCTCATCGAAGGGATACCGACTTGATCGGATATGGAAAGGTCTCATCAACGCACCATTGCATTCGCCATGCTCTCGGAAACAGGACATTATACCGGTACCTTCCGCCTGGCGAGAAGTCTGCGTGCCCGGGGCCACAGAATTGTCTATGTCGGCATAGCCGATTTCGAGCAGCTTGTGCGGGCCCAAGGCTTCGAGTTCATTTCTTTTGCAGCGGATCTGCTGCCGCTCGGTTACGTGGGGAAGTTTACAGACTCTCAGTCGGACCCTGGTCGCGGCGTTTTGGGCAGATGGCAAAAGCGGTGGTCAGACGAACGGCTCTTCGCCGCGTACCTGCGCCGGATCGAAGACGGCCGTCTTGATGAATGTCTGCTGTCGTGCAGACCGGACCTGCTGCTCTGTGATACCTTCGTGTGGTACATTGCGATCAGGGCCCTGCGATCGGGGATTCCCACCATCAGCATCTCCATCATTCTCTCCCTGTACCCCAACGCAAGCATTCCGCCGATCGTCTCTCCGATCCATCCCCGGCAAACGTGGTGGTCTGCCCTACCCGTCTTGGGCTCATGGAAGTGGCTTCGCCTCAAGTTTTTCTTTACAAAACGATTGGCTTCCATTCTCCTGGGCCTATACCGCTTTCCCACCCGCATGCATCATCTTGTGGACGTGTTCCTTCGGGTGGCAAAACGATCGGGATACCCCTGCGTAGAGAACAAGACTTACTGGTTCGGTGAAATGGGGCCACGCCTGGTCTTGCCCGAGATCGTGCTGTGTCCCGAGGCCTTCCAGCTTCCGGGGAGCCCAGCAGACGGCAGGCGTTACCTGGGCGACTTTGTTGACATCGAACGGCGCGAAGAACCCCTCGCCGCCGATGCCCTGTATAGCGAAAAACCGCTGGTCTACGCCTCCCTGGGCACGAGTGCCTTCTTCTATCCTCACGCCCCTCGTTTTTTCAAGGCTGTTGTCGATGCGAGCAGGTTGAGAAAAGACTGGCAGTTCGTCCTTCACGTGGGTGACCACCCTGAGGTGGGGCGGCTCGGGCCGCCCGGGCCGAATCTACTGATTCGTAAACGGGTGCCGCAGCTGGCGCTGCTGCGCAGGGCCTCGGTCATGATGACCCACGGGGGCCTGAACTCGATTATGGAATGCATACACTTCGGGGTGCCCATGGTGATCATTCCCGGTCTGCGTGATCAGCCCGGCAACGCAACCAGGGCTGTTCATCACAATCTCGCGGTAACCACGAGCATGGCCCGCATCACCCCGGGGATACTCGTAAGCCTGGCCGCCCGCGTCATGGAGGACACCGCCATCCGGCAAGGTCTGGCAAGAATGAAGCGGGAAATGGCCGATGAAAAAGGCATGGAAGCAAACATCCGGTTCATTGAGTCCTTTCCAGAAAGTCTATGAGGGTGTCGAAATTCCGTTTAACATCCCGGCCGATGAGGAACTCGTAGACCCGGGAGTTGCTGACGAGACGCAGGTTGTTCCAGGCTCGGGAAAAGGTAACGGCCCCATGGGAGAAGACGTCGCCAAAGCCCTTCTGGAAGATGAACTCCATCCCCTGATAGAGGCCTATCCCCACCACCGAGTTCATGAGGGCATGCCTGACCACCTTCCTCCGGGGCACAGGGCTGATCCGGGCGTCCTTCCCCGTGGTGCGACGGCCGAGGAGGATCAGGCCCGGCCGGACCGGCTCCCGGACGAGGCGGTCGGCGAAGCAGGCGACGTCGATGCTCACCTTGGGCTCGAACTCCATCCGCTTTTCGAAGAGGATGTACCGGGGGTCGATCCCTTCCGGCAGGTTGTGGGGATGCACCCCTATCTTGATGGGAAAGGGGAGGAGCCAGCCGTCCCGCCTGATCAGGGGGGAGTCCTCGGCGATGAGTCTGATGCCGGTATCGGGATGTTGAAGTATGGAGATGGCCAGGGTTGATTTGCCGCCGCCCGAGGGGAGCATCACGAGTACTCCCCTGCCCCACTGTTCGAGGCCCAAGGCGTGCACCCGGTGTATCCCCATCCGATCCAGCCTCTCCGATACTCGCGACAGGATAGTCAGGTAGACGATCTCCCGGGCCAAGTGAGGGTCCTCGGTGAAGACCCGGCAACTCCCCTCCCGCGCGTTGTAGATGTTCAGGGCCCTGCCGAAATAGTCGATGTAGACGAGGCCTTTGCCCATGAAGCTGATGTTCCGGGGGGTCGCTACCGAGGAAGTGAGCTCGGGCAGCGCGTCATAATCGGGTTTCTCCAAGCGGCAAATGATGCGCAGGTCGGGCCGCCGGGTGTCGGTCGCGAAGAAAGAGAAGCTGTGCCTGACGGCCTCCAGGAGCGCCTGGTCCGCGCTCTCCACCGCTACGCCGACGCCGTGGAAGGAAAAGGTCAGATGTTGCTCCATAACCTGTCCTGTCCGTTGGGGTTCAACCATGTTCTCGTCACTCCGGGGTACACCGCCGGACTCACGCTCCTATCTCGGCCTTCTATGGGCGACGGGTCGTCCCGCTCAATTTTTTTAACATATCACTCAAATACCGCCCTTTTCCAGTCAATAATCAGTGCATCTCACATAGGTTAGGTTTGACACAGGCCGTCCCCGAACATATCCAATGCTCGGCCATTGCACCAGCTCCGGCTACAAGGACTTGCAAAAGGGGGCAAACACATGCATGGTAGACCCATGCCCAAAGGGGAACGCAGAGCCATCCTGTTTTCCTTTCGACTCACCGAGGGTTTTTGAAGCCTCGTTTTTATACCGCATACTGGTGCGAAGGCATGTTTTCCGACCGTTCCAGCTGGAGTCTTACCCCGAACGCCCTTAGCAGCCTTCTGGAGGCCAAGAAGGCCGACGGGGTGAGGATTCTGGATTTGACCGAGTCCAACCCCACCCAGGCCGGTTTCCGTTACAACACAAAAGAAATCCTTGCTGCCTTGGCCCAACCCCAAAGCATGGTGTACGAGCCAAATCCACGGGGTCTGTGGAAGGCCCGGCGGGCCGTTGCGGACTACTATCAAGAACAAGGGAAGACCATTGACCCGGACGCCCTGTTTCTCACTTCAGGCACCAGTGAAGCCTACACCATGCTCTTCAAGCTGCTGGCGAACCCTGGTGATGAAGTTCTCATCCCTCAGCCTGGCTATCCCCTGTTGACTTATTTGGCAGAGATTGAATCCTTACATGACGTCTATTATCCGTTGCGATATCATGAAGTGAAAGGATGGTCTATTGATCTGGACGTCTTTGAAGCAGTCATCACCCCAAAAACCAAGGCCGTTGTCTTGGTGAATCCCAACATGCCCACCGGCTCGTATATCAAGCGCCACGAACTGGCGGCACTCAATCGTATTTGCACCAGACACAACTTGGCGTTGATTGTGGATGAGGTGTTTTCCGACTTCAGCTGCGGAGAGACTCCGGACCGGGTCAAGACAGTGGTGAACCATTCGGAAACGCTCACCTTTGTTTTGAACGGGTTGTCAAAGATACTAGGATTACCTCAGGTGAAACTGGCGTGGATCGTGGTTAGCGGCAACCCGGACTTGCGTGAACTGGCCCAAGATCGCCTGGAAATGATCACAGATCTCTATCTTTCCGTCGGCACCCCTGTTCAGCATGGGGCCGATCTCCTGTTGCGACAGCGGCAGGCCATGCAACAGCAGATGCTATCCCGTATCGCCGATAACAGTGAGTTCTTAAAAGGGCAGTTCGCACAGGCGGCCAATGCCCGCTTATTGAATCGGGAAGGGGGGTGGTATGCGGTCGTCAAGATTGAAGATCACCTGTCTGATGAGCAACGGGTTTTACAACTGCTGGAACAAGACAATACGCTCGTCCATCCAGGCTATTTTCATGAGTTTGACCAAGAAGGATTTATCGTCGTCAGTCTGTTGACTCCGGCTGACGCTTTTTGCGAGGGAGTTTCAAGGATTGCATCCCGATTTGTTCGCAGTTAGATACTGTGCTTTCCTCCTCCTTTAACAGCGTTTATGTCAATGGTTAGGTTGAAATATAGAATGTCCCCCATTTTCCCAAAATATGGCCACGATTACCTTATTGACACACAACGCCATTTTTGCTATGCAGTATTTGTGGGAAAGGGAAAATAGGGCCGCCCGCTAGGCGGGTGGTATTTTACTCGGGAGGAATAGTCTATGCCACTCAGGGAAAAAGTCAGACAAATCATGATTCCGCTTGACAAATACACCGTTATCGGCCCAGAGGCAACACTACACGAAGCCGTATCGGTTCTCAGGCGTTCTTACTGCCAGGTTGAAACCGGCCTATGTACTGAACTGGGGCCACGCAAGGTACTGGTCGTGGACACAGCCGGGGAACTGATGGGTATTCTCAATTTTCGGAGTATTCTCCGGGTGCTGGTCCCAGAGGCCGCAGGGGGCCTGACCGAGAAACTGGAGGCCCTGGAGATTTCCGTGGTCTTTGCAGAAGCTGGGGTCGACCTGCCTCGGGATGAGCTGAAGGCAAGGATTTGGAAAAACGCCCAGGTCAAGGTCAAAGATGTCATGTTCAAAAGCCGAGCGCACGTGGAGGCGGAGGCATCCATATTGGACGCCCTCAAGCTGATCTTTGAGAAAAAGGTCATTGTTCTGCCGGTTTTCGACAAAGGGCGGCTCATCGGTCTCGTGCGCGACGCCGACCTTTTTTTGGCAGTGGCCGACACGATCGTAAATTGAACGCAGGCGGTTGCATCTGGTTTCTGTCTGCCGACATATTCCCGACGCACAACCGTACACAAACAATAAGTTAAGTCGGGCAAACCCTTAGGTGTCAGACCTACACTTTTTACAGAATCCCAGGTGTTATCAAATGGGTGGGTGGGAGGCTTTGCCCTTCCTTTCTCCTCCTTGAACAGCGTCTATCTCAACGGTTAAGTTAAAATGTTGAGAATCTCCCCTTTCGTCCCCTCCGTCGCGGTTTAAGCGGCTGGTAAAAAGGCCAATCTGGTTCAAGGGCTGGTTGGGCGACAATAGTCTATTCGAATTCCGATCGAGGTAGCCCAGATTGGCGGATGATCGAAAGCAGGGTTCCCCTAGAAGCCACTAGGGTCAGGTCTTCATTCTTCACATTTCCCTGAAAGGCCTATTGTCCTAAACCCAAATAATTAACTGCAATGTGTGAAGAATGAAGACCCCATCTTCCTCCTCCGCGCCGAAAATCGACGACATGATAACATACACTCGCAGAATAAGGAACTTCTGTTGAGACAACACAACGGACCGTCGAAAGCTGCAGTACCGAATCACCGTACGCTCGACAATTCCGTTCCATTTGAGAAATCAGCCACCGAACAAAGCATACCCGAACGGTTCCAAAAAATCGTGCAACGGTTCCCGAATCGAACCGCTGTCAAATACATGGAGTGCTCGCTTGCATACCGTGAACTGGACCGAATATCCAACCGACTGGCAAGTACGATATTGAACCAATTCGGGGAAGTGTCAGAGCCGGTGGCCTTTCTCTGCGAACAAGGGGTTGATCCGGTTATCGTTATGCTGGGTATCATTAAGGCCGGCAAGTTCTATGTCCCCCTCGACCTTTCATACCCCGAAGAGATCAATGCTTCGGTGTTGTCCGATTTGGAAGCCCGCCTGCTTGTTACAAACAATGTGAATATTGCCCAGGCCCGGAGGCTCGTCCACGAAGGCATTCGGATCATCAATATAGATGATCTGCCGGCGGAAGCCTCCACGGAAGATCCTCGCGTGTCTATTTCCCCCGATACATTCGCCAACATTTATTACACCTCCGGTTCGACGGACCGACCCAAGGGTGTCATCCAAAATCACCGCAATGTTCTGCATTTTATCTGGACGATCGGAAACACATGGGACCTTAACACCGACGACCGATTTGCCCAGCTTATGTCGGTAAGCTTTGCCGCTTCGATGAAACCAATATGGGGATCCTTGCTCCATGGGGGTACCGTCCTCCCGTACGATTTAAAAAAATACGGATCGCTTCACCTGGCGGAGTGGATCAGCCAGGAAAGAATCAGTCTCTATCTTTCCGTTCCCTCGGTGTTTCGGAATCTGGTCGAAACCCTGACCGACCGAACAGATCTGTCGAGTCTTCGTTTTGTTATCCTGACCGGAGAAGCACTTTACAGAGCCGATGTGGAACTCTACCGGGCCCATTTTCCGGATCGCTGCCTGCTGCACAATTTCATTGCCAGCACGGAAATGCACTACATTCGGGGATATGTGATCGATAAAAGGGCTGAAATCAGGGGGAATATCGTACCGGTTGGGTTCGGCGTACAGGACAAGGATGTCTATTTACTTGATGAAAACGGGCAGCGGGTCGGTTTTGACGAGATCGGTGAAATCGTCGTTCAAAGCCGCTATCTTTCGCCCGGCTATTGGCGACAAACGCAGTTGACGGAATCCGTGTTCCTCCCGGTCCCCGGCGGAGGCGAGGAACGAAGATACATGACAAAGGATCTCGGACGCATGAATCAGGACGGATGCCTGACACATCTGGGCCGCAAAGATTCAATGGTAAAGATCCGCGGCCAACGGGTCGAGATCGGAACCGTGGAAAAAGCGCTATTCGCACTTGATATGGTCAGAGAAGCAGCGGTTATTGCGCGGGAAGACTCTCCCGGGCATACGTATTTGTCCGCGTATGTCGTGCCCAGGACAAAAAACAAGCCGATTGTGGAAGCGCTGCGCCGACAACTCCGGAAAACATTGCCGGAATATATGATTCCATCGGTTTTTACATTTCTCGAAAACCTGCCCAAAACATCGAACGACAAGGTGGATCGGCGTTCGCTTCCGAAAGTCGACAAACGACGGCCGGATTTGGACACCGCCTATGTCGCCCCCCGAGACGAACTCGAGGAACGGGTGGTTAAAATTTGCGAGCGGGAATCGAAGATTTCCCCCATTGGCATCCGGGACAATTTTTTTGATCTGGGAATCGATTCGATTCAATGTTTTTGTATTTTTATCGCCATCCACAAGGAGTTTGAAAAAGAATTCCAGATCGATGCGTTTTTCCAAATCCCAACGATTGAGCACATGGGGGATATACTTCGACGAAAGATCGATTCGGTTAACAGGATTTTGCCGACTGCGGTTTCAGAAAACCGATCAGCCTCCTGGACCCCTTCCTTGCGAGGTGATTTACCTGTTGGTGCCATTCAGGAAGAGAGGGCAAACCGCTTCCGGCTTTTCGTCTTAAATATCCTCTCCGTTATTTTGCCTTGGCGCCTCGGAAAAGCTATTCTATCGTGGCTTTGCAGCAACCGGTTGATACAGAACACGCTGTTTCGGAAAGAGGTTCGTCTGCTCCTGAAGTATCTGGCATCGATCGACTACCCGGGGCGGATCGATGCATCCTTCGTTAAGCATAACCTCCAGTGTAATTTTCTCCGCACATGGCGAATGGCGGCCTTATCCCGCATGACTGATGCTGAATTCGATCGCTACGTTCAGGTCTCCGGGATCGATGAGTTATACAATGCACATCGGAACAGGAGCGGTGTGGTACTGGTAACCAGTCATTTTTCTTTTTACATGTCCATCACCCTGCTGCTCCAGCGCTTGAAATTCGAAGACGTTATAATTTTGGGATTATACCCCCGGATGATTCGCTTGCTTGGACTTGGAAAATGGGAACATGTCACCGTGACGGAAACCGTATCGGCACATTCCGTCTTCGGCCCCAAGTCGCTATACAGGGCCATAACGTTTCTCGAGCGAGGCGGGATTGCCCATATGGCCCCGGACGGGCTATACGGGAGCAGCGGCATTATTTTGCCGATTTTGGGTCGGATGCATCATTTCCGGGCCGGATTCGCCGAACTTGCCGTGTCATCCGGGGCGGCGGTGGTGCCGGTTTTCGCAACGCTTGATCCGTCAGGAAAGCTGGTGATCGAATTTCTGCCTTCCTTGGATACCGGATCACCTGAAAAGGGGCACGGGGAGAGGGTGGACGGGCTCATTCGAGAATACGCAGGGATTCATGAAAAAATGTGCCAGCGGTATCCGCAGAATACCACCTGGATGTCCATGCGGAGGTTTTTTGATCTTCCCAAAGCGAAAGACAATCAATTTCGTGTAAAAATGTGATCAAATAACACCCCACGCGCGGTCGGAATTAAATGCTGCCGAATCTCATCATTATCGGTGCACAGAAGTCCGCCACCCCGACGCTGCCGGCGGACATGCCAAAAAGTCAATCAATGCCGCTTCGGCTACACAGCCTGCCCGGAGCGCTATGTCTCATCACGGTAAAGCTGCTGCCGATGCATATTTACAAAAGCGCAAGCTCCGACACTTGTCGCACCCCTTGAGTGTGTATTGAGCGAAAGCTTGCAACCTTGGATAGACGGTCTCACAGGCTTATAGGGAAACAATCATCATGACAATACGGCAAAAACTTATAGATCCCATCATCCGAATACCTGGTGCAGTAAAAACTTATTACACTGTAACACACGTTTTTCGGAAGATGCTCTTTCGGTTGCAGGGAGGAACACGTTACGGGCATATGTTTTATCACCCCGTTTTGATGGAGGTACTGGGAAAAGCTGGACGCCGGTCTCATATCTCTGACCATTTGACTTCCATATTCTTCTTTGCCCTGGATGCAAAAGCCAGGCTCATGGTTGAGCTGGGAACCGGCGCTGGGGAAAGCACTCGTGTTTTGCTAGCCGCTGCCTCCATAACCGGATCCACACTCCTAAGCATCGATGTCAAAGACTGCCGGCAACTTGCTCTTCCTCACAAGGAGCGCTGGCATTTCGTGCAGTCCGACGACGTCGAGTTTGGGGATGCACGATTCACAGAGTGGTGCCAGCGCAACTCCATTGAGCCCAAGATAGATCTGTTATTTATAGATACGTCGCACTGGTATGAACACACGAAAAAGGAGCTTCAGGTTTGGTGCCCATATTTGTCTGAAAACGCCGTCATGATTTTGCATGACACCAATATGGGGCCAGGCGTGTACGGCAGAATGGATGGTTCCGTCGGTATTGGATACGACAATGAGAGAGGCGCAATCAGGGTGTTAGAGGAGTTCATGGGACGGCAATACGATGAGAAATCTTTTTTCTGTGATTTTGCAAGGGGGTATCTCATAATGCATTACCCCCACTGCAATGGCTTGGCTGTCCTCAAGAAATATGAAGCAGTGTTTTCTGAACATGATAAGTAGCCCGCGCTCTTTTTTCATTTGGGTTCGGATATAGTCAACTGTCAGGCGGGAAACCAAGAAGAATTGCTACTGACGATATAATTCCCTTAATCCTTGAAGTGGAACTGACCGACAAGGCTTTCCGAGCAAAACTGGGCACGATTGATACTTAACATTTCTGAGGTGGATCCTCTCATTTTCCCGAAGTACTCCTGGGCAATGCGAATCATTGCTTTCATATAGGACCGGGATGTGATAAAAAAACTTCAAACATCTGTGGTGATGGGATACAAAACGAAGGCCTCGCCCGACAGCCAACTTCCCGCCTATCGATGTTTTCCCCTCATATGACGGGCGCCCGGGACTCAGTGAGAATGATTGCCTTATCGATTCGAGGGAAACAGGGGTCAAAGCTACATATTTGACAAAGCCATTTCTTTCCTCGTCTTCGCAATAAGGTTTCCCAACTTCTTATCATTCTTCTGCCTTGTCGGAATTCTTCGACTCGCCTGAGTTACGCCCATCTCCCAGGAGTCGAACTTACACCCTTGACAATTCCGCCAAAGGAGAGAAGGCCGGGTTTTGTCAAATGTGTAGGTCTGACCCCGATCTTCCTCCCCCGATCTTCCTCCTAATCATGATTAAACACTCCATTCTTTATGAATGCTTTCTATCACTTTTTTGCCCAAGAAACAGCAAAGACAAAAATTGCCCCGAGCCCCCCTGCGCAATGGGCCAGGGGCACGGAGAGGATGTCCGTGCCCTCCGCAAGGGAAAACAAGGCCCTTCCCGTTGTGAATTCCGTACAAACCTTGATTAAAGCGATGATCATTATGGTTACGTATAGCCACCTCTGTTGACTCGATTCGCTGGCTCTGAACAAACAGAGATAAAAGATGGCACCGAACCCTATGCCCGACAGGCCCCCATAAAATTGCAGGTCAGGCAGAAAGGCCAGCATGGCAGAGCTGATAATAACAGCTGAAAAGCCACACATCACCCCGAAATGAGGGTATGGATGTGACTCAATGATCCCCCCGGATATACCCAGGCAAAACAGGTCAAGGGCCAAGTGGCTTCCTGAAAAGTGAACCAGGTGGCCGGTTGCGAGTCGCCACAACTGCCCTGACAGGATAGCGTTCCGGTCATAAACCAGTAGCGTGCGAAGATCCGAAAAAGCAAAGATAACAACGCTCACCATGACGAGGTAAGCAGTGATTGGAAATGTTTTCAGAATTAAAAAGGCTGTTTTCTTTTCGGCCATCGTGAACTCCCCCTGAGTACCATCAATATTGCCAGGTAGAACAGACCCAGATTTCCGGCACCTGTATAGCCTGAACTGCGAACGACCACAAATTCCTCGGGAGACTCCTTGACCTTTTCCTTGAAAAGAGCCAGTTGGTTTTGAAGATTTTGAACCATCTTTTCGGCCGCTTCATCGAAACCAAGGCGCGAGTCTTCCAGCAGTTCCTCACTCAAATTGACAGGTGTTGCTCTTCTACGGACCCGGCTTGTTCCTGGCGCCCGAAAGAGCATCTTGCGACTGGGAATGTGGAACACAGCCGTATCCATCATCGTGCTGGTGTCGTTCTTCTCCCCTTTAAAAACATAGGCACCAATAATGGTCCAATAGGAAAAAGCCAACAGGCCTTCATTCGTATGTTGTATTTGGTTAAACGATATAAGAGACACGAGGTCGATTCCGTACATGGTCCTTATTTGATCCAGATTGGTAAAGCTTCCTCGCGGGGCAAGATAGTCTGAAGGGATAATCGCAATAGATTTCACAAAACTATAGTGATGAAATGCTTT
>Ga0307426_1002020_pt1 | contig 12903 bp, 13 predicted proteins | sample SalMarWE160340MG_FD_202165 | JGI IMG/M metagenome (GOLD analysis project Ga0307426, IMG submission 202165) | Salt marsh sediment microbial communities from the Plum Island Ecosystem LTER, Massachusetts, United States - WE1603-40 | ecosystem: Environmental > Aquatic > Marine > Intertidal zone >... | reverse complement strand
TCCAAATTTTTTATTCCCGGCTCAATCCTTCGGGTCAAAGTTGACAATACAAACCCTCTGGCCTATGGACTGCCAGATGAACTGGATGTATATTTCAACAGGAGCCCCGTCTTTCATCTCATGCCCGAGTCCGTGTTTTCCAAAGCGAGACCAGTAGCTTGGTTCACAACTGACAAGCCTCTGCGCAGCGGATGGGCCTGGGGGCAGCATTATCTCAAAGGAGGAGTGACTGTTGTGGAAGCGCACGTGGGCAAAGGCAAACTCTTTCTTTTCGGCCCGGAGATCACGTTCCGTGCCCAGCCTCACGGCACATTCAAATTCCTCTTTAACGGCATTTATTACGGGACCGCCACATCCACGAATCTCTAAGCATACACTCGCAATGATGTAGGGTCCGGTCCCGTACCGGACCGACATGAATGATATCAACAATAAGTGGTATTGTGTTAAGTTGAGGCGATCCCTTTTAATGCCAAAACATCCTTCTTAAGACGCTCCTCGCATATCTCAGGCCATTTTTCTCTATCGACAATAGTTAATCCTTCATGCTCCATCTTTTCTTGTGTGGAATACGCCAGCTGAACGAGTCTGATGAACTCATCCCGAGACAGGTCCGGAAATCCGATAAGGAATCGAGGGTCGAACACGGGCAGAGAAAAACTCCCCCCATGGTCTTCGATCGAAAGATTCACTTCTTGTGGGAGAGTTTTTAAAAGGGCTATAATCTGCCGGAGGTCTACCACCCCCTTCCCTATTTCCAAAGGAAAGGAGACCAGTCCTTCTGAGCCCAAGATCACACCGCCATCCTTGACATGGGTGCAGACAATCCAAGGGAGGATCCGTTCGACGGCTTGGACGGGCTCCTCCAGCATGGTGAGCAGGTTCATGGTGTCGAGGCATATGCCCAGATATTCGCCGGGTTCGGTTTTGCACATATCGAAGAGACGCAAGAGTTCGAATGTCGTGAATTCGAAATGTGTTTCTATAGCTAGGATGACATTGTGGTCCTGGAGCATTTCCCTTTGAGAACGCAGAGTCGAGGCTGTCTCATCGAGCAGAATATCGAGTTTGGGACTCGCAGGATTCCAGCGCATCAACCCGCCCGAACAGGAGCGGACGACCCGGGTGCCCAATATCTCTGCTTCACTGGCTGCCTTTCTGTTGACGTCGAAGATCTCTTTCTTCTCCCAAGTCTCCATGTCAAAAGGAATGTGTTGGCCGCCTCCCCATTCCAGGTAAAGGTGATGGGATGCAGCAAACTGAGAGAGATCTTTCAAATAGGATGGATCTGCTTTATGCTTTTCCTCCGGGATCAGCCCTGAAAAGTGCACGCCTTCGGCACCGTTGTCTTTTGCCCACTGGAGTATTTGGAGAGGAGTTAATCCTAAAGGAGACAAGCCATAATTATCGATCCCGACTTTTAGTTTTTTCATCCTCGAATCTCTCAATAACATTCTGCGAGCTATGATCAAGATTAGATTTCTGTGCGGGCCTTGTCAAGATTAAAAGGCCGCAACCATTTTTTCTGAATTCGTGATAAATGACGGCCGAGAGTCCCAATCGGTGATTTCGAATCGCCTGACGAGACAGCGGTGCGGCTTATAGAAACCATTTCCCAAACGGTCCGTTCTTTCTCGGTCCATTCGGGGAATGGACCCTACATCATCGATAACCTCGCTATTCTGTGCGGCCGGTTCGAGGAATGGAACCGACATTATCGATAACTTCGTTATTCTTTGCGGTCGGTTCGGGGAACCGACCCTACAAAACATATATTGGCCTTTTTTTTATGGGATATGAATTTAAAAATGCATCCGAAATCAATTTGTTTTTATGATAAAATCCTATCTAAGAGAATCCATGTCGATCTGGATCATACTGTCCGGGATTATCGCCCCAGCGATCTTCTGGCTCGGTTATCTGTATTTCCAAGATCGGGTCCAACCCGAACCCTTCAGAACCATCGGGATCACCTATATCTTGGGCCTTCTCTCCGCTATTCTTGCCATACAACTCTATAAGCTCCTTCCCTTGCTGGGAATCCCAGAAGATCCCAGTGCTCTTATAGATACAAACCGGCTGCAATTTTTATTCTATTCCATCGGCATCACAGGACTCATCGAAGAATGTTGCAAATTCCTTCCATTTTTCTTAATCGTCTTGAGATTCAAATCCTTCGATGAAGAGATCGATGGGATCATTTACGCATCGGTCATTGCACTCGGTTTTGCCAGTGTCGAAAATTCGCGCTATCTTGCCTACATGGAAGGTTTGGAGCTCTTCGGCAGAGCGTTCGCCTCACCCTTGACGCATACGATCTTCTCTTCAATCTGGGGATATGCTGTGGGTTTAGCCCACCTGAAGTCCAGGTCGGTTCTTAAAGCAATTCTTCTGGGTATGGGGTTCGCGGCCCTTTTCCACGGCCTGTTCAACTTTTTAACAACATCGCCAGCCCTTCGTATCGGATCTTCCCTCCTCATCCTGATCATCTGGATCTGGCGGATCCGCATCATAGAAAAACTCATATCCGGATCTCAATGACATCTGGGATGTTGTTGAGCGAGAGGTCAGGATGGAAGCTCATAGAAACCATGTTCACTGACCGAGAATAACTCCATCATAAACCTTCCCTGGAAACTAAAATATTCTAGCTGGATTATCCGAGAAAGAGACGATCTCATAGTCTCGATAAGCTCTGAGAAGATTTCGTTTGTCCTCAAGAGTATCAAAAAGATATCAGAGAAAGGCCGGGCGATAGAAATTCGCGAAGGATTCTGTATCATACTTAATATATATAAGGAATGAGCGCTTTCCGCTCCCGAGGATAATCCGGAAAAGTGTCTCTGTACCACAGATGGTGGGAGCGAGCTCTCGGCAAAAGATTGGCCACAGTCCAGAGAGCAAATATCAGGCCCGGAATTGCCCAAAGAGCGATGGCCCAACCGAACCACTGGATGATCTCACCCAGATAATTTGGACAAGAAACAAGACGAAAAAGTCCTTTTTTCGGGATTGTGTATTCGGCTCCGCCGGGTTGGCGTAAAAGTCGGAGCAGCCTGTCTGCATACCAATTGAGGGCATAGCCGCCATAGAACATCATGGCGCCAATGATAAAGCGGAAGTCTTTGAACCAGTCGATTGTGTATGCCATCTCAGGAGAAAGGCTGAAGATCCACCGCGCCTGGATATAGGTATTGAAGATATTAAAAATCAGCGCAAAAAGGACAACTGTCAGCGTCATGGATCTTTTTTTCTGAAGCGTGAAAGGATAAACGAATGCGCGATACAGATAATGGCTCTGCCATAAAATGAGGAAAAAAATGGGGACGAGATCTGTCTTGCGATCGCTCAAAAGAAAATAGGCAAAGAAAAGTATCGCGGCCGGGGCCTCCATCAGGAGCCAGCCCAATCTGTTGGAGATGCGAGCCCCCCGTCCGGGTCGGGAATGCCGCCCGTAAGGAGCGCTTACAAAAAAGAGAAGGATGAACACGACCGCAGCCATCCCCCCAAATAGATAAAGCAGAAAATTGAAGAATTGCGATTCGTTCATCGTGCTAATTGTGAAGAACACGGTGAATAGGAGAAACGCCTTTTGTTCTTTCTTCGGAGTCTATGTCACGACTCAAAGTAAAGATACCGGATTGAGTTGCCGCAGTGGGCGAGAAACTTTTGGAAATCCGCAAATGAAATCCCCACGGTCGCTGTGTTGACATTGGGATGAAAATTGACAAGGGTGGCCTCTTTCAAATCCTGGTCAACAATAACCAACACCGCTTTCTCCAGGTCGTTGATCAATCCGAAAGGAGAGACAGCCCCAGGCTCAAGCCCGAGATATCGCATCAAACGTTCTGGCGAGGCAAAGCTCAACCGGTCCTCTCCAATCCGTCTCGTAAGCGATTTAAGATCCACTCTTTTTGTGCTTTCAACAACAACAAGATAGTGATTCTTTCCTTTTTTGTTGCGGAGGAATAAATTCTTGCAATGCACGCCCGTGATATTTTCCCAGTGTTGTTCAGCCTCCTCCACAGTATAGACCGGCGGGTGCTTGTGCTTCGTATAGGCAATTTCGAGTTCCTCTAAGGTCTCATAGACTTTTTGCTCATCCATCATAATCTCCAAATTCGTGTCCTAGGAACACAACTGTAGCTTATTCAGGCTTGATTTTAAACAATCTCTAAAAATAGAATTACCTCCCGAGCAATGTGTTTACTTCACCCGCTTTCTTCAAAAGCGTATCATACAGTTTGTAAACAGATGCCTCGTACTCTTCTTGAGATCCGGTAGGTTTCACGGCCATATCGTTAAGCAAAATGTAAAGGTCAACCATTTCAAGAAGTTTCTCATGCGAAGACCGGTATCTCTCAGGGGGATTTTTGATTTTCTCCAGGAAATCTAAGATCATCATTTTGTTTTGAGCGAACCGGTCCAGGGCCTTCACTCTCTCAGGCCCCAGAATGTCTCTTGCCGCAGTATCGAAATCGACACCCGTGGCCTTTGCGTATTCCCAGACTGCGGTGTAGGCCTTGGATTGGCTGAGGCAGGCCGATGACTGGGTGAGGATGACCTCGCTGAGGTCGCTGACTCTTTGCGTGTACATCTCCTCCTTTTTTCCTTTGTTCTGGCAGTTAACAGTGAGGAAGAACATACACAAGAATAAAACAAAAATGATCGCGTGCCATCTCATTTTCATAGATCCCTCCTTCATCCAAGTTTGGCTTAATTACTCTTCCAAGTGGATGATCACAGGTACATTCCCATCGATCTTGTGTTGAAAGTCAACATAGTTGCTGTGGCGAATCTTTTGATTGGAGAACGGGACAATTTGTCCGTCAACAGAAACAGATGCGGCCATCAATTTCTCCGGAAGAAGAATATGAAACTGACAATCGGATTCTGCTCCTTGAATACGCAGATGAACGCTGTCTTTATCATAACTGATGGAATAGCTGATCTGAGCACCTGAGCTCTCATACGACACATGAACTTCAGCTTCGTTGATGCCTGCGGCAAGCCAGCAAGGGCCAATGTGACATTTCTTGAAGAGTTTTTTGCGGTCTTCGATGCCGGCCATTCCTTCGATCAGAGCATAGAGCATCGCACTCGAGCCCCAACCATCAGTGGGTGATACTTCCGGGCTGGTGCTCTCTTCGGCTGCACAGGGGCGCCCATCGGGAAAATACCAGAGATAGGTGGCCTTAGACTCGGATATCATCTGTACATAACGCAGCAGAATATCCACGCCATAGTCCTCAAAGCCGGTGGCAAAAGCGGCTTTGGCTAATTCGCCACCCACCAGTGGCATGATTCCTCCGTTGACATACGCTCCTTGCTTGAGTTTTTCATCCCCAAAAATGCCTGCGGGAAAGGGGGGATCGATAGAAAACCATTCGGCAAAGGCATCTGTGTCTTTGCGCCGCTTGATGTATTCTTGGAGGATCGATTGAGCCATGAGTGGAGAGGGCACTCCCCGGTTGATATCCATCGGATTGCTGAGGCTGAGCTGAGCGGATTCGTCCACACCAGGGATGTGGACGGATGACAATTTCATAAAATGCCAGTAAAACGCCCCGTTCCAACAGACCCTGTTCATGTTTGTGCGCAATTCTTCGGCCCGGGCGTTCCAGATACGTGCGATGTCCTCTTTTTGAAAATGATCGTAGATCCGCGCGATAAGATGAAAAGCCTCATAGTATCCGCTGTTGTCACCGTGCATGATCCCCCAGTAGGTATCGTCTGTAATCTGGAACTGAAGCCAGTCATGTTTCCCGGCGGTATAGGCAAAATCCCAGGTGTCGATGGTGTAGGCTCTCTTCACAAGGCCAGTGGACTCATCCCAGCGCCAGGGATGGGAGAGCACATAATGGAGGGCTCGTTCCATATGCGGAAGCAGATCCTGGATCCAGGGATCATCGCCGGTGGCCTGCCAGGCCAGATAAGCGGCCTTGACAAAACGATACTCCACATCAGCCTCAACAGGAACGCGGACATATTTGGTCCAGTTCTCCTTCTCGCAGGGCAGCTTTTCGGGAAACGTGGTGAAATAATCAAATATCCTGCCGTTGACAGCTTGAGTCTCGGCAAAATGTTCGACTGTGCTTTTAAGGTCTTTTTCAAAGTACTTTACGCCGCGGAGGATATCGCTATAATCCCTGATCCAGATCGATTTTGCATCTGAAGAACGGTAACCTCGAATGCTTTTCCCATCGATGACCACATCGAGGGAGTTCGACATCAAAAAAGCCTTGATCTGTGGAATGAGATCATCAAAAGCGGCATTTCCTGTTTTTATAAATGTTTTTTCATCCATTGGTTCGGATATCTCCATGTCGGATTTCCATGGATTATTGTAAACCAAATTTTGGCCGATTTTCATTCAATTTTGAACAATCCTCAACAGTAAGAGGAGCAAACGCACGGGCTATCGAAGTTTTTGGAGACTTTTTTTTGCCGATTCCCCGAGAAAAAGGATATCCATGCCAGCAGTGATCAATGTGTAGCCCTTCTTTATGTATGGAGACACAGAATCCGCATCCATGCCAAAAATACCCACAGGCAATCCGGCTTCTGAACAGACATCCTTGATTTTTGCTATACATTTTTGGACTTCTGGGTCTTTGGTCTCTCCGAGTTTTCCCAAACTCCCGGAAAGATCGTAAGGGCCGATAAATATGGCTGATATCCCCGGGACCTTTACGATCTCTTCGATGTTTTGCACGCCCTCGATGTGTTCGACCTGAGGAATGATGGCAATATTCCGATTGGCCTTTTGTACGTATTCATCGAATCGAAGGCCGTATTTTTGCGCGCGTGAGAGTCCCACACTTCGCGAGCCCTCTGGAGGATACAGACATGTCCGAACGATGGATCGCACCTCATCCGCAGTGTTGACGTGAGGGACGATGACACCATCCGCACCTGCATCGAGCACTTTTTTCAGCCATGCCTCGTCTTTGTTGGGAACACGGACGATACAGGCACATTTACCTTCCACTGCCTGGAGTATGCGTTGAACATCTTTCACATCGAGGGTTGTGTGCTCCATGTCCACAAAAAGCCAGTCAAACCCGACCTCGGCGATTATCTCTGCGATCTCAGGCGAGGGCAAAGTCATGAACGTGCCGATGAGAAGATCCCCCTGTTTGAGTCTCCGTTTAAATGAATGTTTCAACATGTCCTCCTAATATATTGCAATTGCAGGAGCAGAAAGTATTTATATAATACCTGCACCCAAAAACCAAGCAAATGAGGACAAAAAAGGTGACAGTCCCCTTTTTAATTGACATTCCGGAGTCTGCTCTGTAAAAACTAAAGACGGGAAAGGCTCGTGATGCACATATGGGGACTGCACATTCTGGATGCGGCGATCATCATCCTCTATATCGGTATCATCTTGTGGCTCGGTCGATGGGCCGGACGGAAGACAAAAGACACCGGCGATTTTTTTCTCGCCGGCCGCAAGTTGGGGAAAACCACCCAGTTCTTCCTGAATTTTGGCTGTTCCACAAACGCAGACCAAGCTGTCGCTGTTTCGCGGGAGATCTACCGCCAGGGTATCGGCGGTATGTGGATCCAATTCCTTGTCCTTTTTCTCACGCCATTTTATTGGTTCTCCACATTTTTCTTCCGCCGCATTCGCCTGACGACCATCGGGGATTACTTTACCGAGCGATTCAACTGCAAGTCATTGGGTGCGAGTTATGCCATCTTCACCCTTCTGATGTCTATCCTGGGCGGAGGTGTTGGTTACATGGTGGCTGCAAAAACCATGATGGCCATGACGCCCAAGCCCTCAGAACAAATGACTTACAAAGAACGCATCAGTGTGGAACAGTTCAGAGAATATCAGGCGCTCAAATCCCGATTGGATACAGGGCTGAGTGATGAAGAAGATGCAAAATATCGAGAGTTGGACGAAAAAAACAAACGGGGCAAACTCCATTCATTCATTTCTTACACCAATCCCGTCCTTTTTTACTTCATCTACGCCATCATCGTCGGCATCTACACCATGATGGGTGGATTTCGTGCCGCAGCCATCACAGATATCATCCAGGGGGTGTTTATTATCATTTTCTCCCTTATTCTCATTCCCCTTGGTCTATCCAAAATTGGCGGATTCACCGGCCTTCATGCAACATTGCCGGATTATATGTTTGAGCTGTTCGGGTCGGTCACCATGAGTGAATACGCCTGGTACACAATATTGGCCATGGTGCTGGCCAACCTTGTCTCGATCATTGCCGTTGCACCAGGGATGCAAACGGCCGGCTCGGCCAGAGACGAGATGACCGCTCGGTTCGGCATGATCGTCGGGATGTTCTTCAAACGTTTCATCATGATCTTTTGGGCCCTCGCAGGACTCATCGCCATCGGCCTCTATGCCGGACTGCTCCATGATCCGGACCTCATCTGGGGATTTATGACCAAAGACCTTCTCATTCCTGGAGCCATCGGGTTGATGCTCGTCGGAATTCTCGCGGCCAACATGTCCACACTGGACGCCAGCGCTGTGTCCTATTCGGCTCTATTCATCAACAATCTCTATGCACCGTATCGGCCCAAAAAATCAGAAAAACACTATTTGATCATCGGACGAATCGTTATCGCCGTAACCCTCCTCGGAGGGATCGGCGTGGCGCTCTTTATCAATAACCTCCTGGAGCTATTCAAGTATATCATCTCCATTCCGGCAATTTTTGGGGCTTCGATCTGGCTGGGATTCATGTGGCGCAGGCTCACCAAATGGGCTGTTGTCGTCCAGGTCGCACTTTGTCTCCTCATCTACGCTCTCATCCCGAACATTTTCACGGCACTGGACTGGGCTAAAACCAAAGATGCCTTTTTGATGGAAACAACAGCGAAAACTGTAACGATAACTACAAGCGCCTTGATAGAGGATGTGAAAACGGTAGAGCCAACCGTCTGGGCCAAAGGATCGAGAAACAGCATGTGATCCCGCCGACCGGAATCTTCTTCGACAGGGTCGCCAGAACAGATCCTGCGGATCCAGATTCAGCCAAAATCGGTTTGGGGAGATTTCATGCAGAGCTCTGGATGCTCAGCTGGTTTGGCATCGATTTTTTGGGCTTCAGCAAAGCCCAACTGGTGGCCACCCGATTCTTCTTCGATGCACTGTTCCCCTTTGTGCTTCTCTTTCTTGTTTCTTTTGTGACCAAACCGGCGCGCAAGGAACATCTGGATAGGTTTTATGCAAAACTGCACACTCCCGTCCAAAAGACTCCCGAGGAAGAAGAAAAAGAACTCAAAAGATCATTCCAGGATCCAGATCGTTTCAAAAAACACATGTGCTTTCCCAACTCGAATTGGGAGATCGAAAAGCCGACCCGAATGGACATCATTGGATTTGGAGGAAGTTGGGTCCTCGTGGGGATCATCATATTCTTGCTTTGGCTGGTAACGTCTATCAGGTAATCTCGGAAAAAAAAGACCCAGTTTTTATAAAATCTTGGGATCTTTACCTAAACGGGTCGTTCGGGGAACGGGCCCTGCATTCTCAGCAAAACAACGATTCTGAGCGATCGCTTGGGAAATGGTTTCTGAATTTTCGGGCTCACTTTAACGATGTAGGGTCAGCTCCCCGAGCTGACCGATGGAGGATTTGTTCCTCGAACGGAGTATTCAATAAAAGACCAGATAGGAAATAATTTGAATAAAAGACACTATCAGAACATACTAAGGAAGAACCGCAAACACTCGAGCGGGCGCACCTGTCCCGTCTTTTATGAGCATGGGGATTACATAAAGAGTCGCCCCCTCAACAGGCAGCTTATCCAAATTGGCAATGTTCTCTAAAGCCAGTTTATCAGCAGCAAACAAGACCTGATGGACTTTAAAATCCTTGGACTTGCCGAAATCGATGCTGGGCGTGTCGATGGCGATGCCGGTAAAATTCGTCTTGTTTATCAAAAATTCTACAGACTCAGGTGAAAATCCGGGAAAACTCAACTCGGGCAATGCTGCTTCTCCTGTTTTTTCGGTTCCAAGAACTTTTAACTTGTCCGGATAATATTTGGTATCGATACCCGTGTACATAATCACCCACGCTCCATCCGGTATCTTTCCGTGGAGATCCTCCCAGCCTATGATGTCCTCCACAGATAACAGATAATCCCGATTATTTGTACATTTCCCGGTGACATCGATCTTGACTGCGGGCCCGATCCATTCCTCAAGGGGGATTTGGTCCATTGTGCGTCCATTTTCCGCAAAATGAATGGGTGCATCTGCGTGCGTGCCCCCATGTTCGGAGGCACTGTACTCATTGGAGGCATACCAATATCCGGATTCTCCAACCTCCCAGGCGATCTTTTTCAGCTCAAATCCTTTAGCGGTCGGCCAGTAGATGGTGCTTTCATCATAGACATAAGTCATATCCAAAAGCTCGCCCTTAGCATCTGTCTTACACGCTACAACAATAGCAACGATAAAAAGAACGAAAAGACCCCCTGCACTTTTTTTTATTTTTTTCGATAAGTTCATTTTTACATCCTCCTCCTCTCTCTGGCTCCATTTCTCATAATCCTATCATGAACTTGGTTATTACTCGAGTCAAGCGGGATGTCGGGTCTGGTGCCGCAGTTTTTTAAAAGTGGGAGCCATTCTCACTAAGATGTCCTCAAGATGGGGGGATTGATCCAGAAAAGCTCCAACTTTGGTTTCTGGTGTGATCTGAAAATCTGTATGGGATGTGCTCATTTTATGAGCCTTCCTTGGCATACTGAAGGAGTCTCTGTTCTCCTTCCAATTTTCTTTTCTCTGTCAAATCCTGACTGACTTCAAGCGTTCCGAGGTATATCCCTTCATCATCGTGCAGAGCAAAGTACTCGATGTGGATGAATCTCTCTCCAACGTTGATCCAGAACGCAGCATGGTCCTGGCTGCCGGATTTGAAATCGTCGAGGATCTTCTCGACGATGTGAACGCTGGAAGGCGGATGGCATTGCTGTACTTTCCGCCCCAAAATTGCACGGCTACGGGCAAATATCCGTTCTTTCGCCTGTGTAAAATACTGAACTCTGTCGTCCTTATCCACAAAAGTCACATCAAAAGGAATCGTGTTCAAGACGGCGGTAAGTTCAGACACCGAAAGTCTCCCGCTCGGGAGCTGGATTATTCCCTTTCCCGCAATTCCATCCTCCTCCGTCTCTACTCCCTCTGGCTTCCATGTGTCTTTTGGGTCATAGAGACAAAAACCATATTCGATACTCTGTTTCGCGATCTCATACCATTCATTATCATTCAAAGTATCCATACACATCGGGAATAAAATTTCCTCTTCTTTGTCGATCATATCGTCGACAGCCCTGGAGGCTGGCTGGAGCACGAGGTTGATAACTGCTTTTGCTTCATCTTGCGTGATCTCACCGACCGCACCCAGAGCTTCCAATGCGCCTTTCAACAGTTCTCGGGTTTTGTCGTGTTTCCCCCACATGACTGTCGGCGGTCCCGTGATGTTATGTTTTTCCAAGAACGGGAAAAGGAGATATTCTTTACGCAAATAATGTTTTTCCACATCCATCAGCGCATTAAAATGGCGGTGAATTTCATCAAGGTAAGAGTTGAGTCCTTTTTCTTTATGTGAGTCTGCGACATCATTGTAGAGGCGTTTCAAGGATTGGATTTCTTTCCGCAGGGCACGGTTTTCCTCTTGAAAAGTATGTACGGGATGTCCGGGAGGCGCAATTTTTGCACCCGTATGGTCGATCGCACCATCCAAGGCAGCGGTGTGAATATCACACAATTTCAATACTTCTTCCTGAGGCAGGCCTTCGGAAATCAATTCTTGCTCCACCTCAACCACATCGTTATAGGGAACTTTCCCAAGAAGGCGGATCAACTGAGTTCTGACTTCATCAGGGGCTTTGCCTTCATGCAACTGAAGGATCATGTGTTTGAGAAGTTCTTTTCTTTTTTTCGCGTTATTGAGTAATTCACTCATTTTTCCTCCAAATGATTGGTCATCTGAATTTTATGTCTTAATTATAACTAGATCTCTCGCAGAAAGAATTGACTGAAGTCAAAAATCACATATATTTTTTGGAAACAGCTGCAAACCTTTTTTTGCTTGACTTGCTCGGTGATTCGCATTATTCCTAATATGATGATGAGTTCCAAAGAATGATGATGAATTCCAAAGAACGCATGGCCAAGGCCATGAACATTGAGGAGCCGGATCGTGTGCCCGTCATGTGTCAGATGAGCATCGGACACATGCTCCTCCAAACGGGCTCCCGCCCCCTTGAACTTTGGTTCTCTAAAGATGTTTTTGCGGAAGCGCTCCTCAAGCTTAGAGAGATCTACCTTTTCGACGGCATCCTCATCAGCCTTCATGGGCATTCGAGCCAATGGATGCAGCAGATCCTCAAGATCGAAAAGGAAAAGAAGCAGGAAGTCATCACCTGGAAAAATGGCGACCGAACCGCATTCCCTCCGGATGATCTCCCGAGGCACTACTCAGCTAACATCGTTCGCAGACCGCTAATAGAAAATGTCAACCCCGATAACATTACTGAAAATATCGATTTTATCCCGGTCTCTCAAGGCTTGGACTTTCCTATCGACCCACACCATGGCTATGATATTTTTCATCTTATAAAGGAGAAGGTGAGCAATCGTTTCTCCATACATGGAGAGGTCACATCGCCATTCGATTACTTCCTCCATCTCTTCGGTGTAAAAAATGCAATGATGTATCTCATCGAAGAACCTCTGAAATCCATTGAAATCCTGCAGAGATATACTCGAGGAGTCACAAAGATCGCCCTTGACCAGACAGAGATAGGAGTTGATGCCGTGAAGATATCCTCGCCTTATGCAGGTGCGGGTTTTATATCCCCGGAATTTTACCGAAAATTCGTTCAGCCGTTTGAGAGCCAGATAGCG
>Ga0307426_1002017_pt1 | contig 12906 bp, 11 predicted proteins | sample SalMarWE160340MG_FD_202165 | JGI IMG/M metagenome (GOLD analysis project Ga0307426, IMG submission 202165) | Salt marsh sediment microbial communities from the Plum Island Ecosystem LTER, Massachusetts, United States - WE1603-40 | ecosystem: Environmental > Aquatic > Marine > Intertidal zone >... | reverse complement strand
AGGATACCTTCCAAACTCAAGGGGAGCTTTACGGGGTCGAGTTCCGCCTTGATGGCGAACTTATAATTCCCCCGCGTGAGTTCTCGTCCCTTGATCACGACAAACGTCTCTACCCGCTGCATGTATTGCTTTGCTTCCTCCAGGTCCTGTACCTGTACCTCTTCGCCCTTTTCTTCGAGCCAGATGCGAAAGGTGTCTTTAAGCGTGTCGTAGACGACTGTATGTCGAAATCGGTGAGCGACGATTTTGTTACTCCAGAGGGGGGAGCGTTTTTTATAGAGTTTTACGAAAAAGTTAAAGGTAGTGGGTATCCCCGCCTTGATGGCTTCTTCCATTTTTTTATTAAAACAGTTCGTGACGGAAAAACTGATCGATATGTTCCCCTTCCCCCTCACTATGTGGAGGCCCTCAATGAGGGCCTCTGCACCTTGTGCCAGGGTAAAGGGATAGATAATGGCCGAGAGGATTATCAGGATTCCAACTATCGAACGCTTCGACATCATCTCCGCTTTTTTCATCGCTGGGGCCAGGGAGTTACGGCAGAGATCCTTGGTAGATCATAAGCCGAGTTCTGTCCTCCCACTGGGAGTGGTGGTCATTTATCTAGGACAGACGTTGCCATCTGTCTCGAGCGACCAACCCGAGGGTATGGAGCGGGCCACCCCGTTCCCCTCCTATTTGGTCTTGCTCCGGATGGGGTTTGCCGTGCCCCCGGTGTCGCCACCGGGGCGGTGAGCTCTTACCTCACCCTTTCACCCTTATCCCGTGCAATGGCGGCAAAGCCATTGCACGGGACGGTCTGCTTTCTGTGGCACTTTCCTGACCCCTTAACGGGGCAGTCGCCGTTAGCGACCATCCTGCCCTCTGGAGCTCGGACTTTCCTCTGATCCTATTTGTCAGGACCAGCGACCACCTGATCTTCCTTGTCTCTCACCGCCTCCCTGGCCAGACGATCCGCCTCCCGATTTTCCTCCCGTGGTATGTGTCTAATCACCCAGCGGGCGAAATGTTTTAAGAGTCCTCTCACCTCCCCTTCTAAGGTCTTGAGCTTACTATCTCGAACCCGGTATACCCCATTAATCTGGTTGACCACCAATTCGGAATCGAGACAGATCTCTACCTCCTGCGACCCCAATTGCTTGGCCTCCTGGAGCCCCAGGATCAACGCTTGATACTCTGCGAAATTGTTGGTTACTACCCCCAAATATCGCTTGCTCTGCGATACGGTCCTCTCCAGTTCATCCTTGATGACAACCCCCGCGCCCCCCTCTCCGGGGTTGCCTTTGCTGGAGCCATCCACATAGAGTGTTACCTTCTGCAACCCCCTTTCAGGGGAGCCTTGTATAGGCGTAGCTGCCAACTCCTTCATTTAAGCAACGTCCTTATTCTCCCAATAGAGGATTCGATGACAATTGGGGCACAGGATGATCTCTTTATTCTTTTGGACCTCGTTATACATTTGGGGAGGGATGTTGACGTAACATCCTTGACATCCTTCATTCTTCACCAAGACGATGGCTATCCCATTTCTCTTTTCCTTCAACGCATTATACCGTTTCAAAAGGTCGGAGTCCGTTTCCTTGAGGATTTCCTCTCTGGTTTGATGCCAGTGGCCGATATCCTGCTCAACTTTGACCATCTGTTCCTTTACCTGTGCTGTCTCCTTTTCTATTTCTTCTTTTTCCTTGCGCATCCTCTCTCTGCTACTTGCATAGTCAGTCTTGAGCTGGTCGATCTCATCTAACATCCTAATGATCTCTTCCTCCCGCTGGCTATTGTGTTCTTTGCCTGTCTCGATTTCCTTCAAGAGGGCTTGGTATTCCTTATTAGTTTTGATCTCAAGGAGCTTGAGTTGGGAACGCTTGATCCGTTCGTTCTCCAACTCCAGTTCCCCCTCCATCGCTATCCGCTCTTTTTCGAGTTCCTCTATGCGCCGTCTTTCTTCCTCCTGTTGTTCCTCTTGGGCCGTGAGTAATGCCTGGAGCCTGTCCAACTCCAAGGGGTACGCCACCTTCTTCCTCTGCGCTTCTTCAATCTGCTGTTCCACGGTCTGAAGCTTCCAGAGTAGTTGTAGCTGTTTCTTCATCTTATCCCCTGCCAAGGCCCAAAAAAAGTGCACCATGGCAGGTGCACTCGTCTATCGTCGACCACTCCCCTTCCTTTCAGTCTGTTAGATACGTTGGACATCCACACCGTTTGCCTAGTGGGCCCACCTGGAATCGAACCAGGGACCTTCCGGTTATGAGCCGGTGGCTCTGCCAAACTGAGCTATGGGCCCTTCATTTTTTTTAAAACTCAATTATCATATAAATGATCCATTGTGTCAAGAAGAAAAGAAAGGCGAAAAAAGACCTCACATTTCCTCCTTCCTGAATTTAATTCTTTATAATAATATATAAAATGATTTATACTATTATATAACGCTTTTTTTCGAAGCAATCCAATGATTTGAAACATATTTCGGGATTGCTTATGTAGTTTTATTTATATAATAACGGAAGTTGTTGGTGTTCAGGCCACCAAGGTAATCTAAAAGGGGAATAGGGCCATGACCATCCGAAGAATTCTCATAGGTGCTCCCATTGTGCTTATACTCTTCCTGCTCCAATCCTATTTCTGGGTGCCCACCTATGAACAGCAGACCAAGGGGAATCCCCAACGTCTCAATGAATATCTTATCGCCTCCATTGGTGATGCCAGCATCCTGAATCCGATCCTTTCGGCAGATTCTGCCAGCAGCGAAATCAACGCCGTGGTATTTGAGGGACTCATTGACTATGATGAAGAGCTCCGCTTCAGGGGCAGATTGGCCAACTCCTGGGAGATCTATGAGGAGGCATTCTTTTATGTCAATGAGAAGGCTTACATCCCTGGGGTAGGGAAAGCGGGCGCGCCGGAATTAGTCGCGCTACTGAAGAGGTTAAAAGCAACAGATATGCCGGCTAATGCTGAAATGAAGGCCTCTTTCGATAACATCATGGATATATCCATCATCCCAGCCAGAGAATTTGTGGTGACGAAGCATGAAAAAGAGGAAAAGCAGGATCAAGAGGAGAAAGAGGTAAAGATCACGGTGATGGCCCCGACCAGGATCAAGCTCGTCTTAAACGAGGTAGACCAGGATCTCTTTCAAAACCTCTCCGGTATTTTAGGCCAAAATTATTTTAGTGCTTTCGATGGTAGGGGTTATCTCCGAATCGACCAAGACATCGAACCAATGAAACGAGCTGAGTATGCACGAGAGATCCTGCCAGCTACCGAACACAACCCTGTGGTGGTCTTTAAGCTTCGTCCCAATGTGCGGTTTCATGACGGTCACGTATTCGATGCCCATGATGTTAAGTTCACCTATGAGGCGATCATGGAGCCCAAAAATCTCTCGCCTCGAATATCCGATTATGAACCCGTAAAAAAGGTGGAGGTGGTTGATCCGCTCACCGTGCGCATCGTTTACAAACGGCTCTATTCACCGGCTCTCGGCACCTGGAGTATGGGGATACTTCCCGAGCATCTCCTCAACGATGAGGCTTTGAAAGCGGAGGCGATTGCACGGGGGAAGGATCCGGCACAATACACTATGCGGCAGAGCAGCTTCAATCGCCACCCCATCGGCTGCGGCCCCTTTGTCTTTCAGGAGTGGAAATCAGACCAGTACATCATCCTGGATCGCTTTGATGCATATTGGGAAGGGGCGCCGAACTATCGGCGGTATGTCTATCGTATCATCCCTGATCCCCTGACCCAGGAAATGGAGTTCTACGCGGGCACGGTAGACAGTTATAACGTTCAGCCCCATCAAGTTGAACGTCTGAAGCACGATCCAACATATCAAAATTTTTCCGGACTCTCTTTTGGCTATACCTACATCGGGTATAATATGAGGCGTGAACCCTTCAATGACCCGCGTGTGCGTAAAGCCCTGGGCATGGCTATTGATGTGGATAAGATCATACAATATGTCCTCTACGGTCAAGGAGAACACATTACAGGCCCCTTTGTAAAACAGACCGATTATTACAATCACCTCATCAAGCCGATCCCCTATGATCCCGCAGGGGCCCTGAAACTCCTCGCGGAGGCGGGGTGGAGGCGTAATAAGGAGGGTTGGCTTGAAAAAGATGGCAAAGCATTTCAGTTTACTCTCATTACCAATAGCGGAAACGACCTCCGTAAAGCCGTTCTTGCCATCGCCCAGGACGGGTGGAGGCAAATCGGCATAGACTGCCGCACTGATCTCTTAGAATGGGCTGTTTTCATTCAGGAACGCGTTGATAAGGCTGATTTTGACGCCCTGGTTTTGGGCTGGAGCATGGGGATTGAACCTGACCTGTATCAGATATGGCATTCGAGCCAGACCAATCCCTACCAACTTAATTTTGTGGGCTTTAAGAATTCCCAGGCAGATGATTTGATCATCAAGATCAGACAGGAATACGATCATGAGAGGCAGGTAGCATACTGCCACCAGCTTCACGAGATCATTGCAGAGGAGCAGCCCTATACCTTCCTCTATGTAACTAAGTGGACAGCTGTCCTGGACAAGAGAATTGTGATACAGGAGATTGATGCCGGAGGGGATGTGTTCTACAAAAAGATCACGCCCACAAAAACGGGAAATTATATCTTCCACTTCAACAAGTGGATAAAGCTTCCTGAAGCGCCTGTATTCAGCGCAGAGGGTTAACAATGCTGTCGTTTATCGGCCGGAGCATCATCCAAAAGATCATTACCCTGTTTTTCGTCATGGTGATTTCTTTCTTGATCATCCACCTGGCTCCGGGCGAGCCGAGCCAGGTGGACCCCCTCAATCCCAAGTTCACGCCGGAGATGGTAGAGCGGTTTCGCTCGGCATTTCATCTGGACAAACCCCTGCACGTCCAATTCGTGTACTTCTATCGTGATCTATTTACCGGCAAGTCCGTATCCTGGAAGGACAATGAGCCGGTTCTGAAAAAAATAGGTGAACGGTTTCTCAACAGCCTCCCCCTCTTTATCTTGGCAACGATACTGACCTGGACCCTTGCCTTTCCCATCGGGATCCGCTCGGCCATTGCCCGGGGAGGCGTGTATGACCGCTCGGCCACCTTTTTCTCTTATCTCTTCTATTCTATTCCAGGTTTCTTTTTTGCGTATATCCTTATCCTCTTAGTAGTCAATACCTTCCATGTACCGGTCATTGGCATGAAGACCTTCGGCTTTGGGGATGTTTCTGTGCTTCGCACCGTCATGGACCGGGTGTGGCATCTGCTGCTTCCTTCCGTACTGGGGGCTACCGTGGGGATTGCGGTGCTCTCCAGATATGTTCGCAGCCAGATGCTGGAAGTAGAAGGCCAGGATTACGTGCGAACCGCGAAGGCCAAAGGCCTCCCCTCTGAACAGGTTCATTATAAGCATGCCCTGCGCAATGCGTTGCTGCCTTTTGTCACGATGTTCGGCCTCATGTTGCCAGGTCTCATAGGAGGCTCCGTTATCATAGAATCCATCTTTTCCTGGCCGGGTATGGGGAGGATGGCATTCGAGGCCATTTTAGCCCGGGACTATCCTATTATACTGTCGGTCAATTTTATCTCCGCTGTGCTGGTGCTGGCCGGCACCTTTATCTCTGATGTCCTCTACATGGTGGTGGATCCGAGGATACGCTTGTGAAGAAGACCGATACACATACACTTCATAAGGAAACAGGGTTGGAGGAAGGGCCACTTCCCCCGAAAGAATCCCGGACGCAGGAGTTCTGGCGGCTTCTCAGAAAAAACAGGCTTGCCCTAGCGGGTCTTATTATTTTTGTGTTCTTTTTCTCTATCGCCTTAGCAGGGCTTGTGCTTACCTCCGGTAACAAACCGGTCTTTGATCCTGCAATGGTTAGGCTGCAGGAAAAATTGCGACCTCCACTTTCTCATCCTCATTTGGAGGCCATAAGTTCTGAAGAAACCCCCACGTTAGGTATCTATTTATGTGGCACCGATGATCTGGGCAGGGATGTCTTCTCACGGATGCTACAGGGAGCGTGGGTCTCTTTGACTGTTGGATTTGTGGCAGTGGGGATTGCGGTCCTCATCGGCATAGTACTGGGGGGGATATCAGGCTATTTTGGACGAAACCCGGTTCGAGTTGATCACATCCTCGTCGCGTGTATCGTGTTTGTAGGTGCAGGGTTGTTGATAGGCGGGGTCTTTTTGGCGGGGGTAGGGCTACTGTGTATCGGCTGTGCCTATGTCCTTTTTCAGCGATGGTGGAAAAAGGTAGGTGGGCAGTCTGCCACCCCCTTGATTCGTCTGTTCTCCGCGGAGACCTTTTCGGTTGATACCTTAATCATGCGTCTGGTGGATATCATGCTCTGTTTTCCGGTCTTCTTCCTGATACTGACCGTTGTGGCGCTGCTCCCCGCCAGTATGTACAACATCATGATTGTCATCGGGCTGACGAGCTGGATGGGCACGACACGCTTTGTTCGGGCCGAATTGCTCTCGTTACGGGAGCAGGACTTCGTGACGGCGGCCAAGGCCCTCGGTGTGAGCGACTGGCGGATCATCTTTCGTCACATGATCCCCAATGCCATGGCGCCGGTGCTCGTTTCAGCGACCATTGGCATTGCAAGCGCGATTCTCATAGAAGCGGGCCTCAGCTTTCTTGGATTCGGCGTCCCTCCCCCCCATGCAACGTGGGGGAACGTCCTGTCTGATGGCAAGCGTTTTATATTTGATGCGCCCTGGCTGACCTTTATCCCGGGGTTTGCCATCCTGATCGTAGTCCTCGCCTTTAATCTCTTTGGTGAAGGCCTGCGGGATATCCTAAACCCCAAGCTCAGAGAGCGATACTGATGCTCTCGGTACAGGACTTGAAAATATATTTTATCGGCGACAGGAGCGTCGCCCGCGCCCTGGACGGAGCGAGCTATGAAGTCCGCACGGGGGAGACCGTGTGTCTGGTAGGAGAGTCGGGGTGTGGGAAGACGGTATCAGCCCTGGCTATTCTTGGCATTGTCCCCCAGCCCCCTGGGAAGGTCATGGGCGGTAAGGTCTTGCTCGATGGCCAAAACCTCTTGGATCTCGATGAAGAAGAAATGCAGCAGGTCCGTGGGAAACGTATCGCGATGGTCTTCCAGGAGCCCATGACCTCTCTCAATCCGGTCTTCACCATTGAGGATCAGATCAGTGAAGCCATAATGGTTCATGAAAAGGCAGGTGCTAACGAGATACGCAAACGGTGTATCCAGCTCCTCAGGGACGTGGGCATACCATCCCCGGAGGAACGCCTGAAGGATTATCCCCACCAGCTCAGCGGCGGGCAGAGACAGCGGGTCATGATCGCCATGGCACTGGCATGTAATCCCGACGTGATGATTGCTGATGAGCCAACCACGGCCCTTGACGTCACCGTGCAAGCGCAGATTCTCAGATTGTTTCAAGAGCTACAGCAAACAAAGCGGATGTCCCTGCTCTACATCACCCATGACCTCGGCGTGGTAGCGAATATCGCCGATCGAATTTACGTCATGTACGCAGGCATTATCGTAGAACAGGGAGATACCTCCCATATCTTCCAGGACTCCCGTCATCCTTATACCCAGGGCCTCCTTGCATCACTCCCGAGTCGTACCAAGCGGGGCGGAGCGCTTCACAGCATTCCGGGATTGGTCCCGGATCCCTCGGACAAACCGCTCGGGTGCCCCTTCCATCCACGATGTAGCTTTGCCGTCAAGTCCTGCAAAATCAAATTTCCAGAGATGTACGATTACGGAGAGGGACACGTGAGTCGTTGTCCCGTGCTCTACAACAAAAAGTAACCGCACGATGAAAAAGCATAGATCATCTAGCAATATCATACTCGCGGTTGAAGGGTTAAAAAAGTACTTCCCCGTGCGGAGGGGTTTCTTGCAGAGTGTTATTGGATGGATCAAGGCCGTCGATGGGGTGGACCTGACAATCCATCAGGGTAAGACCTTGGGTCTCGTGGGAGAAAGCGGGTGCGGCAAGTCGACGATCGGGCGACTCATCCTCAAGCTTTTGGAACCGGATGAGGGGAGGGTTATGTATCATGGTCAAGATATGAGCGGCCTTTCCGATGAGGCAATGAAGCCGTTGCGGAAAGAGATGCAGATTATCTTTCAGGACCCATACGGTTCTCTCAATCCCCGCATGACCGTCGGCCAATCCATTGAAGAGGGGCTGCGCACGGTGGGTATGAAAGGACATGGTGAGCGAAAAAAGAAGGTGGCTCACCTTTTGGAGATGGTAAGGCTGAGGCCGGAAGCGGCTGCTTTCTATCCTCATCAATTCAGCGGAGGCCAGAGACAGAGGATAGGCATTGCCCGCGCCCTCGGTGTTGACCCGTCTTTAATCATATGTGATGAACCCGTCTCGGCACTTGATGTATCCATACAATCCCAGATCATCAATCTGCTCAAGGAGTTACAAAACCAATTAGGGTTGAGCTATCTTTTTATCTCGCATGATCTTAACGTGGTCGGCTACCTCAGTGATACGATTGCGGTGATGTACCTGGGCCATATTATGGAGTACGCTCCAGCCGAGGTGTTTTATGACAACCCTCTTCATCCCTATACCCTGGCCTTACTTTCAGCCATACCTTCCTCCGAACCGGGTGACAGGCATACCCTGCCATCCCTCGCCGGCGATGTCCCGAGCCCCTTTAATCCCCCTCCGGGTTGTAAGTTTCAGGGGCGATGTCCCCTTGTTGAAGATCGGTGCCGAAAAGAGGAGATTAGTTTATACCCCGTACGTGCGGAGCACCTCGTACGCTGTTGGAAGGTTATAGGGGATTAGATAGTATCAAGACAGTTGGATGCAAGCCGCAAGGGCAACACTTAGAAAAATCCTGCGAAGCGCGGGAAAGACGGGCGTTTTTCAGCGATCTCTAGGACTTCCTGAGATAGCTGACGAAGTAATGAATGCCGGACCAAACGGTCAGCACGAGGGCAATCCAGATGAGGATCGTCCCGAGCAGATGGATTTTGAGGAAAAAATAGTCATAGTGGAGGATGAGGATATTGGTGGCGGACAGCTGTGCGAGGTTTTTGAACTTGCCGAGCCTGTTGGCCGCAATGACGATCCCCTCTGCCCCGGCCACCCCCCTCAGGGTGGTCACCGCCATCTCCCTGCCGATGATTACGGCTACGATCCACCCCTCCACCCGCCCCAACGGGATCAACAAGATGAGGGCGGTGCAGACCAGAAGCTTATCGGCCAGGGGATCGAGGAGCTTACCTACATCGCTTACCGTGTTGTTGCGACGGGCCAGGTGTCCATCTAGTGCATCACTAATGGCGGCAAGCAGAAAGATGGCCGCAGCGGTGAAGCTCGGCCATCTTTCGGGGAAGAAAATGAGCAAGATGGCGATGAGGGGTATGGCCCCTATACGGAAGAGGGTAAGTTTATTGGATAGATTCCAGAAGCTCATCAAGCGGTCTCATGGTGTTGCCAGTTTACTCATCGGTGATTTCTTTTGATATTCCTGATAATATCGCAGGACCTCAGCGACATAATTCTTCGTCTCTCGGTAGTTGGGGATCCCGTTGACTTGGGCGACGGTGGTCTCCCCGGCGTTATAGGCGGCCAGGGAAAGCTTGAGGTCGTTATTGAAGCGCCCCATGAGGTATTTCAGGTACTTCACCCCGCCCCTGATATTCTCCTGGGGATCGAAGGGATTGGCGACGTTGAGCCTCTTGGAGGTATCCGGCATGAGTTGCATAAGCCCCTCCGCCCCCTTGGATGAGATGGCGTAGGGGTCAAAGCACGATTCAGCCCTGATAACCGCCTTGACCAGGGCGAAATCGACCCCATGGAGCCGGCAGGATTCAGCAATGAGGTGATCGTATTTATCGGTGTCGGGCTTTAAGCGTTTCACCACCGGGGCAGGGGAGTTGGAGTTCTCTTTCATGTAGACGCGGTAACGGCTATGGGTGGGGGCATTGGAGAAGTGCATCACCCCTTCCTTGTCGATGTAGACGAAGATATCGGCCAGGGCAGGGGTATATACCATTATTGAGACAACAAATATCACCATCAAGGCCGCAAAACGCACCCTTTTCCTCCGATGCACTTGATTGTACGCAAAAGTTACATGTTCTTTTTACACTTTACGGGGGATGAAGTCAAGAAAAACCAGCGGGGGAATTTTCTCTATATCAAAGCATTTTGTGCACGCCGCTTTTCTCGCGTGTGCTGGGTGTGATTATACCTGTTACTTTACCGGTGCGTAAACAATGGAACATCTTTCAGCCTGGCAAAAGAACAGTGAGACTTAAGAGATTTAAAAGGAAGGATACATTGATGTGCCTTTTTCCTTTTTATCGGGGGGGTCGAGCGATTTTTTTATCCTATAGAGACTGAACCTCAGTAAGCGCTTGTCTATTGGTGTTAAGGTTTGGAAGTTAATGTCAGAGTCTTTTAAGCGAAATCCATTGGTTGTCTTTGTTGTATACTTATTGATATCAATGTTCTGAGGCACATCATTATATATACCTGCAATAGCAGTATCAGCAACATTGAATTCCCTTATCTTCCATGTCCCCTTCTCCCGCACCACTACGATGAGGTCATCTATGAAATTGCCGGTGCGGCCTCGGGAGAGGGTGTCAGCGATACCTTTATCTTCTTTCTCCCTGAGCAAGATACTTACCCGTACTGAATCGTCTCTCATAAAAGGAATCCAAAAATGGTTTCTCTTTATTTCAACCTTATAGTTATAGTGGTCGACCAGGTTATAGTACTGTAACAGAGACAATTCCAGGAGGAAGTTGAAATTCAAACAATGCTCATCCAATATCTCCTGGATGCGCGTCTCGAGCGCCTTTCGCTCCTCCTGATAAACTTGCGTATCCAGTCGTCCGGCCTCAAAATCGTCGTCCAGTCGGGCCATCGCCGCTGCCAACGGGCGCACGGTACTTGAAACCCGCTCATCTTGAACGTTTGAAGAAAAGCTTTTGCATGCCTCGAGATACTCTCCATCCTTTAGATTGTTGAAATAATTAACTATCACCCTGTTTATCTTATGATTTTCCCCCAGGATTGAGACGTACGTTAAGACCCCGACAACAATGACGGCAAGTATGATAAAAACCACAGATAATTTTAAGCGAGGTTTTTCCATAAGCGATTTATTGCCTTCCTTCCTTCACATGCGAAACCGAATCTTAGTTTGCTTCACTTTTATACTTTCTCTGTCCCTTTATGATTGAATGCTCATAAGAATATAAAATGCATTAGAAATATATGTCAACAACAATTGTGGGGGTAAATTGGTATTGGTTCATCAGCGATCAGTGTTCAGCCTTAATCTTTTCACTTGAGAATTACTCTTTACTTAGCTTTTTGCGACCGAAGGGGACGCCCAGTTTCTTCATCTTTTTACGAAGGGTTGAGGGGTTTATATGTAGCATTTGGGCCGCTCCTCCCTTCCCTCCAACCTTGCCGCCAGCCATGTCCAGAACCCGGCGTATGTGTCCTGACACGACCGTGTCTAGTGCCAGTGAATGTTCGCATTGAAGTTCCGAATAAGGTTCAGAAGCTCCTCTGAATCCAACGTGCGGCTCGGATTTTAACGGGACGCTGATGTCATGAAAAGCCAAGGGATTTCCCTTGCTGAGGATCAGCGCCCTCTCCACCGCATTCTCCAATTCGCGTACGTTGCCTGGCCATGGATAGGCTATGAGGCGCTCAAGGCCATCAGGCGCTACAGACGGAATATCTTTGAGACCAATCTCCCGGGATTTCTTCTGCAAAAAGTACTGGACCAGTGAGGGTATATCACCCATTCTTTCCCTCAGGGGCGGTATTGGAATGGGAAAGACTTTGAGCCTGAAATAGAGGTCTTCACGGAATTTCCCATCGCTGATCATGGCTTCAAGATCGCGGTGTGTTGCTGCAATGATCCTAATGTCTACCTTAATTGGTTCTGTTCCGCCCACCCTCTCGATCTCTTTCCCCTGCAGGACCCGCAAGAGCCTGACCTGAGCCTCGGGCTGAAGCTCTCCCACCTCATCTAAAAAGATCGTGCCTTTATTGGCCCGTTCGAAGCGTCCACGCTTCTGTGATAGGGCGCCGGTAAAGGCCCCCCCTTCATGGCCGAAGAGTTCGCTATCCATAAGGCTCTCGGGGATGGCGCCGCAGTTGACCGTAACAAAAGGACCATCATTTCGTGGAGACAGTTTATGGATGGCACTAGCGACGACTTCTTTACCCGTACCAGTTTCTCCTACAAGCAGTACGGGACTGGAAAGCGGGGCAACCTGGAGAACCAACTCCATCACACCCCTCAGCCCGAAATCCGCACCGATAATTTCCTCCCCTATTGCCTGACGCAACTCTGTACGTAAAAATCGGTTATCCTCGACGAGAAGATCTTTGAGTCTGAGCAGTTCTTGGTATCTAATGCCGTTAGACAGGGCGATGGCAAAGGGTTCCCTCAGGATGGTAAGTAAGTCAGCATGTTTCTGAGAAAACTTTCCGCTACCCTGGGCGATGAAGATTACCGCACCAACAATATCCCCGCCCACAATCAGTCGGAGAACCAGCAGTGACGAGTCCCGGTTGAGGAGCCCTTGGGATAGCCAAGGCCTGGCAGTGGGATGTGTCTCTGCCCGATCTATGACCAAGGTTTGTCTATCACGGCGCTCCATAAAATGGCGTACATCTGACGGCATAGCAATGGCAATGTTGAGGAGCGAACTGCCTGCAGCCGATGCCCTGGCAAGAGCGATATGCTCTCCTCTGTCAACATCATAGTGGGTTAAGACCACATGGTCAGATGGGATAAAGTCGCGAATGTACATGAAGCTCTCCCAGAGGAACGTTTCCACGTCGAGACTGCCGCAGATGCGAAGCGTGGCCTCGCGAAAGAATTGCTTTTCATCAACCTGCATAGGTTCCCTTGGTTCGTTAATTATTT
>Ga0307426_1002011_pt1 | contig 12943 bp, 11 predicted proteins | sample SalMarWE160340MG_FD_202165 | JGI IMG/M metagenome (GOLD analysis project Ga0307426, IMG submission 202165) | Salt marsh sediment microbial communities from the Plum Island Ecosystem LTER, Massachusetts, United States - WE1603-40 | ecosystem: Environmental > Aquatic > Marine > Intertidal zone >... | reverse complement strand
AATTTCAAAAAAACATGCATTTACCATTCAAATTCTTCTTAACATTATCTTTCTGCTAAAATTCATCTGATTATTAAATTATAAATTATCTACTAAGAACTCTTTTTTTCTTTTCTTCAAGATTATTAAATTTTAATAATTCATAGAAAAAATTTTTATATAACATCTCAAACTGTATCTCTTTGATCCAAATCATATTTTTAAAAAAACAAATTATAACGGTTTTAAATATGGAAAGAAATAAAAAAATAGTACTACAAATTTTAAATCTTGTTACCTTCATAGCAGTTGTAATTATTAATTTTTTAGCTGTTGCATTACCTCTTGGTAATGGTACCACTCAGGAATTATCTGATGCCATTCCTAACTTATTTGTACCCGCGGGACTTACATTTTCAATCTGGGGAATTATTTATATACTTTTAGGTATATTTTCAGTTTACCAAGCAAGGGATATCTTTAAATCGGAAAAAATTGAAATGCCATATTTGGAGAAAGTGAGTTATTTCTTTATTATTAGTAATCTAGGTAATTTTTTTTGGATTCTATTATGGCAATATCAAATCATATCATTTTCCTTAATAGCCATGCTTGTAATATTAGTATCTTTGCTTTTAATATATTTAAGATTAGGTATTGGAAAAGCCGACGTGTCCAGAACTGAAAAAGGAGTTGTTCATGCACCATTTAGTGTATATTTAGGCTGGATAACGGTTGCAACAATTGCAAATGTTACTGCGGTATTAGTAGCTAGTTTTGGTGTTCCAAGTTATGGATTACTACCCGAGATATTAACCATTCTTGTCATTATTGTTGCGGTTTTAATAACCTATTTAATGTTGTTTTTAAGAAAAGATTGGGTATATAGTTTAGTAATAATTTGGGCCTTGTTCGGCATTTATTTAAAGCAAAGCACGTTAAATTTTACGATAGGTACAACAGCTCTAATTGCTACAATTGTAGTGGCTTTAGGAGTTATTTATACTGGTTTTAAATTAATCAAAAAATAATTTTTTCCTTTTTTTTTTTGAATTTTTAGCAAGAGTTTATATTATTATAACAAAATCTCGATATGATATCATTTTGGACTGCTTTGGGGAGATCTATAAATCTTGCACTATAACCTGAGACTCGAACCATTAAATCTCTGAATAATTCTGGAGAATTTTGTGCTTTAATCAATGTTTCAGCAGATATAGAATTAAATTGAATATGTAATCCTCCTCTCTTAAAATATGTTTTTAATAAGGCGATAAAGATATCTCCATCATCAATTTCGGCTATTTTAGGATCGATGTTTAATGTACAAGCTAATCCATTGGAAAATAATGAGTGATCAAGTTTCGTAACACTTTTAATCGTAGCAGTTAATCCTTCTCCTCTACTACTCCCTGGGGCAACATCTTTAATGAGTGGAGTACCTTTCTTCCTTCCAGATGGTAATGCCCCTGTGAACATGCCAAATCCGATGTTTGTTGTCATGGCATGAACTCCTACTCGGTATTCTCCTCCCCGAGTACACTTGAATCCTTGTATTGCTTCACGAATGATATCTGCTAATTTCTCTGCTAACAGATCTGCTTCATCGTCATCAGATCCATATTTTGGACATTTATTCAGCAAATAAGATCTCAATTCCTTGTTTCCCCTGAAATTATTTTTAAGAGCTGAAATTAACGTTTTCAAAGAGACAATCTTTTTATCAAAAATAGCATGATTGATAGCTGCTAAAGAATCTGCTACATCTGAAAAGCCAGTCAAGTGAATACCTGAGAAATTATATTTTGCAGAACCTTTATTAACGTCAATTCCTTTCTCAAAACTTCCTCTAACACATAGAGTCATCAAAGGAGTCGGTTTAAGTTCAATATGAGCTTGTTGATATGCATTAGCAGCGGTAATTGCCATTTCCATGACTTTTCTAAGTTTATTTTTATAACTAGTTAAAATGTCATTAATCGTGGTAAATTTTTCAATTTCTGTCTCAAGGGGTATCGAATCCTTCAAAATTGTGTCTTCTGTACCTAATGTAAGTTCCAAGGCTTTTGGTAAATTTAGAAATATAGCACCGGTATTATCAAATGATAACCCTGAAGTAGAAAGTCCCACGCATCCGACAATCCCATAATTGCGTGCGTCTTCAAGCGGAATTCCATCATTTGTTAATGCTTGAATTGCGGTTTTATCATTATATAATCCAATTATATTTTTTCCATTAGCTATTATATTTGAAATATTTCGATATAGTTTATCTGGAGTATTTTCATGACATCTTATCACAACATTCGGACTTGGAACGGCTGTTAATTCATGGGCTTTTAAAAATAAATAAGTGAGGTCATTAGTAGCATCATTGCCATTCACATCGACCCCTCCTATAACCACTCCTTGAGTCGTAGCCATTCCTCCGAAATATTGAGTTGCTACAGTGTCATATAGAGCAACAATCTCATTTGTTTTCAAAAGTAAGTTTATAAAGAGTTTTAAAGCTTCTGTCTCGTCTCCTTTATAATATTTTAATAAATATTGGTCTATTCTCCCAAAAGATATTCCATGCTCGAAATTTTCCAAGTGTAGTGCCAGATGAATAAACCAAATAAATTGGAGCGCCTCAAGCATGCTTCTAGGGGGATTTTCAGGCACATGCTTGCATGTATTAGCAATTTTAATCAATTCTGCCTTTCTTATAGGATCAGATTCTTCTAGTGAAAGTTTAATCGCTTGTTCACTAAATTTGTTGGCGTATTGGATGATTGCTTTAATTAGGATTTTTACTGACTTGTAAAAAGCTATTTTTTCATCAACACGTGTTTTGATTCCAATTTGCTTAGATAATTCTTCTAAATGTTTATTAGATGCATCCAAATAGAACCTCAATCCATTTTCGAGCAAACGTTCATAATCTATGACAGCGTGAGCAATACCTCCTCCTTCTGTAGAAACATAAGCTACCCCTCTATATAAGACATCAAAAATATTTTTAGGAGCCACTTCATCAGCATAAACTTGTACACAATTGTTATTAAAAAAGGGAGCGATTTTTTCTTTCATTAATTTTATATCTTCTTCTGTTATATTTATTGGATTAACCTCTCTTTTTGAAAGGAAATCTAATTCTCTCATTATCCTAAGTCCAGTTGCCTCAGGTCTAGGGATTGCAACAGGTACCATCTCATCGAAAGTTCCAACAATCATTTCATCAGGTCTAATAACGATAGGCAGGCTCTCTAATGCATATCTTAACCCCTTAGCTTGCTTGATCAAAATCGGTAAACTGGGCATTTCTTCTAGTGCTTTCATGTAAGATAAAGGCACGGACAAAGAAATGGATGGATCTTTCCGAACTAAATTATTTAGAAGATTAGTAGTCAATTGTATCTCTTAAAATAAGTAAGTATTAAGGAAAGAAGAAATTGAGAATATAAAAATCTTTATACTATTTTACAAAATAAGGTATCAAACAAAATCAGATAATAATAAGATTATGAATGTATAAGATAAAAAATATTAGATTAATTCATATCCACAATTTGTACAAAATTGATGAGATTCCCCGTGTCTAGCACCGCAATTTGGACAAAACAACGTATTGTTATAAATTGGATTCACTTTAGGAAATTTTTGTGGCTGTACTCTTGGAACTTGAATTTGATTTTGAGGTTGATTTTGAGAAAAATTTTTCTGCTTTTGATAATATTTTGCAGTCTTTCTACAGCAAGACATAGTATAGCAACATATAATAAAGATTATAAAGAAAAAGATCAAAGGAATTAATTGGCTAATCAACATATATGTATAGTAGGGATCTTCTACAATGTAATATGGGTCATTAGTATAGTAATAAAAATTTATGTAGAATGAGACACCAGACATAATAAATACGAAAATACAAATAAGAACCCCGAATAAAGCTAGTACGAAAAGGGATATTGCTTGTTTTGGAGTTAATGTAAACCCAAACCACGTTGGAGGGCTTCTTGTCATTATTTTACCCTAATAAATATTTTTTATTATTATGGATCAATGGTAAAACGAGCTTTATAAATCTTTTTACATGGATGTAAATTGTATTAATTAATTCTGATATATCATAATAATAACTAAAATAAAAAAAGAAGATTTTACATTTTCTTGGATTGGTCTATCCAATTTTTTATATCTACTAATGTAGGTAGATTTCTGATAACATTTGGCTTATTTTTATCTAATTCTACTATCTTATCGAGAATTGCTTGAGGGGTTCTTCTAGCAAATTCTTTTACAGAATCGACTCCAATTTGATTTAGAGCATCAGCATATTCTGGACCAATTCCTTCAATTTTCATTAAATTTGCGTGTTCTTGCCATTTATCAATCAGAGCTGCTGATAATTTGGTTTTTAACGCTACTTCTTTTATATTCGCTTTTGTCAATGCCATTAAATCTTCCAATTTTTCGATTCCTGCTTTTATTTTTAATATTTTCGCATATTTCGGACCAATACCTTCAATATCGATAATGTTCATTTTGGGAGTTTTCTTCTGTTTCTTCACTTCATAAAGATCTTTTGCATCTTTTATCCAGGACTCTATTTGAGCATTAGTAGGAGGCTTTCTTATCACGTTTGGTCTTTTTTTGTCAAAAGCTTTTATTTTCTCTAGCGTGCTTTGCGCATTTCTTTTTGATAATTCTTTAACAGAATCGATCCCGATTTTATTTAATACTTCTGCAAATTCAGGACCTATTCCTTTTAGAGAAATCAAATCTGCTTGCTCTTGCCACTTATCAATCAATTTAGAAGAGATTCTTGTTTTTTTTGCTAATTCATTGATTTCTTCCCAAGTAAGTTTTGATAAATCTTTCACCTCAGCATATCCTGCTCGTGCTAATTTTCCAGCATATTTTTTACCAATTCCTTCAATTTCTATAACTTTCATGATTAATCGCCTATAATTTGAATATAGTATAACAGTAGTAAATTAAGAATAGATAAATGTTTTTAAATAAATTTCGATGATATTTTATAAAATTCTGGAGATCGTTCTAATCTAGAAATAAGTAATAGAATTAGTTGTTATTTTAATTCAGACCTAGCATTTGTTTTGCTTCATCTACTGAAGCCACATCTCTCCCAATTTCATTAGCTATACGAACCATCCTTTTCACTAATTGGGCATTACCTTCAGCAAGCTCTCCTTTTTGATAATAAATCGTATCTTCTAATCCTGTTCTTACATTAGCACCCATGCACATCGCTGCTACTGTAGTTCTTAAATTATATTTGCCAACTGTAACAACTTGCCATGTAGAACTTTCTGGAATTTGATTAACCATGTGCATGAGGTTTTCCATTGTTGCAGGAGCACCTCCTTTAATACCTAAAACAATGGAAAAATGTAATGGTGGTTTTAATAATCCTGTTTCGACAAATTCTAAAACATTAGAAATATGACTCGAATCATAGACCTCAATTTCTAACCCAAATCCCTTTTTATTGCATCTTTTGATATATTTACGGTTGAACTCTTGAGGGTTCTTGAACAATGATCCTCCGTATGGTGTCCTAAATTCGAATGAACCTGAATTAATGGTGTGCATTTCAGGTTCAGGATCAATATTAAGGAGATTTAAACGCTCTTCTAAGCCCGGTTGTATGATTTCTGTAGTCATCCGTTTTTTTCCAGATTTAGTAGTAAAATGATGTTCAAGCACACGAGCTCCAATACCATTTCCTATCTGTCTTATGATTGGACACTTTTCACCAATCAATTTCATGGTTTTATTATAATATTTCAGATCTGGAGTATTTTGTCCATCATCTGAGCGAACATGGATGTGAACAATAGATGCTCCTGTTTCATAACATTCGAATGCAGCTTGAGCTTGTTCTTCAGCCGTGATTGGTAAAGATGGATTTGCCCATTTTCCGTGAATACCTCCTGTAATCGCTGCTGTAATTATCAGTTTTTTATCCGTAAGAAAATCCACTATCATTTTATACGCCTAAATAAATATTGTTTCTTTTTTTAGTAATCAATAATTAATGATTCATTTATTTATATTTTTAATAAAAAAAAAGAAGCTCATTTGGAAAGGAATAAATTTCTTTATTTATTTATAAATGTATTTTTGGTAAAGAGAGAAAGGATATTTAAAACATGGCAGATGTTAATACCGTTTTTCTGATTTCTCTAACGATCATTGCAATTGGATATTTTTTAAAAAGAACAAAAGTTTTAACCGAAGAAAATGGGGATGTTATTGCTAAAATTATTTTTAACCTGACGTTGCCAGCAGTTATCCTCAAGGTTACAAGTGCGATTCAATTCGAGTTAACGTTGATTTTATTACCATTAATCAATATTCTTTTTGGTATCTTTATGGTATTTATTGGATTAATTTTTTTTAAAAAATATCCAAGGAACGCAAAAGGAATCCTTTTAATGTCAATCATAGGATTTAATATAGCAAATTTTTCATTCCCTTTAATTGAAGGAATTTGGGGCGAAGTTGGTCTTCAATTAATCGCCATGATAGATGCTGGAAACGCGGTATCGATATTTATCACGTGCTTTACAATGGGAAGGATTTATTCCTCAAAAAATAATGATGAAAAAACCGCAATTACTTTTAAGAATACGTTTTCGAGTTTATTAAAATCAGTGCCCTTAATTAGCTACGTCTTGGCAATTATAATTAACTTTTCGGGCTTGACATTACCATTCTTTTTGATTAATTTGATTGATATTGTGAGTAGAGCAAATTCTCCCTTGGCATTATTAATATTAGGTGTTTTTTTAAACTTTAAATTTCAAAAGGATCAGTGGATGATGATTGGAAAATCCTTGTTAATTCGCTACAGTCTAGGATTATCTTGTGGCTTAATATTATATTTCCTCTTACCGGCAACATTTTTTAGTCAATTATTTAGAATAATCATTGCAATTTCACTAATTTTGCCCGTGGGTCTTGCAGTAATTCCATTTTCAGTAGAATTAGAATATGAAAAAAAAGTTATCACTATAATTGTAAATCTGTCAATCCTCATTAGTTTTGGTTTAATGTGGATTTTAATTTTACTATTGAGTGGTTAATTGAATTAATATTTAAGTTGATTCACCTAATTCGTTTCATAATTATAAAATCCCTTTCCCGTTTTTTCTCCTAATTCTCCCTTTTCTACTTTATCTATAAGAATTTGAGGAGGCTTATCTTTTGGATCTCCACTTTCCTTATAATACATCATTTCTATATCAAGTACAACATCTAATCCGACTATGTCCATTAATTGGAATGGTCCAATCTTCATATTTGTAAAAATTTTCCAAGCTTTATCTACAACTTCTATATCGGCATAACCACCATCCCAAATATTTAAGCATTCTTTCTTAATCGCCCGCCAAATACGATTGAAAACAAATCCTAAGCATTCTTTTTTAAGAACTAAAGGAGTGATATCAATACTTTCAAGCCATTTTTTTCCATTATTAAAAGTATCTTCACTTGTTTTTGTCCCTCGAGCAATATCAGCCATTTGAAAATCAGGTAACTTATAAAAATGTAGATTTAAGAGTTTATCTTTGCGTTTGACGCTCCCTTCAAGTTTTGAAACGGGGATGGAAGAACTATTTGTTGCGATAATTGCATGAGCAGGTGCGTGTTTATCTAAATCATTGAAAACTTGCTTTTTAAGTTCAAGTTTTTCTGGGACTGCTTCAATGATGAGATCTGCATCTTGAACCGTTTCTGAAATTGAATTAAATCGACGAATTTTCCCATTGCTTGCTCCAATTTTTAATTTATGTGATATATCATCGTAAAATTTCATTAACTCTTCAGAATTAATATCAAAGATATTAACATCATATCCGTGTGTTGCGGACCATTCCGCAATTTGCTTGCCTAAATTTCCTATTCCAATAATGGCGACAATTTTAATATCCTTAAGCATTTTAACTCATCTATAAATTTTTAAGTTATTTTAAAATTAGATATCAACCAATCGGTAATTTCGGTTAAAGACCCTTCTGGAAAAACGGCGTGTTTTGCTCCGGGTATGACGAGGAACTTTTTATTTTTACATGGAATTTCATCAAAAAAAGCGCGAGCAGATTCAACACTAAAAAGTTCATCATTCTCACCAGCGGTATGCAGGATAGGAATGTTCAAATTTGGGGGAAAGGCAATTTCGTTTGCATTTAAAATTTTCATGAATCGAAACGTGTATTTAAAATTAAATAATGGATCGTCTAGCCCTAGCATTCCCTCTCTTTGGTAAGATATTACCGGCTTGCTTGGCTTTATAATCGAGCTAAACAAAATTTTCAGCTTCTGGGTGAATTTCATTTTCGGGTAAACTCCAGGTCTTAATGTCCTTGCTGCACTCATGAGAATCAAGCCATTTATACTTTCGAGATAGTTAACTGTCGCTATAAGTGCCGTTACAACTCCTAAACTATGACCAAGAAGGATCAATTTTTCATGATCCTTTTTTATGAAACTTATTGTTTCACCAAGATCTAAGATAAGCCTTTCTTTACTGGGGTAATCTCCTCTGATGCCATCAGATAATCCATGTCCACGTAAGTCCAACCCATAAACTGCATAACCAGCGTTTGAAAATTGAGGGGCAATGAAGTCATAAGGTCCACTATACGCAGTAATTCCGTGGAAAATCAGAATAGCTGTATCTGATTTTTTTTGTGGCATCCAAGCTCTTAAAAACAAGATTTTTTCATCAGATGTTTCAATTGTACGATGATCCTCTTTAAAATCGTTCCTTAATTTTTTTACATTTATTTCCATAAAAATCAATTTTATAATAATTTGTTATTTTAGAAATTCATCCTAAAGTTATAAATAGTTTTATAGTAAAAAAAAATAAAAAAAAAATTACCATTGTATCTCAGCTCAATGGGCAGGATGATCTGATTGTGGATTAACATCAAAGTGTGCATCTAAAACGGTGATATCACTAAACAGAAAAATGTAGTCTATGTGATGACTCATGTTCAATCTATCACCGAATCCAGTTGGAAAAATGGTTAAGCAAGCATCTTGCAATGGGGTTACCGTTCAATTATAATATTCACTTCCTTGTTCAAAATTAAATTTGCTTATGGAAATGACTTTAATCTTGCTTCCAATAGGATTCATTTGTCTGATTAAATGAGTTGAAATTTTGGATTAAAAATTGTTTTTACTATATTAGCAATGACAGTTATAATTCTCGAAAACTTATATTCAAATATCAATTCAATATGATAATTAAGATGATAAAAAAGATATGAAAGACTCAATTGAAAGAATCGAATTAACACCATTATTTGTTCCCTTTAAAGATTCCGTTAAAAAAGCAATGGAACAATCAGAAGGTGGATTAGGTATGGCTATAGAGGCTGAAGAAGCGTGGCTTGGTGGCGATTTTGTAATATGCAAGTTATTTAATAACGATGGGAGTATGGGATTAGGAGAGTCATTTATTTGGTTACCCGAAACAGGTGTCTCTCCGACTCAAATTATTGATATCATTAAAAATTCATTGTCGAAATATCTCATAGGAGAAAATCCTTTTAATATCGAAAGAATAAATTATCGAATGGACATTAATCTAGCACGTAATGAGGTTGCAAAAGGACTTTTAGACATGACATTATATGATCTTATCGGAAATATCAATGAAATACCTGCTTGTTATTTAATGGGAGGAAAAATAGTCGAAAAAATTCCTTTGGCAGCTTTAATTCCATTAGGCAGTCCCATGTTAATGAAGGGATTAGTGCGATCGTATTACAAAAAAGGATTTCGATCTTTTAGATTAAAATTAGGGAAGAGTATTGAGCAAGATAGAGAAATTGTTTTAGCAATTAGAAATGCTTTAGGAAATGATATCCATTTACGTGTGGATTATAATCAAGCTTATACGCCTCAGAACGCCGTTCGAGCGATTAAAGCAATAGAACCTTATGGGATAGACTATGCAGAAGAACCCGTGAAATCTAATGACTATTTGGGAATGGCATATGTACAAAAAAACGTAGATACACCTTTAATGTCTCATGAAGGTTTTTTTTGTTTGAGGGATTTTATCACATTAGTAGAATTGAATGCTGTAAGAGTTTTAGGAATTAATTCCGAAAGACCTGGAGGCGTTACCAAGGCTTTAAGAGCTATAAGTTATGCAAAATTGCGAGGTTTAGGCGTAGTTTTGCACAATCAACCATTAGGAATTGCCTCAGCAATGCATATTCATCTCCACGCTGCAAAATATGACTCAATTAATTATGCTACCGAACTTTTTGGTCAAGAAATGTTAGAAGATGATTTAATTTCAATTCCTATCGATTACAGTAATGGATTTGCTCAAGTTCCAAAAGGTTCTGGATGGGGTATAAAAATTGATGAATCTGCTTTGAATAGATTAGCTACTTCAGAAACATCTATTATAGAGTAATTACAATATTTAAAATAATAAAAATTAAAAAATTGGAGATAAGAATTATATTTCTCTTAAAAATATTTCTACAGCTTTATTATAGTCATCAGTTGCCTCATATTGGATCATGTGTCCGATTTTTGGAGTAAAAACTACCAATTTTGAATTAGGAATTTTTTGGGTCATCAATTTTGACTCTTCAGGAAGGATAAAATTATCCTTATCGCCTGTTAATATCAAGGTAGGTACTGTGATATCTAAGAGTTTATCCTCAACATTATAATCATTAACTATTGATTCCATTGTTCGAAGCGCTACAAATTCTTCATTTTCAAGAGTTCTATCAACAAATTCTTTTATTAGCTTTGTTTGTTCTTTCCGTGCCTTTCGTTGAAAACAAAGACCTACAAAGATTGTTTCAATTGTCTCACGATCTTTAATAGACATTGTACCAGCTCTTAAATCTTCGATATATTGAACCAAACCAAGATTCTTTAATTTGGGAGCCGTTCCCATCAGAATTAATCCTTCTAACCTCTTTGCTAGTACTGGATTTGTAGCATAATTCAAAGCAATCATTCCACCCATGGAATGACCACAAAGGATTATTTTTTCATCCCCAATTATCTTTTTTAAAGTTTTATCCAAATAATTAGCTAGATCATGTAATTTATACGATTCTGATTTTGGCTTATCACTTTTTCCATGACCCAAATGGTCAATTGCAATAGTTCTATAGTTTTTTGAGAAAATTTCTATTTGGGTTTCAAATAACCAAGAAGAGCCTAAAAAACCATGAATAAAAACTACATTTTTCCCTTCTCCTTTATCTAAATAAAAGATTTTATATCCTTCATCTAATTCTATAAATGGCATGTTTTACACTTTTAATTTATGTGTTAAATTAATAATTGATCGACATTATATTTAAGATTACAAATATTTACTTATCTAATACTTAGCTATAAATCGCCAAAAGGGGATTATTATTTTCAAAGAAGTGAAAAAGGCTTATAAGATACTTTTTAAAGCAGCTAATCAGACCCCAGTAATGAAAAGCAGAACTTTAGACGTATTGACGAAAAGTAAAAGAGTTTTTGTAAAATGTGAAAACTTTCAAAGAACTGGATCCTTCAAATTTCGAGGTGCTTGGAATTGCATTAGCCAAATACCCTTTAGAGAAAGAGAAAAAGGGATTATTGCTCATTCATCTGGTAATTTTGCTCAAGCAGTAGCATTAGTTGCAAACATCTTAGGTATAAGTGCTACGGTTGTAATGCCTAAAAATGCGACTACTTCTAAAATAGAAGCTACAAAGGGTTATGGAGCAAAAATCCTTTTTTCAGAATCTACTATCGAGGATCGTGCAAGATTGACCCAGGAGCAAATAGATATATATGGATATAAATTAATTCATCCATTTGACGATTATAATGTAATTTTTGGAGGCGGTACAACAGCTTTAGAATTTATTAATCAAATTGGGACTTTAGATTTATTATTAGCCCCAATTGGAGGAGGTGGATTAATTAGTGGTTGCTCAATAGCAGCAAAAGGATTAGACCCACGAATTAAAATTATTGGAGTTGAACCCAAAAATGCTGATGACGCCTATCAATCTTTCAAATTAGGAAAACGGATTCCTGTTGTAAATCCTAATACAATCGCTGACGGATTAAGGACATCAGTTGGTGAGAAAACCTTTCCAATAATCCAAGATTTAGTAAGTGAAATAATCACAGTTACAGAACAACAAATCATTGATGCAATGAAATTTTATTGGGAACGCATGAAATTAATTGTTGAACCTTCTGGTGCTGTTCCTTTAGCCGGTTTACTTTATGGAGATATTAACCCTTCTTTAATTAATAATAAAAAGATTGGGTTAATTATAAGTGGTGGAAATATAGATTTAGCAGATTTTTTCACTACCTTGCAGCAAAAGTTAAATTAACTAATTTTGATGATAAAAATGGAATGTAAACTTAAAAATTCAATAATATACTATGAAACCTACGGCAACGGCTTCCCAATTATAAATCTCCATGAGTTCACCCTTGATCATCGAGTACTTAAAGGATGTATGGAACCCATTTTTAAGGAAAGGAATAATTATAAGCGCATTTATTTCGATTTACCAGGAATGGGAAAGACCAATGCTGAATCTTGGATAAAGAACTCAGATCAAATGCTTGATATATGCATTGAATTTATAAAAAGGATAATTCCCAATCAGAGATTTTTAATCGCGAGTGAATCTTACGGTAGTTATTTAGGTAGGGGTATTATTTATAAGGAACCTGAAAATGTAGAAGGCGCATTATTTATTTGTCCTGTCATAAAAGCTGTACAAAATGAACGTATTTTGCCAGAAATTAACACTCCAATTCCACAACTGAATTCAAAAATGTCAAAACGCTATAAAAAAGAGATTCAAGCTGGGATAGATATTGCAAATAATGATTTTTTAGACAAACTTGCAAAAAAAGGGTATCCATTTTCATCTAATGTAGATGAGAAAATAAAAAG
>Ga0307426_1002009_pt1 | contig 12950 bp, 11 predicted proteins | sample SalMarWE160340MG_FD_202165 | JGI IMG/M metagenome (GOLD analysis project Ga0307426, IMG submission 202165) | Salt marsh sediment microbial communities from the Plum Island Ecosystem LTER, Massachusetts, United States - WE1603-40 | ecosystem: Environmental > Aquatic > Marine > Intertidal zone >... | reverse complement strand
CCCAAGCAGCTGCTAAGATTAATTTCCGAGAAAACCATGCTTCAGGAGACAATTGATCGTATCCTTCCTTTAATTCCGGTTGAGCATATTCTGGTGGTAACGTCCGAGGATATGAAAGAGCCGATCTTGAAGGAAATCGACAGCCTCGATGAAAAAAATATTCTGGGCGAGCCGGAAGGCCGCAATACCTGCCTGGCTATCGGCCTTGCCGCCGAACATCTGAAAAAAATCGATCCCAAGGCGATTATGGTCGTATTGTCGGCCGATCATATTATCAGACCGCCGCAAAAATTGATCGATATTATCAAAGTCGGCGCCGAAATCGCCACGAATGAGAACCGCCTGGTCACAATCGGTATTGATCCCACCCGAGCCGAGACCGGCTACGGATATATCAAGCTGGCTGATGTGTACAGGACGGTCGGCGGTATATCGGTTTATGAAGTTGATTCCTTTACCGAAAAGCCGAAACCGGTTGTCGCCCAGCAGTACTATTTAAGCCGCGAACATCTGTGGAACTCCGGGATGTTTATCTGGTCGGCTACGGCCATTCTGGAAGCTATTAACCAGTGTAAGCCGAATATGAGTGATTCTCTCGAAAGTTATGCCAAGAAAATCGGCACTCCCGGGGAACTATCAGGCCGACGAGACCTCTATCACGAGAGCGAACCGATTTCAATTGATTTTGCCGTTCTCGAAAACGCGGAAAACGTTCTCGCCATCAGGGGTGATATTATCTGGGATGACGTCGGTAGCTGGAATGCTCTCGAACGCTACAAAGAAATGGATCATAATCACAATGTCATCATCGGTGACGCCCGCGTATGTGATTCCTATGAAACCACGATTTATAATGAAAACGGGGGGGTAATAGTCTCGCTCGGCGTTTCCGATCTGGTGGTCGTCAAAACGGATGATATCGTCTTGGTGGCTCACAAAACCAAAGTCAATGACGTAAAAAAAGTCCTCAAAGAATTTGGCGCCGACGATAATCTTAAAAAATTCTTATGATTTGCACGCCAATCAAATACGGTCTGTTTTGCATTTTGTTAGTGTCGATGGTTATCGGCTGCAATGGTTTATTTAAGCGTGCCGGTGAGGAAGAGGCGACGAAATCGAAAGAAAACCGGAAAGATGCCGTCAGTCCTTTGAGTATGCCCGAAGATTTCGAAATCGTTCCTGAAAAATATCCACTGGTGGCAATGGCCGACACTTCCGCGAAAGGCTTCGCTGATAATCGGAATGTCACCGAGGATTCCGCAGCTATCGGCGGATCTTATGAAACTTACCGGATACAGCTTTTTACTTCGAAAACATACGGTCCTGCCGCGCGAGAACAGAAAATAGCCAGGGAAGTCTTTGACAAAGATATTTATCTCGATTACGAGGTGCCGTACTATAAGGTTCGCATCGGTGATTTTTCCTCCTTTGATAATGCTGAAATTTACCTCCCCGCGGCCGTCGAAGCCGGGTATAAAAACGCCTGGGTCGTCAAGGTCGCCGTGAATGTACAAAAGATTGAAGAACCGTACGATGAAAATTTTCCCCCGCTGATTAATCCGACCGATACCAATGCAATCATACCGGAGCAGATAAATGACAACCCCCAAAATCCTGAAAACTGACCGAGCGCTACCGACGGAGAATTTGATTGCCTTGACAGCAGAGATTTTGAAAAACGGAGGAATCATTGTTGCACCCAGTGAAACCAGATATGGCCTCCTCGGCCGCGTCGATAATGTTCAAACCATAAGCCGCCTGTATGACTTAAAGCAGCGACCCGAAACAATGGCCACCGCGATTTTTATACGTTCCCGAAATGATATTTCCCAATTCGCTTTTGAAACAAAAATTTCAAAAAAATTGGCTGACGATTTTCTTCCCGGACCTTTAACGCTGATTCTAAAAAATAAGTCAGGTTATCAGCCACCGATTGTCATAAAAAATAAAATAGGCATCAGATGTTCGTCGTCCGTTTTTATAGAAAAAATTCTCTCGGCGATAGATTTTAACCTGACGGCGACCAGCGCCAATATTTCCGGCGGTGATGAACCGGAAACGATAGATGAAATCCTGGATAGTTTCGGAGCCGACATCGATCTGTATATCGACTCCGGCCGATTGAACTCACCGCCATCGACCGTCGTTGAATGTCTGGACGATAACTATCTTATCTTAAGAGCGGGTGCGATCACTGAAAAAAGAATTAATGAAAAAGTTGCAGGAATATGATATGTCAGCTTTCAGAATAATGTTTGTTTGCACCGGTAATACCTGCCGTTCTCCGATGGCCGCCGGCGGTTTGAGGAAATTACTTGAAAAAGATAAAATTGCCAATATCGAAATCTTTTCATCCGGAACCGGCGCGGCCAGCGGATTCCCCGCCACCGAATATGCTTCCGAGGCGGCTCGCTTATGGGATGCCGATCTGACCGATCATAGATCGCAGCCGCTTACGAGAGAGTTAATAAATGAGGCGGATTTAATTCTTGTAATGACTCCTTTGCACGCCTATGATGTTATCAACATGGTACCGGATGCCAGGGACAAAACATTTTTATTGAAGAATTATCCGGAATCGTCCTTAAAGGGGGAGGGGATTGATGATCCGATCGGCGGCTCGCTGGATGTGTATAATCAGTCGTTTTTAGAAATCGGCGAGGAGCTCGGCAGGATTTTACCTTACCTGATTAAGGCGGCCGAAAAAAAAGCGGGGGTTCAGACCGACGATGTTTAAGAATATTTTCCTCTCGATTATTTCCATAGCCATCATCGTCGGTATTATTTATCTCTCCGATGTTATGTACGGCTGGGCAGCGCCAGCTGACGACGGCAGCAACGGTTCCGTTTTCGAGGATGCCGGTATCGATCGGTACGTCGAGAATGACGCTTTTGGTGTCGGTGAAAAATTGGACTTTGATATCGGTTACGGTTTTATAAATGCCGGTTACGCAACTCTCGAAGTTGCCGACCTGATTGAATATAATGATCGGCCCTGTTATCTGGTCACCTCTAGGGCCAATTCCAACAAATTTTTCTCATCGTTTTATCCGGTCGAGGACAGGGTCGAATCGATTATCGATGCCGTCGGCATTTTCACCTGGCATTTTGAAAAGCGATTGCGCGAGGGAAAATACCACGCCGATAAGTCATATACATTCGATCAGATAAATCATGAAGTCTTTTATGAAGGCGACACCATCGGCGTGGCGCATTATATCCATGATGCCCTATCGGTCTTGTACTATGCTCGGACGCAGAAGCTGGAAGTGGGCAAGTCGATTTTTATCGATAATTTTACAGATGGAAAACATTACCCGCTTGAGGTACGCGTCCTTAAACGGGAATCGGTCAGTGTCAAAGCCGGCAAATTCGATTGCCTGGTGGTCGAACCGCTGTTGTTATCATCCGGCATTTTTAAACATGAGGGCCGTCTGAAGGTCTGGTTGACCGACGACCGTATCAAAATGCCGGTCCTTATGAAATCCAAAGTCCTCGTCGGTTCGATTACCGCCGAGTTGACCGATTATAGACTGGGTGAAATAATTGATTTTTAGGGGAGATTATGAGTCGATTCCGTCAGGCAAATTTAAATAAAATAAGAACGGTATCATTAAAGGCTCGAAAAAGTAAGGTGGAAATTTCCGCCGCGGGAAAAGTGTTACCAGTGGGCTACGCCGGCAAATTTTTCGATTCGCTGCCGAAATATCTTAAGGCCGCCGACCTGATCGAATTTATTTCGCGCGTCACAAGCAGTCGTAAAAAAGGCTTTCCGTTTCATGTTATGATGGGCGCGCATGTTATAAAAGTCGGTCTGTCTCCGATTATTATTGATCTGGTGAAAAGCGATATAATAACCGGTTTATCGTTCAACTCGGCCGGATTAATTCATGATCTGGAGTTGGCCTTTACCGGCAAAACATCGGAGGACGTCAGAACTAATTTACAGGACGGCAGCTTCGGTATGGCGTTCGATACCGGCGAACTTTTTGCCGAAGTTGTCGATCTTGCCGATAAAAAAGCGATCGGCCTTGGAGAGGCGGCTGGGATTTTTATAAATAAACAAAGGGCGAAATACCGGGAATATTCTCTTTTTGCCGCTGCCGACAGAAAAAACTTCCCGGCCACAGTGCATCTGGTTATCGGAACCGATATCGTCCATCAGCAAAAAAGTTTTCGGGCCGGACCGGCAGCGGAAGCGTCATATCGCGATTTTAAAATCCTTGCCAATATTATGACCGGAGTCGACCGTGGCGGGGCTGTGGCTAATATCGGATCGGCCGTAATTATGCCGGAAGTTTTTTTGAAGGCACTGACGGTGGCGCGGAATTTGAAAAAGCAAAAGTGCAATATAACCACCGCCAACTTCGATATGATAAATCACTATCGCCCGTCAAAAAATGTCGTGCAGCGTCCCACAGCCGGAGGCGGTCGGGGCTATAATTTCATCGGGCATCACGAAATAATGATACCCCTCCTGGCATGGGGGCTTAAATCGTATACCCGGAACAAAAATATCCAACGGAGTTTAAGATGATAAGACTGGTTGAATGTGTCCCCAACTTTTCCGAAGGACGGAGGAAGGAAGTTATCGATGAAATCGTCGGTGAAATCACTTCCGAATCTGCGGTCGTCCTCCTTGATTGCGAAATGGATGCCGATCACAACCGCGCCGTTGTAACGTTTGTCTGTCCGCCGGAATTTGCCGTCGATGCCTGTTTCCGGGGAATAAAAAAAGCCTCGGAACTTATTGATATGCAGACCCACAAGGGTGAACATCCAAGAATGGGCGCTACCGATGTTTGCCCCTTTATTCCCATATCCGATTTTACCGAAACCGAGGCGGTCGAACTCGCCAATCAACTCGGCAAACGCGTCGGTGCAGAATTGCAGATACCGGTTTATCTTTACGAATCCGCTTGCACCCGACCCGAGCGGGAAAATCTGGCCGATGTTCGGCGGGGGGAGTATGAAGGCATCAGGGATACGATTGAAACCGATCCGGATCGCAAGCCCGATTTCGGCCCGGCCAAGATGAATCTTAAAGCGGGCGCGACCGCCATCGGGGTCCGCTTCCCGCTGATCGCCTATAATGTTTATCTCGATACCAACCGCGTTTCGATCGCCAAAAAAATCGCCAACGCCATCCGGTTTGCCCGGGGCGGCTATCGTTTCTGCAAGGCGATGGGTTTTTCGATTGTCGAACGAAATCAGACACAGGTATCCATGAATCTCGTACGTTATCCCAAAACACCGATATTCAGGGTGTTTGAGTCGATAAAATCCGAGGCGGCTCGATATGGCGTCAATGTCGTCTCCTCCGAAATTGTCGGGCTGATTCCCCAGCAGGCCTTGTTTGATGTTGCCGATTTTTATCTTCAACTTGAGAATTTCTCCGCCGCCCAGGTGCTCGAAGAGAAACTGCGTCGATTGGGGGGCAGGGCACAATCAACCGATGATTTCTATAACGAGGTGGCCGCCAGAACACCGACACCGGGCGGGGGATCGGTGGCCGCGTCAGCCGGTGCGTTGGGTGCGGCATTAAATTCGATGGTTTGTCGATTGACGATCGGGAAAAAGAAATACAAAGATGTCGCCGATGAATTATCAGCCGTTCTGGAGCAGTCCGAAATCCTTCGCGCGGAGCTTAAGGAAATGATTATTAAAGACGGTGAAGCTTTCGACAAGGTCATGCTGGCGCGCAAATTGCCGAAAGATACCGAAGCCGAAATCGCCGGCCGTGACAGGGCTATTTTCGATGCGACCAAAGGAGCCGCGGCGACGCCTCTGGAAACTGCCCGCAAAGCGTATAAAGTATTGGAATTATGTAAAACGGTGGCTGAAAAAGGTAATGTGAACTCGGTCTCCGACGCCGGAGTGGCCGCCCTGATGTCCAAAGCGGCCATTGAGGGCGCCATTTATAATGTGAAAATCAATATTACCGGTTTCGAGGACGAGGCATTTGTCGCCGAGATGCAAAGCGGCATCGATGAGGTCAAGGAGAAAAGCGACCGGCTGGCTGATGAAATAAAAAATGTTGTCGAAAGTAAAATTTAATGAAAAATAAAATAGACCTGCATATTCATACCAATTTTTCCGACGGACTTTCATCCCCGGCGGAAGTCCTCGATATGGCCCGTCATAAAAAGTTGTCCGCTATTTCCATTTGCGACCACGATAATTTCGCTGGATACTTCGCGATAACGGAGATCAGGCGTGATAATGACCCTGAAATCATCCCCGGTGTCGAACTGTCAGCCGGCAAAGGCGGCGAAGATATACATATTCTCGGTTATCTATTTGATCCGGAATCGGAGACTTTCATAAAGGCTCTGGAGGAATTTCGCAACACCCGAAACAAACGGGGCGAAAAAATGTTAAAGAAACTAAAAGAATTGGGTATGGACATTCCTTTGGATCTGGTGAAAGAAATAGCTGGTGATTCCGCCATCGGGCGACCGACCGTGGCCGATGCCATGGTCAGAGTTAAGGCGATTAAGTCCTACGATGAGGCTTTTTCCAAATATATCGGTCTGGATGGCCCGGCTTATGTTCCGAAGCAGAATTTGACCCCGAAAGAAGCCATTGATTTGATTCACGCCGCTGGAGGACTGGCTTTTCTGGCCCATCCCGGTGTGGCCCAGGCTTATCGCTATATCGATGAGTTTGTCGATTATGGTCTGGATGGCGTGGAAGTGCATCATCCGTATCATAATAATCAGATGAGAAAGAACTTGGCCAAAATGGCCGAAGAAAAGTCGCTGCTCAAATGCGGCGGCTCCGATTATCATGGTCGTGAAAAACACCACGGCAAAATCGGCTCGCAGCCGGTTCCCGGTGAATGGCTGGTCGCAATTAAGAATAAACTAATCTCGAAAGCAGAGGAATAAATTGAAAAAAATATTGTCAGTCATCCTTGTTTTAATGTTTATAACCGCTGGGTCGGTCTATGCGAAGACTCTCAGCGACCAGCAGCAGCAGGAAATAATCGATCAAATGCTTTACCTGCGGGGCGAGGGTCCCCGTCCGATTTCGCTTGGGAATATAGAGAGAGCGCATTGCGGCACCGAGATCGCCGCCGATTTTCATTTTAATCGACCGTATTTTACCGGGAAATATGCGTCTATCGCCGAAACTATGGCTCGCCCCAGCCTTGGGCTTTACTACGACACCCCGGGCGGGCATTTTCGAATACATTATGATACGGCCGGTATACATGCTGTCTATCAGGTAAATATTGATACCGTTCATGGGGGCCCCGACGGCATCCCCGATTATGTCAACAAAGTCTCCGATATTTGCGATTCCGTTTGGGCGTTTGAGGTCGGCTATCTCGGTTATCCGCCCCCTGTTTCCGATGGTGCTGCCGGCGGCGGGACCGACCTTGTGGATATCTATATTGGCAACATCGGCTCGGATTATTACGGCTATACCGAACCTGAGCAGCAAATCAGCGGTCTGAGTTATACGTCGTTTGTCGTTATTGACAATGACTATGGCGGTATTCCTCCCTATAACCAGAGTACCAGTATGGATCGTCGGCTTGACGCTGCCCGTGTGACATTGGCCCACGAGTTTTTTCATACCATTCACTACACCATGGACTGGAATGAATTCGAAAACCAGGGAACATTGGCTCCGCAGGCAAGGTACTGGTGGGAAATGTCGGCGGTTTGGATGGAAGAGATGAATTATGATTACATTAATGACTACTATACATATCTGAAATATTTTTACGATGAACCGTTCAAGAGCCTTCAGGCGGTAACTTCTTCCATAGACCTGCACCAGTATGGTGCCGTCGTTTTTCCGCTTTTTCTTTCTGAAAAATTCGATACGGTCTTAATTAAAGATATATGGGAAAGGTGTCGCGATTATGGACCGGGCCCCGATTTCCCCCAGGCGGCCCAGGATGCAATCGACAGTTTTACCAACGGCGCTTCCAGCCTGCATGATGCCTTTCAGGAATTCGCCGTCTGGAATTATTTCACCGGCTCCCGCGCCGCCAAGGCGCCGGCCGGATATGGATTTGAGGAAGCGGCCTATTATGCTCCGATCCCCGATTCGTTTTTTATGACATATACTTCCTATGATAAATATGATACTTTTTTAACGGTGTGGGTCGATAACGGTATGGGTTGGCGAGATACTCTTGATAATGGCGATCCTAATTATCTTAACGGTTATCCGATTACCTTTTATGAAAAGCATATGCCGCAAAACATGGGCGCCAATTATATCAGACTGCAGAATATCGGTTTCGTCACCGACAGCGTATTTAAATTCGGTTTTCTCGGCGGAGGTAATATCAACTATAATCCGGTGTGGGATTTTTCTTTTATTAAAATGCCGACCGGCGGAATCAATCCGCCGATTATTAATATGTCCGATATCAATCCGGCTTATGACTCGGTAGATACCGACGGATATACAAGTGTCATCATTGCGGCGACGCCGGTATCTACTGATGTCGATGCTTATTTTTTAAAAACGTCGGGATTCGGCTATGGGATTCTTATTAACGGCTCCTTTTTTGATACCACTGAAACGCATGTTTCCTTCTGGCCTCCATACCCGAATCCACTCGTTAGGCCGGCGCAAGATGATTTTATCGAATTTCGCGCCGATATTATAGATACTGCTGCCATTCGCAAATTACCCGTTTTGGAAGTCACGATCTTTAATATAGCCGGTGAGAAGGTCAACTTCGTATCGACGGCATCGGTCAATTATTCCCCCAGCGGCGATATGTATATCACCAGATGGTTTCTGGATAATCAAAGCGGAGTCAAAATCGCGGCGGGAGTTTATTTGGCCTATTATACATGCAAATTTGACGATGGGACCCCGTCCGCCAACGACCATTTCAAAATCGCCGTTATTAAATGAATCGGAGTTTGAGAATAATCACCAGAGTCGCTGTCTTTGCGGCCCTGGTTTTTGTTTTTTCATACTTCGCCATTTTTCTTTATAATATCAATCCTTCGTTTTTCATCGTTTTTTTAAGCGGTTTCTTATGGGGGGTGTGGCCCGGCGTCGGCGTCGGTGTCATTGGTTTTTTTCTGTGGTCGAATTTTAATCCGATGGGCCCGGCGCCATTTCCGCTTTTGCTCTCGCAGCTTGTCGGTATTTCAATTGCGGCTCCGATTGGCGCTGCTGTCAGGAAGATAAACTTTTCAAAAAGCGCAAATTTCAAAATGATTTTGATTCTGGCTTTATCCGGCCTTCTGACCGGATTGCTTTATCATGTCATTGTTGACGTTGTCGATGCCTTATTATATCAGCCGTTCTGGCCGCGTTTGATCGGTGGGATGTTATTTTCATTGATTACTGTTATCTCGAATACTATCTTATTTCCCATATTATGTCCGGTCCTGGTTTTCTTATACGAGAAGGAAAAAGTGTGGCAGGCATGAAACGTCTGCTTATGCCGATAGTCCGTGCCGGACTGCTTGTTTTCCTGTTATGTTCGACGAGCAGTGCTCAATCTCCGGCGGAAACAATACCCTCGGATACTTCGTTAAAATTATCGGATTCAACGCAGTCGCTGGAGCCGGATACAACTCTTTCGGATACGACCTTGCAATCCGATCAACAATCTGATTCGGCCGGAATAGAAATCGATTCGTCAACTGTCTCATCCGGCGAGTTGCCCGTCGATACTTTACTCGGCAGGCGGCGTGAAGAAAAAATTAATTTTTTCAATGCCGACGATTCCATCAACACTTATCTCTTAAACCGGCGAATGGAATATTCCAACGAGATGGAACGGTCGTTCTTTCGTGATGCCGCCGATCTGATTCGCTATAATCCTTCGAATTTTATCATCGAATATCAAAACACGCCTTTCCGAAAGACATTATCGCCGTTCACCCTTCCCGGCGACCGCATGAACGTCATCCTGGACGACCGCGCCCTTCATCCTTTTGAACATTTGTACGAGCCGGATAACATGATTGACTTTAACGATATTCCGACCGCGCCGGTCCGGGATGTTTACAATGTCGAAGGGCCACTGGGTATGGCGTTCGGTGCCGATAATGGAACCTCGTCGATGATTCTTTTGCCGTACAATCCTGACTCACTGCTGGCCGAGTCGAAACTTCATGTCGACAAAGGGTCCTTTGGTTATGCCTATACCAAGGCCGTTTTCGCCAATCGCTACCCCAGCGGGCAATTAATCTGTCTGGCGCTCGGGTATCGCAAAGCGGATGGTGCTTTTTCTCATTTCGATGATGATGCCTATCACCAGTGGGGCAAAATAATTTATCCTATAAATAACCGCACCCGGCTAAACCTCGACGGACGGTTGTATCGCCGCCGCGGCACTTTCAATGTCCAGCCTGATAATCCGCATGTCGGCTTGTTTTATATGGACCGTTTTCGGCGCGACCGCGACCTTTCGGCCGGTCTTGATTATGCGGTAAATGACAATCAAAAAAGTTCGCTGGAGTTTCGCCATCAACGATCCGAAGCCTCCCTGACGAGGCAAAATCGCAGTTATCGAAGAGTCTTCGATATTTTCGATGATTCCTTTATCTTTTCGCATGAAGGCCGGTTGAGAGATTATTATTTTAAAACACGATTATTGATTACTCAGGAAAAATACAGTGGATATGACAAAAAGGTTCGTTACCGCGGCTTATTTGATGCCCGGTCGCTTTATTCCCGCGGCGCGTCATCATGGTTGCTTTATCTTAAAGCCGAAAAAGTCGTCGGTTATGAGCCGGCCCCGTCGGGCATGTTGTACTATTCATTAAATAATAAGAAATATTACCTTTCCGGCTCGGTCGGGTATAGTACGAAATTCCCGAGATTGTATGAACTGTACCTCAGCAGTCGCGTCTTCAGAATTTATAATAGTACCGAAGCCGATTATTACGAATCGGGCAATACTGCACTAAAACCCGAAAAACAACTTATCGGCAATCTTGCATTCGGATTGGGCAAGGTCGGCAATGACTTTATGCTGTCGGCCACAGGAGGCAAAATCACCGACGGCATCGACTGGCAGCGCTCCGATAGTCTGCCGGGCGATACCGGCATCATCTGGTCGAGCCGAATCCTCGGTATTTTTCGGGAGGAAAACCACGATATTGAATTTGCCAACTTTACTGCTCGGCAGAAGTTATCCTGGAGGAATTTTCTGCACTGGTCGGGCGGGGCAAGCTATCATCTTGTCCGGGTCGACGGCAAAACCGATTTACCATATTCACCGGACTACCAGTTTTTCTCGAACCTTGAACTGCACATATATATCGAAAAATTCGATCTTCACCTGTACGGTTATGGCGAAGCCATTTATCAGCAGCCGTATCATGGTTACCTCGGCACTGAAATCGGCGATAATATCACTCTCAATACCCGGCTGTCATTTCGCGTCAAGAAATTTCGTTTCTTTTATATTTTCCAGAACATCCAGGCTAATGTGTATGAACTGCGCGAAGATTACGTTTTCCCCGGCCGCTATCTGACCTACGGCATCAACTGGGAGTTTCTGGATTAATTGGTTTTCGGACCGAGTATTATTCTGTCAATAATAATGCGCAGGTTTTTTTCATAGTAGCCTCTGGCTTTTTGCGGCGATTTTAAATATTTGATCCTTTCGAGGTCGTTTTCTAATTCCCCAGCGCTTTTAATTGAATTTATATGATGCGAAGAATGTCTGAACATATGGGAGTAAAAACGCAAGAATTTGTAATCGATTTCCTTGTCTCCGACACTGAGTACATCGCCTAATTTATTTTTGCCTTTTCTTTCATAGAATTTGAGTTTTGGATTTAAAAATATCTCTACAATATGATACCAATAAAAATAGGGACATACTTTGGATATAAAACCCTTAAAATATGATTCAAGGACGTCGAATTTTATATTGTCTTTATCAGATTTTATACTTTTAACTATCCCATTTAATAATTTTAGCCTTTCGGGATTTAATTTATGAATGATATAGGCGTTCATTTTAAAACTTACACTTGCAATTTTTTTCGGTATTTCGATATTGGCCTTTTTACATCTTTCATAAAAGTTATGTCGTATTTCCGGTAAAGAATCGGATATATTTTTTGATAGATCATTTGATTGATGGCTTCTGACAATATATCCTGTCAAATATGCGATGGACAAGCTAACAATATTATATAGATGTTCTAATTCTGAGGCGAATCGTTCATAATCCGAAGGATCATGTGTTTCTGCTTTCTCCGTCGATCGTTTTATATGTAATGAGAAAGTACATCCCTTTTTTCTTTTATTGTCTCGTACGATAAAATAACTCGTATCATCTACCGTATATATATTGTCAAAATCATTTTCGCGTTTAACGGACTCTGGGAACGAAAATTCGATAAAATATTCATATTCGATCCGGCTCATAATTTAATTGCTCTCTCTGTACTACGCCTTTTTGTAACCAATATAAATAAATTATATAATATTATAAATTTATTATTGCGGTCCGCGTACGTCTCGCCAAGTCCCAACGAAGAATCCTATCCTACTTCATCTGGGCGAATTTCTCTTCCCAGTTTATACGACCGGTGATTTGCATTACCACAAATAACGTGACGATGCATAAAATAGTAATCGATAATCCGGTGATACCTTCAAGGAAAAACGCGTATGCAAACAAAACCAGATAAACAAACTGACTGATCCCGACCTGAAGAAGAGCCATTTTGATTCCGACCACCAATCGCATATATGACACCACCAGAAATATCGATACTATCGCCGAAATAACAAAGGCCACATATAAATCCACCTGATCGGCCAGATAGGCCAGAAGAAGATGAAAACTGAAAAAGGCGGCGGCTATAAAGAAGTAATTCATCGGATGAATTTTTATTTCTTTTACGGTTGTGATGATAAATAAAAGAAACATAAACAGGAACAATGATACCGGTGCGAAGAAACTTACCCGACTGGCAAACGGTCCGGGATTGAGC
>Ga0307426_1002008_pt1 | contig 12957 bp, 14 predicted proteins | sample SalMarWE160340MG_FD_202165 | JGI IMG/M metagenome (GOLD analysis project Ga0307426, IMG submission 202165) | Salt marsh sediment microbial communities from the Plum Island Ecosystem LTER, Massachusetts, United States - WE1603-40 | ecosystem: Environmental > Aquatic > Marine > Intertidal zone >... | reverse complement strand
CTTGAGCAGTCCGATGTTGCCCTCGTTGATCAGATCGAGAAGCGGGATATCTTTGGTCCGGTATCTCTTTGCCACCGCAACCACGAAACGAAGGTTCGCTCGGATCAGTTTATCCTTTGCCTCCCGGTCCCCGGCCACCGCGCGGCGGGTCAGGATCTCCTCTTCATCCCGGGTGAGCAGGGGATATCGGTTGATCTCTCTGAGATACAGACAGAGCAGATTGTCATCATTTGTCATTCAAAACTCCCTACGTTTTGTTCGCGCCAGCACTGTCGAGTACTTACAGCCTTCGCGCAAAATGTAAGCGATCGGAAGTATGGGTGGGACCGGTCGAAAGTATGGTTTTGGTATGGGAAAGAGCCGGGAATTCCCTGGAATCTTGCCTTCAGAACAAACGAAGCAGGGAGCGGCTGCTCTGCCTGCGCTTCAACCATCTGAAGCCCAGACACAGCGGATACAACAGGGCCAGACCGAGCAGCCAGTACAGCAGCATCCAACCAAGAGATGTGCCCCCCGGTGAGAAGAGGCGGCCGATCCCGGCGTAGAGGAAGAGGTGGAGCACGTAAAAGAACAGGGGGGTGCTGCCGTACACCAGTAACGGATCCCGGTTGTAGCTCGGTCCCTTCCCGATCAGAAAGAGAATCCTGAGAACCAACAGATTGAATCCCATAGTCAGCAGGACGAAGGTCAGGCTGGGCGGATACTTCACAACGTTGAGAAATCCGATCCAGTCGCCGCCGCTGCGGGAACGGATGTTTCCGAAACCGTTTCCCAGACGCAGGAGCACGAACAGCATCAACGCGCCGATCCCGATCCACAGAGTCCGGCGCTGCGCCCCGACCGGGTCCCGCTTCAGCCAATGCCCGAAAGCCAGGCCGAAGAGAGTCAGCCCCAGCCAGGGAACAAGGGGATAATTCACCCACAGCGTTCGTGTACCGCCGGGAATGAGCAGCAGCCGGAGCAGGGGATGAAACACGGTCCCCCACCGAGTGTCCGATGGAGTGAGCAGCTCGGTTGCGATCAGCAGCCCTGCCGCAGGAATGAGAAGCACCAGAGATTTAACCTCCAGCAGCCAGGCTGCAACGAGCATCGCACCGCCCAGAGCGGCAAGCACACCGATGTAAACAGTGACCCCCCATCCTCCCGGTGTCAACTCCCAGGCCCGATTTACCACGAGCAGCTGAATAACGATCAGAAGCGTTCCGCGGAGCAGGAGATGCCCGCGAATCCGCCTCGTCTTCCAACCTTCCTCAGCCCGCCTGTGGGCGAACAGCGCAGCTCCCGCACCCATGAGAAAGAAGAAACCCGGAGCGGCCGGGTGTGTAACCAGGCGGCTGAGAAAAGCAGCGGCTGTGGGATATACCGGGAACGATCCTCCCCAGTATTCACCGGAGGAATGCGCCCGGGCGACGAAGTAGTTGGCATGATCCAGAGCCATGAGCACGACCAGCAGGCCCCGAAGGCGGTCGAGAGCCTGTACCCGCCCTTGGATTTCTCTCAAACGCTAACCCCGCAGAACGGCGCGGAGGAAGTACACGGCGATCACTCCACTCAACGCTAGCTTGAGCGCGATGCCCAGCATAGTGCCTAGAAACACACCCCAGCCTGCTTTGAGCGCACCCTCCGGCCGGTTGCTGAACAGCAGCTCCCCCAGGACCGCGCCCGCGAAGGTGCCGATGATCACGCCGAAGGGCGGAAAGAACACCATCCCCACGATCATCCCGGCAACAGAGCCCCAGATGCCCGCCTTGCTTGCGCCCTTCCACCTGGACGTGATGAGGGGCATCAGGTAGTCCAAAACGGTCACGGCCGCTGCAGCCACACCGATTACGATCAGCACCGTCGGGCTGACGGCCTTCCAGCTGCGGGCGATGGACAGCAGGATCAGGGCTGTGTAGGCGAGGGGTGGTCCGGGAATGACCGGCAGCACGCAGCCGACGATCCCGGCAACCAGAACGATGAATCCAAGGATGATCAGAACTGCCATAGCGATTGGTACAAACGTAGCTTTCCTCTCCCGGTCTGGTCAAGGCGCGCTTTCCCAACCCGACGACTGGCTATATACTGCTGCATGCGGGTACTGGTAACCGGTTGTGACGGCTTCATCGGAGCTGCCGTCACTCGGGATCTTCGGCATTCGGGACACGAGGTGTTGGGCGCCAGTTACGAACGAGCCCCTGGTCCGAATGAGGCCTTTTTAGATCTCACAGATCCGAAAACATTCGATAATCTTCCATTGATTCGCTTCGATGCCGTGGTTCATGCGGCGGGGATCGTGGATCAGCGCATCCGGCGGAAACGCATGATTGCGGTGAACACCGAGGGGACGAAACGTCTGATCCGCTGGGCCAGGGCGAATGGGGTATCCCACTTCATCTTCTTGAGCTCGATCTCGGTTTACGGCTGGAAGACGATGGGGCAGGATCGAAGCGAAGAGAAAATCCGCCGCTCTCGGGGCATCCCCGTTGTTCCCTACATGGCATCCAAGGTCCGGGCCGAACGCGCGATCGAGTCCGGCGGCTTGGGCTACACCCTGCTGCGGCTTCCCCCCGTGATGGGAAGGGGGGATTCCTCTCTTTCTCCCGCGGTCATCTCCGCGCTGCGAAACGGAACCTTTTTCACCTGCGGAAGCGGAGTGGGGAAGGTTTCCCTGATGTGCGTGGCCAATCTCGGTCCGGTAATCCATCGGGTCCTGCTGGCCGGGCCCACCAATCGGGCTTACAACTGTTGCGACGCTCACGTGCCCTGGCGAACTCTCGTAGCTGAATACGCCCGCCGCCTCGGGGTGGATGTCCCCGACAGAAAACGGTCCGTGTTCAACATGATTACTCATCTGGGGGATAAGCGATACCTGCTGCTGTTGACCTTCTCCCGCTTCGGAGCCCACTTCCCCGACGGCCTGCTGCACAGCAGCATTCCCCATCATCACGCGAACAGCTGGCAGGCGGGCGTGGCCGAAGCTGTCGCGGGGTATATCGAGGGCGAAACAGATCTTTGCTCCTCAGCGGGTCGATATCAGTTGGACGGATAACCTCGCTATTTGTATCTTATAGGTGGTACTCGATACGTACAGAATTTACAGGTACGGTACTTTGTCTGTTTGTAGTAGTTTTATAGAACGTAAGGGAGGAGTAGGTATGGCTGAGAAGAAAGCGGAGACACCGAAACAGAGCAACGAACAGGGTAAACCGTCGCAAGGTAAAAGCATAAAAGCAAAAACTTCCAGTGCATCCAAGCTGAAAGCGACCGCGGAGAAAGCTACCCAAAAGGTGAAGAAGGTCGCCGAGCGGACCAACAGCGGTGCCGCCAAGGTTGGCAGGGCCGCCCAGGAACTCAGCGCGGGGATCCAAGAAAAAATCGAGAAGGACATTACTCCGGCTGCGGAGCGTACCATGCGGAACGTGGCGGACACGACCAAGAAGGTGCGGGAGGAGCTGGGTCCGGCCGCCGAGAAGGCGGGCAGAGGCTTGAGTGCGATTTTCAAGTCCACAGCCCGGGCTACATGGAAATCCGCCCGTATCCTCGGGATCAAGGCCAGCATTGCCGCGGAGATGCGGAAACGGCAGAAACTCCTGGCTGAGCTTGGGGAGAGGTACTTTCAGGTTGAGAAGAAAAAAACACCCTCGAAGAGCGACCAGGATGCTCTGGATGCTTTGGTCACGGAGATCAAGAAGGTTGACGCGGAAATCCACACTCTGGAAGTGAAGGAAAAAACCACCCGGGAGTCGACCTGACTGCTGTTCATTACGCGGATTGCTGCCGGTAGGTTCTGCAGCGGCTTCAAGGTTTGACGTAGTAGGGACCCGAGTTCACACCCAGGTTTCGGTCATCTGCGACGCCGTATACCTTGAAGCTGAAACCCTCCCGCAGCGCAGGTTGGGAGTGGATGATGGCCTGTATCGTGAGCGGATTTTCTGAGATTGGAAAAGACGCGATATAGCGCCCGCTGCTATCGTACACCCACAATTGATAGGTCCCGGCTTCACCGGCCACCCTAATCTCTCCCTCGCCGACGGTTACCCGGGGCAGGTATGCTCTCGCCTGTTTCGAAGAGACGAGCTGGAGGCGGATCTTCTGTTCCGCCGAATCCCCGCCGACATCGCGCAGAAGAATGCGGTACTCCCCGGCGGGGAAGGAAGCACCGTCGGGCATTGTCAGGGAATTGCTGCCGATCCATATCTCCTGATCCGCGCCGGATTGAGCCCAGGTCTCCCCGTCCAAACGCCAGAACAGCTCCTGTTCGTCGTTGATCAGGTACAGATCTTCGATATCCTCGAAGCCGTCCGGATCATTGGGTTTGACAAACAGGCTCAGAGATTGGTAGGTAAGATTCTGTTCCAGATCCTCATTCAGGTTCAGCTGCCAAAACACTCGCAAAATCTCCGGGGGTTCCCCCGTGCAGGAGAGCAGGAGGAGCAGGAGAACGCCGGACAGCAGGAACCCTACACCCAGGGTGACAGATCTTAGAGTTTTTTGGTGGCTCCGAACGTCTTGACTCGCCATACCTCTTACAGGACCCGGCCGTTGTCCCGCAGTCGCCTCTCCAGATACTTCCGGTCCAGCCCGAGGGTGTCGACCAGCTCTATCACCTGCTGCCGGGATACCAGGTTCTGTTCGGCAAAGAGAAAGCTCAGCGCCTTTTCCGCTATGCAGGCAACCTTCAGGGCGTTCATCATGACCGGTTTCGGTTCTTCCACGTCGAGGTAGCGTTCCCGCATATACCGGTAGAGGTCGGACTGCTCCGTATCACCCCGGATCAGCGCCAGCTCGGTACGCAGGGGCTCGAGATCCCCGGCGGCGGCTTTCTCTCCCAGGGGTTTGAGGATCAGATAGGTGTACTCTTTGGCCGGCAGGTAGTGGTGGGCATCGCAGCGGGTACAGTAGTTTGGCTCCCTTGGATTTGTTTTTTTTTGATCCCCCCCTACGATGATCAGGGGATCGAAATACAGCGCCGGGCACTCCTGCCCGTCCACCAGGTAGTAGCGATAGGTATTGAGGGAGTCCTCCAGACACTCGGCATGCTCGCAGTAGGCGGTGAGGGGAAAGATGTCGGTGGCCGTTTCCAGGAGCAAACGGGCGGTGGCGTTGAAGATCTCCCTTCGGAAGTTGAGGATCAAGGAGGGAAAGATGAACACGGTGCCCCGCAGACGGGAGTCGTTTTCAACAACGTAGGCCAGACGCTCCTCGTAGAAGGCCGCTTCGTCGATGATCCAGGTGCCTACCTCCGGGTGCCTGGCAATGACCGCTTCCAGCTCGAAGGAATCCCGGATGTCCGCGGTGTAATCCCCGCAGCGTTCGTATCCGTTGCGGTAGGGCAGGGCATCCGCGGGGTAGTCGGGAAAGCGTTCCTTGTCCAGCAGGGAACGGATAAAAAACACCCTGCGGCGGTCCGCTCCGGAAGCGGTGGTCATCTCCTGGGCGGATCCGGTCTTCCTCTGGGCGACCTGGGAGTCCCGCCACACCCGGGCGCTGTACTCGGTTTTTCCCGAGCCCATGGGACCGATCACCAGGATCCTGCGGCCCGAGCGTTTGAAGTCGAAATGGTTGAAGGCGCTATGGAAGCGAAGATCCGGGAAGCCGAGGCTCTTCAGCAGCTGGGTTTCCTGCTCCATGGCTACAAGGTACCCTAGGACGGCGAGTGCGGCAAGTCGGCGAATTGCCAATGACAACCGAAGCGGAGCGGTAAAAAAAATCTTGTTTTTTTTCTACTGTTATTGTAAAAATATACAGCTTGATATTATAAAAATGCAGGACAACGATTATGGAACGATCCGTACGCTTGGCCCGATTGCGGCACATCATTGAGACCAGGCAGATCAACAGTCAGGAAGTGCTGCTGAACTTCCTCTCGGAGGAGGGCTTCAAAGTCACCCAGGCGACCCTGTCCCGGGATCTGAAATACCTGAAGGTCGGCAAGATTCCGGATGGCAGGGGCGGGTATATCTATACCTTTTCCGATTCGGCCAGCAAGGTGGGATCGGACAGGAGCCTGGTGGAGGACTTCCGCAGAGGCTTCATCTCTATCGAGTTCTCGGGCAGCCAGGGAGTGGTGAAGACCCTGCCGGGGCACGCCTCCACCGTGGCCTTTGCCATCGACAATCTGAATATCCGGGAAGTGTTGGGAACCATCGCCGGGGACGATACCATCCTGCTCATTCCCCGGGACGGCGTGTCCCGCGGCCGGATGTTCAAAGCACTGCAGGAGCGTATCCCCGGTCTGGAGGAAGAAACCGGATGAAAGCGGCCATCCTCGGGACCACCGGCTACACCGGCATGCTCCTGGCCCGCCTGTTGGTCGATCATCCCGAGGTCGATCAGCTCCTGCCCGTGTCCTCTTCGAAAACAGGTCAGAAACTTTCCGAGGTGGATCCAGGATTTCAAGATCCGAACCAGAAGATCCCCGACGGGGGTACCTTGCTTGCCCTGGAGGCGGCGCAGGAGCGGAACCCGGAGGTGGTGTTTTCCGCTCTGCCCCACCTGGAATCGGCCCGCCTCTGCGCGCCCTTTCTCGGCAAAGCTGTTGTCATCGACCTATCCGCGGATTTCCGCCTGAAAGATCCGCAGGTCTTTCAGGCTACTTATGGCAGCCCGCCCCCGCGGGCGGATCTGCTGGAGCAGGCGGTTTACGGTTTGCCGGAGTGGTACGCACAGGCGGTCCGCTGCGCCGATCTGATAGCCAACCCCGGCTGCTATCCTACCTCGGTGCTTCTGCCCCTGCTGCCGATTGCCCGGGAGGGCTTGATCAGCGGGGAGATTCACGTCAGCTCGATCTCCGGCATCACTGGGGCGGGGCGAAAGCTTAAACCCGAGTACCTGTTCAGCGAGCGCAGCGAAAATGCCTGCGCCTACGCCCCGGGCAAACGCCACCGCCACGTTTCGGAGATGGAGGAGCAGCTCAGGGCCGAGGCGCCGGAGGCCTCGATCCTGTTCGCTCCCCACCTGGCGCCACTGCGCAAGGGGATGTGCTCCACGATCATGGTGCCGCTGTCCCGCAGCTGCGCGCCGAAGGAGGTGGCGTCCCTGTTTCAGGCTGCCTACGGTCGTTGCCCCTTCATTGGGCTGCGCGGCGACGGCATTCCTCAGACCGCCGAAGTGCGCGGCTCGAACCGGTGCGACATTGGCTGGCAGACCGAGGGCCGGACCCTGATCCTTTTTTCGGCTCTCGACAACCTGATGAAAGGGGCATCCGGTCAGGCGGTCCAGAACATGAATATCCGCATGGGATTCCCGGAGACCAGCGGTTTGTCTCTGTCCGGGGAGATCTGAAGAGCGGAAGACGCCCGTGAGCACAACGAAACTGACAAAACCGGTGATCACCATCAAGATCGGCGGCAGGAGCACCGAAGACGCTGACCAGCTTCAACCCTTTGCCGCGGATCTCGGGGATCTGATGGCGGACCACCACCCGTTGATCGTGCACGGCGGGGGTGCGGAGGTCAGCCGCATAAGCAAACAGCTCGGCTTCGAACCCCGTTTCCACGAGGGTATCCGTATCACCCTGAGCGAAGAGATGGATGTGGTGGAGATGATACTCTCGGGGAAGGTGAACAAGCGCCTGGTACGCTTCTTTCAATCCAGGGGACTGCCCGCGGTCGGACTGTGCGGTGCCGACGGGGCGACCTTCAGCGGGCGCACCCTCGGCAAGATCGACGGCAAAGAGACCCGCACCGGAAACGTTGCCGAGGTAGATCTCCACTTGCTGACGGCGCTCTTTGCAGGCGGTTTTCTCCCGGTTCTCTCCTCGACTTCGATGGACAAAGAAGGGGTAGGGGTCAACATCAACGCCGACAGCGTGGCCTTGGAGGTTGCCTGCCGGCTCAACAGCCGGAGCCTGGTCTTCATCTCCGACATCCCCGGAGTGTTGAAGGACGGCCAGGTGCTGAAGAGCCTGAACCGGGAGCAGGTGCGCAGGGAGATCGCCTCCGGAACCATCAGCGGCGGCATGATTCCCAAGGCCACCTCCGCCGTGGAGGCCCTCAAGCACGGTGTCGGCCAGGTGATCATCGGCCAGTACTGCGGCCGGGGATCTCTGCGGGCTCTGCTGGAGGGCGGAATGGGCACCTGTTTTCATCTTTAGAAGAACGAAGGAGCAATCGTATGAGCAATAAACCGGCTTTGATCAAGGATCACCCGCTTCCCAACTGCTTTTCCCCGGAGCTGCTGATGATAAGCAGGGGAGACGGAGTCTGGCTGGAGGACGCCTCCGGCCGGCGCTACCTGGACTTCACCGGCGGAATCGCGGTCAACGCCCTGGGGTACGGCAGGGAAGACATGGCCGATATCGCCTACCGACAGATGAAGAAGCTCGTTCATATCTCCAATCTCTACATCACCGAACCGGCCCTGGAACTGGCCACCAAGATGATAGCACGGGGAGTGCGGGAGGCCCGGGGCGCGGGTGAGGCGGGCGGGGCGTCCGAAGGCAACGAATTCCAGGCCGTGCAGTTTCTCAACAGCGGCTCGGAAGCCAACGAAACGGCTCTGAAATATGCCCGCCTGTACTCCTTTCGCAAGAAGGGGGAGGGTCATCACAAGCTGCTCAGCTTCACCGGCAGCTTTCACGGCCGCACCATGGGTGCCCTGTCCGTGACCCCCAATGTGAAGTACCAGACCCCCTTTCTGCCCCTGGTCCCCGGAGTCGAGGTGGGGGAGTACAATGACGTGGCCGCTCTGGAGGAACAGCTGGACGCCGGCTTCGCCGGGGTCATCGTGGAGGTGATCCAGGGTGAGGGAGGCCTGGACGGGATGACCCGGGAGTTCGCCACCGCCCTCAACCGGCTCTGCCGCCAGCATGATGTTATCCTGATTGCCGATGAGGTGCAGACGGGCTTAAGCCGAACCGGCAGCTTCTACGCCTCTACCGGCGTCGGCCTGGAACCGGATATGATCACCCTGGCCAAACCCCTGGCCGCCGGTCTTCCCCTGGCTGCGACACTGATCCCGAAGAAGATCAATTCCCTGATCCACGTGGGCGACCACGGGACCACCTTCGGCGGCGGGCCGGTCACTACGGCGGTGGCCTCCAAGGTCTGGGACATCCTCTCCAACCCGCAGTTCATTGCCCAGATCCGGGACAGGGGGGAGTATCTGGCGAAAAAGCTGGGGGCCCTGACTGAGAGGTATTCCTTTCTCGGCGGTGTGCGCGGCCGCGGCCTGCTTCTGGGCCTCGAGGTGCTGCAGGAGCGGCTTTCCCGGGATTCCGATACCGCCGCGGTCATGCCCGCGCTGCTCACCGCCTTCCGGGAGGAGGGCATACTGATCCTCCGATCCGGGACGAACATTCTGCGCATTGCCCCGCCGCTGATCATCGGCAGCGAAGAGATCGATACGGGACTCGCCATCATGACCCGGTTATTCGACAAGATCGAGTCCGGGGCGCTCAAGCTCAGTTCATAGATTTCGAGGAGGTAAGATCATGGCTGACATAAAGAAAATCGTACTGGCTTACTCGGGAGGTCTGGATACTTCGATCATCATTCCCTGGCTGCGGGAGCATTACCCCGGCGTGGAGGTCATCGCCATGTGCGCCAACGTCGGTCAGGAGGATGACCTGCCCGGTCTGGAGAAGAAGGCAAAGGCTTCGGGCGCCTCGAAGCTGTACCTGCTCGATGTCCGGGAAGAGTTCGTCAAGGATTATCTGTTCCGGGTCTTGAGGGCCGGAGCGATCTATGAGGAGAAGTATCTGCTGGGTACATCCATTGCCCGCCCACTTCAGGCAAAGCATCAGGTCGAAGTGGCTCTGAAGGAGGGAGCCGAGGCGGTGGCCCACGGCTGTACCGGCAAAGGCAACGACCAGGTTCGCTTCGAGCTGACCTACAAAGCCCTGGCACCGCACCTCAAGGTGATCGCTCCCTGGCGCATCTGGGATATCCGTTCCCGGGAGGAGGCCATCGACTACGCGAACACCCACAACATCGATCTGGGTAAGATCACCAAGGAAAAGATCTACTCACGGGACGAAAATCTCTGGCACCTCAGCCATGAAGGAGGCGATCTGGAGGATCCCTGGAATCGGCCCAAAGAGGACATGTTCCAGCGCACAAAGAGTCCCCAGGAGGCCCCGGACCGCGAAACCGAGATCACGGTCGAGTTCGAGAAGGGTTTCCCAGTCGGGGTGAACGGCAAGCGCTTGGCGCCCCTATCCCTGGTGGAGGAGCTGAACCGGCTGGGAGCGGAAAACGGCATCGGCCGGGTGGACATGGTGGAGACACGACAGGTAGGGATGAAGAGCCGCGGCGTGTACGAGACGCCGGGTGGTACGATCCTGCATGCCGGCATCCGGGAGCTGGAGCAGATCACCCTGGATGCGGACGCCCTTCACTTCAAGCGCATGCTGGCCATGCGCTACTCCGAGCTGATCTACTCGGGCAAGTGGTACACGCCCCTGCGGGACAGCCTGGATGCGTTCATGGAGAAGATCTCCGAGTATACCAGCGGCACGGTAAGACTGGTTCTGTACAAAGGGAACGTGATCGTGGCCGGTCGCAAGTCACCGTACTCTCTCTATCTGCAGGATCTGGCCTCCTTCGGTGCCAGCTCCTACGATCACGGGGATGCAGCCGGCTTCATCAACCTATTCGGTTTGGCCACCGGGGTGGCGGCCATCGTGCACCGGGGCATCGACAAAGATACCGGGCAAACCCCGCAGATCAAGGGCATGGCCGGCTTCCATGAAAAGTAAGGAGGCCTTCGCAGAGGGCTTCCATGAGAAGTGATCGAGGCGTCATCCACACTGTTCTTGAAGCCTTCAGAAAGGATGCCCTCGCAGAGGGCTCTAGCGGTCCTTCAGCTGGTAGGTGCTGCGGATCACCTGAAACAGACCTTCGAGGATAGGGCTTCCCGGTCCACCGATCTTGGCATCGGCCAGAACATCCCCCCGCTCACGGGCGAAGACAGTGTACAGCTGCTTCAGCGCGTCGCTCTTGGTTTCCGCGGCATAGCAGATCAGCACCAGCCGGCGCATCTCCTCCAGGTTCATCACCTTCCGGGTGCCGCCGAGGGTCAGGAAGAAGGCCTTGCCGTTGTCCGACTCGTCGATCGTGACTGCAGCGGCGGCTGCGGGGGTTTTCCGGGGTGCGGGCTTGCCTTTGCCGCTTTTAAGTTTCTTCTGCTCCAGCTCCACGATCTCCCGGTTGAGTTTGTCCACCTGGGCGTTGTGGATTAAAACCTGGGCCTGCTGGATCAGGAAGATCAATCCCTCCTCGTCGATCTGTTCGATCGCCTCCGTCAGTTCTCGTTCGAGCCTGGCCCTCTGGGTATCTGGTTTCTTTTTCGCCACCTTCAAACCTCTCTGCCGATTTGATTACGCCCGCCATTGCACAGTATAGACCATTGGAGAATTTCTGCAAAACAGGAAAAACCGTTGTTTCACAAGCAACTGTACCTTGGCAGGAGTCGTTGCCTCATCTGCAAATCTTGCCGGAAATTGACTTTATCCGCGCTCTTGAGTACCATAATCGTAATGGACGAGTATGACGAGGCGAATGAGCAACGGCTGAGAAGTTACCATAAAAGGCGCAAATCCGCCGAAGCCTCTCTGACCTCCGGAATCGTCTTCACCATCGCCTTCGGTATTGCCTGGTCGGTGACCGGGCTGTGGTTCTTTATTTTCCCTCTGCTTTTCGCCGGGGTCATGCCCATGGTGGAGGGAATCCGCCGGATGGCATCTGCACGATATTCCAAACCGATGGCGGCGCAACCGAAAAAGCCCAGCGTGGCCTCCGTTGAAAAACAGATCCTTCTGACCGCCAAGGAGGAAAACGGCGTCGTCACTCCGGCCTTGATTGCCCTGAAAACCGAGCTCTCGATCCAGGAGGCGGAGAAGAAACTCGATGAGATGGCGCAGAACGGCTACACCATGATGCAGATCCGGGAAAATGGCCGCATCGAGTACGAGTTCCCCGAGTTCATGCCCCGGTTGGGGGATGGTGCCGGGGAGACTGTCTAGAGGTATAGGAATCCAGCCACCAGCCGCCGTGGGACGGTTATTTAAACGAAGCAACGGGTGAGTTTCACCGGATTGGGAGTCTTGTTGACACGGTTTTTGGCCCGTGGTAGACTCCACAACCTGGAAACAGCGGGCTGTAGCGCAGTTGGTTAGCGTACACGTCTGGGGGGCGTGGGGTCGGCGGTTCAAATCCGCCCAGCCCGATTGTTAAAACCTTGTCGGCTGAGGTGAGGGGAAACGACGTTTCCTGCCGGCAAGGTTTTTTTTACCGTGATACAGACCGTTGGATAACTATCCTTTGTGTTGAGAGTTATTTCTGCACGAACGATAGTTTCTTGACAGGAATTTCGAATATCCTCTCATCTTGACTCGAAAGCCCAATCAAGTTTGTCCGTTACGACAATAGGCTCATTTGCGTGAGTATTTTTTCAATTCCTCTTTTTCTTCCCGGCTCATGGGCTCGATCGGGCTCATGCACGGTCCGGTGTCTATACCGAGCAGTTTCAAGCTTTCTTTAATGACCGTGGGGAACGATCCCAGGGTGAAGGCGAGACTGAGTGGAGTGATCGCGGACTGCGCTTCCAGCGATCCCTCGATATCACCGGCAACGTATTTGTCGTAGATGTCGGCGCATATCCTGGGGGCGATATTCGCACAGGCTGCAATGGATCCGGCGTCCCCGTAGCACAGGCAAGCGTGAATCATGGTGCATGCGCCGCTCGGCGACATTCTGCTTTTTGTGAAATCGCTGGAGTATACGACGCCGGGTGATATCGTCTGCTGTGATCCCGACCGGATCATCGTCATCCGACCGGAGTACGCGGAGAAAGTCTATAAAGGGGCGAAAGTGCAAATCGAAGCGGAGGAGAATAAGATTCGCGAAATCGAGGCCGGGGCAACCCATGGAAAGAGAGCATTGATGCGGTACTTAAAGATATCGACGGCGAGATCGTCGATGGTTACGCGGATTGATGCCGATTTTTGGATTTCATGTTTAGAAAAATCGTAAA
>Ga0307426_1002007_pt1 | contig 12967 bp, 13 predicted proteins | sample SalMarWE160340MG_FD_202165 | JGI IMG/M metagenome (GOLD analysis project Ga0307426, IMG submission 202165) | Salt marsh sediment microbial communities from the Plum Island Ecosystem LTER, Massachusetts, United States - WE1603-40 | ecosystem: Environmental > Aquatic > Marine > Intertidal zone >... | reverse complement strand
CGACCTGGTCGCCGGGCTGAGCGCATGCAGGCATTCGAGCAGCTGACCAAGCGGGGACAGGCGCGGCGCCTGCGCAAACTGGCCTTGCGTGCCCTCGAGCACTATCCGCTGGACGTCGTCGACGTGCGCTTGGTGGGGACCTTTACCAACACGCTCTACCGCGTGCGCGCTGTCGATGGGATCTCCTACGTCCTGCGCGTGTGCACGCCCGGCTGGCGGACCGAGACGGACCTGCGCTCGGAGGCCATGTGGCTGGCGGCGCTGGCCCACGAGACGGACATTGGCGCTCCTGTGCCGCTGGCCGCGCAGGACGGCAGCTACCTCGTCGAGGCGCGCGCCGAGGGCGTCCCTGAGGTACGCCGCTGCATGGTCACGAGCTGGCTGCCCGGTACTTTGCTGGGCAAACAACTGACAGAGGCCAACCTGTACAAGATGGGCGTGCTCTTTGGCCGGCTGCACGCGCACGGTGCCACGTTCCGCCCCCCTCCCGGCTTTACCGAGCGCAGAATGGACGGCGTCTATGCGCGCGGCGAGCAAGAGGTGCTGTGGGGCTGCGACGAGGCCTTTACCCCGGAAAGCAGGACGATCCTCGAGCGTGCCTGGTCAAGGGTCGAGGCGACGTTCGCGCGCCTGTACGCCGATCCCGCGGACCTGCGCGTGATCCACCATGATCTGTGGCACGACAATATCGTGGTCTACCGCGGCCGGCTGCACCCCTTTGACTTTGAGGACACGGCCTGGGGCTACCCGGTGCAGGATATCGCCATGGCCCTGCAAGACCTGATGATGGACGTCGATGCGGACGCGTTCGAGCCACTACAAGCCGCGTTCCGCCAGGGCTACGAGAGTTTGGCACCGTGGCCGGAACGCTACTCGGGCGAAATCGATACCTTTCGCGTCGGCCGCCTCTTTTGGGTGGCGAACTATGTGGCACGTTACCAGCGCATGCACCTACGCGAGCACGTCGATTGGACGGCCCGGCTGTTTGCCGGGTACCTGGAGACAGGAAGGCTGCGCAAGCAATGAACACGCTGACTGAGCCGTTCGATCTGAGCTTCTTGGACGGGCTGCAGCGCATCGCTGACCTCGTGACGGAGCAACTGGGTGCCCGTGCCGAGCAGGTGTACAGGGTCGGGGAGGGATTCTATGCTCTCGTCTACCTGGTCGAACTGGATGGCGGCCCCGGGCAGGCAATCGTCAAGTGCCACAAATACCAGGGGCGAGGGATAAAGGAAGGACAGCAATTGCAGGTGCTGCGCGAGCACGCCACGGTGCGCGTGCCCGAGGTCTATGCCCTGCACCCCGGCTCCGCGACCTTTCCCTGCGAGGCACTGACGATGGAGGTCATCCCCGGCATCAACGCCTCGCAGGTCATCTTTCCCGACGAGCGGTGCCGCGCGTGCTTTGTCGATCAGGTGGTGGATGCGCTCAAGGCGTGGCACACCGTGCATCATCCGGCCGGCTTTGGGGAACTGGACGGGCCATACCACGACACCTGGGTGGACAGCTTCCGAGAGCGGATCGCGCGCTACCAAGCACACGTGCACGGACCGGCCCATCGCGCCGTGATCTCGCAGCCAGTGATGCACACGATCGATCGCTCGTTCGAGGGGATGGACGCGATCCTGGCTGGGGCGAGCACGCGCGCCTCGCTCGTGCACAGCGACTATAACGCCTGGAACATGATCGTCGATCCAGAGACCTATGCGCTGAGCGGCGCAATCGACCCGATCGATGCCGGCTGGAGCGATCCCGAGATCGACCTCTTTCACCTCGCCAACTGCCGCCCCGAGCTGGGGATGCTGGAGCGCTACCTGGAAGACGTCGACATCGACGCATCCTTCTGGCTCCGCTACCGCTTTTACCGGTTCTGGGACGACGTCAAGCACTACTGCCGCATGGGCTGGTACGGCGAAGAGCGCTTTCGCGAATATGGCGACGCATTGGAGGAGGCGATGGACGAGTGCCTACCCTGACGAATCATCCAATGAGTGCTCCGCATCCCAAGATAGAGAGAGCCTACGAGCACATCCGGCGCGCATACCGGCAGCATAGCAGGGACGCGACCCCGCTCTTTCGCACCCTCCTCGCCGTAGCCGATGAGACAGGGCTAGAGGTTGCCCTCTCCTGCCTGGAGCAGTGCGTGACGGTAAAGAGAACCGCCTGGCTTGACGAGCATCTCGGACACGTGGAGCGGACAGGCGATGCGCTGCGCGACGGCTATCACCTGTTCTACGAGGTCTACCTGGGCCTCTCGGTGCCAGCAGACGGCGCCATCGTCGAGTGGCACGAGCGGCGGACAGTCACCCGTTGGCGGAACCACTGCCCCACCCTGGAGGCGTGCCAGGTGCTCGGGCTGGACACGCGCACGATCTGCCGGCTGGCCTACCACCGTCCGGTGCAGGCGTTCATGTCCAGGATCGACCCACGGCTGCGTTTCGACCGCAACTATGACGCCCTGCGGCCCCAAGCACCCTACTGCGAGGAGATCCTGTCCCTGGTAGGGTGACTGGCCGCACGCGCCCGGCGAAGGAGAGCACGGCGTGGTCGCCGTCCATCACCTCAACTGCTGCACGATCCGCGTGCCCGCCGGCCACGCCATGATCGGCACGGGCAGTCTCCTGGGCCGCGCGGAGGGAGTCACCCATTGCATCCTTGTCGAGACGAGCGAGGGGCTACTGCTAATCGACACGGGCATGGGCCGGCAGGACTGCCTCTCGCCGACGCCCTTTATGCGGTGGATGATCGCGATCGGTGGCTTTCCGCGCGACCTGAATGAGACCGCGCACGCGCAGGTCCAGCGGCTCGGCTACAGGCCCGAGGATGTGCGTCACATTGCGCTGACCCACTTTCATTTCGATCATGCCGGCGGCCTGCCCGATTTTCCTGAGGCGCAGGTGCACGTGTATGCCGGAGAGTACGAGGCGGTCACCCAACCGCGCGACATGTACGAGCGCTACCCGTACCGGCGCGAGCACTGGGCCCACGGCCCACACTGGGTCACTCACGCGCTGGAGGGGGAGGAGTGGTACGGGATGCCCTGCACGTCCTACGTCGACCTGGGAAGCGCCGGCTTTTGCCTCGTTCCCCTGACCGGGCACACGCGCGGGCACAGCGGCGCGGCCCTGCAGATCGACGGACGCTGGCTGCTGCACTGCGGGGACGCGTACACCTACCACGGCGACGTCGATCCCGTCCACCCGCACCACCCGCTCCATTCGCGCCTGGTGCGGCCGTTCTTTGACCTGAACGCGGCGTTCCGCCAGATCGGCAAGCACTCGCCTCGGCTGCGATCCCTGCTGCGCGAGCACGGGGACGAGGTCACGCTGACCTGCTCGCACGATCCGCACGACCTGGATGCGTGTCACAGGCTCGCGTGGGCCTGAACGTAGGGATCCTGCCCGGTAGTACACGAAAGGCAAGAGCCATGCAGGTATTTGAGCGTTCGCTCATCGAGACCCACTGTGTCGGCGAGGAATGGCCGCAGTTCTGCGGCACGGTGTCGCAGGGAGAGCGGTTCGCGGTCGAGACGGTGGAGGTTGGGCCAAACGGGCCGGTCGAAGTACGTGGGGTCCGGCGGGGCGATGCCATCTGCATCTCGGTCGATGCGGTCCGGATAGAGCCTCCCTTCTATGCACCGCAGTCGGGCCCGACCTTCCTTGGTTGCGGCGAGCCGATCCCGCTGCGTTACGAGGAGGGCTGGTTCTGGTGGCCCGCTCACTTTTGTCTGCGCGCCAGGCCCTCGGTCGGCAACGTGGCCGTGCTGCCCGAACCGGACGAAGAGATCCGCGAGCTGTGTCGATACCAGATCCACGGCCCGGACCCGTTTGCACGGAACCTACGCGGCTGGCGGCTTGTCGTGCGCGATACGCGTGGCAAGCACTGTCACCAGGACTGCGCCGCGCTGGCCGCCGGGGCACGGATCTATATGCGGGCCAACGTGGACGGTGCCGGCGTCTGTATCGACGACGTGCACGGCTACATCGGGGAAGGTGAGCTCGGTTTTGGCGCGATCGAGGTAAACGCCACCGTCGAGCTGACGGTAGAGCGATCCGACCGCTGGGCGGTGGATTGGCCCGTGATCGAGACGGGAGAGGAATTTATGGTCGTCGTCTCTTACACGGGCACCTATGTGCGGCGCCCGGTACGCAGGTATGTCGACCTGGTGAAAGAAGCCTACATCGAGCTGCGGCGCTTGGTCTCTGCGCGCCTGGACATCCCGGTCGAGGAGGCGAACACCATCGTGGCAACGGCCTGCGACATCCGCAACTGCGCGCTGTATGGCCTGGGAGAGAACTATATCCCGCGAGACCGGGGCCGCCAGCCGTACGACATTGCGATCGCGGCCTCTTTGCCCAGGAGCATCTTTGCCGATGCAGAGTAAGGAAGAAGGGACGGAGCACACGATATCAGGAGACGCTCGCGGTCCAGCCTACCGCGTAGAGACCACTCGCCTCGTCGCGCGCTGCTGGCAGCCGGCCGACGCGCCGCTACTCCAGGCAGCATTCGCCGCTAGCTGGGCGCACCTTACCCCGTGGATGCCGTGGGCCAGGGGCGAACCGACCGACTTGGAGGGCGCGATCGCCCTGATCCGACGCTGGCGTGGGGCATTCGATCTGGGACAGGATTTCGTCTATGGCGTGTTCAGCGCGGATGAAAGGGAAGTGTGGGGCGGCAGCGGCCTGCATACGCGCGCGGGTAAAGGAGCGCGCGAGATCGGCTACTGGATCCACGTGGACCAGATCAACCGTGGCCTGGCGACCGAGCTGGCAGGCGCATTGACTAGGGTCGGGTTCGAGGTCGATGGCCTGCGCCGCGTAGAGATCCACTGCGTATTGCAGAACGTGCGCAGCGCGGCGGTGGCGCGCAAGCTGGGCTACGTGCACGAAGGAACGCTCCGCGCGCGCGTGCCACACGGCGAGGGGAAGTACCGTCATAAGATGGTCTGGACGCTGTTGGAGGACGAGTATCCGGACAGCCCGGCGGCGAGCACTGAAGCAGCGGCATTCGACGTGATGGGGAGAAGGCTGCTCTAGTGGCCGCACTGAGCCTCGGTCCACTCCGTGGCGAACCAAAGAGGAACAGATGACCGCGTTTGCAGACGAGCTGATCTGCCCACTGTGTCGAGGTCTGCTAGAAGGGATCCTTGGGGAGCTGCGAGTTTGACAGTTCGCTCATGTCAGCTATAATTGCGAATGCATCGCAATTGCAGCGAGGGGATTGCCATGAGCGATCTGAGCCAAAGGCTACAGGATGCACTGCGTGCAGCCGGCGGGCGGCTGACGGCGCAGCGCCGTCTGATCCTGCAGGTGTTGGAGGTCAGTGACGCACACCTGGATGCTGAGACGCTGTACGAGCAAGTCAAGGCCCGCGATCTCGACGTGAGTCTGGCGACGGTGTATCGCACGCTGGCTGTGCTCCGCGAGTTCGGGCTGGTAGAGGAGCACCGGTTGGGCGAGGAGCACTGGCACTTTGAGGCGGTGCGCAATGCACCCCACTACCATTTCACCTGTCTACGCTGTGGTGACGTGATCGAGTTCGACACCGTTCTGGTCGCACAGATCGAGCAGGAGCTCCACGACCAAGAAGGGGTACACGTGGTCAGCAGCCAACTGCACCTCGAAGGCTACTGCGCCAGGTGCCAGGCGGGTGGAGATTAGGCTCAGCAGGGCCATTCCATTTCCTCGCCTACAGTAGAAGGAGGCAGCGATGAAGGTGCTGGTCTACGGTGCAGGGCCGCTAGGCAGCCTCTTTGCCGCACGGCTGCAGCAGGGCGGGCATGATGTGTCGATCCTGGCACGTGGGCAGCGCCTGGCTGATCTGCGCGAGCACGGGATCGTGCTGCAAGACGTGCAGACCAAGGCGCGCTCGGTCACGCGTGTACCCGTAGTTGAGGCCCTCGCCCCGGACGATGCCTACGACCTGGTGCTGGTCATCATGCGCAAGAACCATGCCCTCCAGATCCTGCCGGTCCTGGCAGCCAACCGGCACACGCCGAACGTCCTCTTTTTGATGAACAACGCCGCCGGGCCGGGAGAGCTGACGGAGACACTGGGCAGAGAGCGAGTCTTGATCGGCTTTCCGGGCGCTGCCGGGTACCGCGAGGGCCACGTAGTGCATTGTCTCGCCGGCACCGCAGAGGAACCGTGGCCGGTCTACCTGGGCGAGGCCGACGGGCGTACGACCGCGCGGACGACGATGGTGGCACAGATCATCGAGGCAGGACCGGGATTCGAGGCTCAGATCCGGCCTGACATGGATGCTTGGCTCAAGTACCACGTTGCGCTGCTGATGCCCTCGCTTGCTCCAGCGCTCCGTGCCGCTAATCTCGACCACCGGCGGCTGGCACGGACGCGCGATTTGCTCGTGCTGGCCATCCGCGCGGTCCGCGAGGGCTTCCAAGTATTGGAGACGCTGGGCTACCCGGTTTCGCCCCCCCGCTTTCGCGCGCTGCGTTGGATTCCGGAGCCGGTGCTCGTGCTGCTCTTTCGCACATTGCTGCTGCATCAGGTTCGCGATGAGATCATCGAGGCAGCGCTGCTGCGCCACGCCCGCTCTGCGCGCGACGAAATAGAGCACCTGTCCGACGAGTTCCTGGCACTCGCAGCCAAGACATCGGTGCCGACGCCAGCCATCGACCAGCTACACCCGTACCTCGGTCTCGAGGCGCCGCTCATGCCAGAGGGTAGGGCCGAGATCCCGCTGCACTGGGAGGGCTTGTGGGTCGCCGCGGCGGCCCTGGCCGCTGTCGTCATCGTGGTGCGCATGTTCTGCAGAGAACGAGAGGAAGGGGCATGAAGGGAAAAGCGGTCCTACCGCCCACATACCTATTGGTCGCGCTGATACTGATGGCGCTACTGCACCTGTTGATCCCAGTCGTCAAGTTTGTCCCGACGCCATGGAACCTGCTTGGCATCCTCCCCTTGGCTTGCGGGATCGCGCTGAACCTGCTCGCCGACCGAGACTTTCACCGGGCAGAGACGACGGTCAAGCCCTTCGAGACCTCGAGCGCCTTGGTCACGACCGGCGTGTTTCGCATCACGCGAAACCCAATGTACCTTGGGTACGTGTTGATCCTGCTGGGCGTCGGCTTGCTTCTGCGATCGCTGATGCCCCTGGTCGTGATCCCGATCTTTGGCTTTCTCATGGCACGGGTCTTTATCCGGGCAGAGGAAGAGATGCTGCAGGAGAGATTCGGACCGGCGTGGGACGCCTATGCGAGACGAGTCAGGCAATGGATCTAGTAACATGAGGACCTACCTCGATTGCTATCCCTGCTTCCTCCGGCAGGCGCTGGAGGGTGCCCGGCACGCGGGCGCCGACCACGAACAACAGCAGAGCGTGATCTCTCACATCCTCGACCTCCTGACGCGGATCGAGCCGTCGCGCACCCCGCCCGAGATCGGCGATGAGGTATACCGCGTGATTCGCCGAGTATGCGGCACCGGCGATCCCTATCGTGAAGCAAAAGAGGCCAGCACGAACCAGGCCTTGGCGCTCTACCCCCAGCTCAAGGCACGGGTCCAAGAGGCCGCCGACCCACTCGACACCGCGCTGCGGCTGAGCATCGCAGGCAACATCATCGACTTGGGGCCCGGTCACACGTACGATCTGCAAGAGGTGATCGAGCGTGTGCTGTCGCAGCCCTTTGCTCGGGACGACAGGACAGCGTTGTGGCGTGCATTGGACCGAGCAAGCGAGGTGCTCTACCTCGCCGACAATGCGGGGGAGACGGTCTTTGACCGGATCCTGATCGAGGCGCTCGACGTGCCGGTGACCTATGCCGTCAAGGGAGGGCCGGTGCTCAACGATGCAACGCTGGAGGATGCGCGAGCGGCAGGTCTCGATAGGGTCGCCACGCTAATCGAGACCGGGTCGGACGCGCCGGGCACGATCCTGGGCCAGTGCTCTCCCTCGTTCCGGGCATTCTACGACGAGGCTGAGCTGATCATCGCCAAAGGACAGGCCAACTATGAGACGCTGAGCGGCGCGGGGCCGAGGGCCTTCTTCCTGCTCCAGACCAAGTGCCCGGTCATCGCCCGCGACGTAGGAGTGCCGGTGAACAGCATCGTCGTCGTCCAAGGATAGCCATCTACAACAGAACAGGAGCTGCTACTGATGGAACTGAGATGCGCACTGTGCGGAGTCCAGGCCTGCCGCGAACAGCCAGGCACGGTGGCCTACCCTGACTACTGCCCAATGGCAAATGAGGTAGATGCACTGCGCGAAGCAAGGGAAGCGTACGAAGAGGAGGAGACGCGGCGGCTCGCGCTGGCGGCGGCGCGTACGGAAGCGGATCGCTATCCACTCGAGACGCGGGTGGAGGAGGTGATGAGCTTTGCCCGGCGCCTCGCCGTGACAAAGCTGGGCATCGCCTCTTGCGTGGGCCTGATCCGCGAGGCGAGACTGCTGCAAGGGATCTTTGAGGCTAACGGCTTTGAGGTGGCGTCGGTGTGCTGCAAAGTGGGTTCGATCCCCAAGGAGGCGATCGGCCTGACAGAGGAGGAAAAGATCCACCCCGGGCAGTTCGAGTCGCTGTGCAGCCCGATCGGCCAGGCCAAGCTGCTCAACGCGGCGGGGACCGGGCTCAACGTCTTGGTCGGCCTGTGCGTGGGACACGACAGCCTCTTTTTCCAGCACTCGGCGGCGCCGGTGACGGTGCTGATCGCAAAGGACCGGGTGACGGGCCACAACCCGGCGGCGGTGCTCTATACCAGCCATTCCTACTACAGCCGGCTCAAACTGGACGACTCTTGATCGATAGTGACGCGAACTCGTTCCACGGTAACTGGCTTGCTCAGATCCGGTTTGCGCGCGAACAAGAGCGGTAGAGATCGATAAGAGGGACCTGCGCGTGATGCGAGGAGGAACCAAGTGAACCCGGGGGACAAGGATGCCGGCAACGCCAGCGCAATACGCTTCTTGACAGCAGTGAGCATGGTCGAGGGCGTATACGCCGCGCGCCTGGCCATCGAGAGCCTGCGCGCCTTTGGTGGGGCGTTGTGCGCGTGCCCGGCCTGGGTCTTTGTCCGGGACAGCACGGCGTTAGATCCTGCTCACGTAGAACGTGCCTATGTCGGGTTGGAGAGCGTACAGGTCATGCCGCTGTCGGGCGAGGCAGGCGCCCAGCCCTACCCCTTTCGGGACAAGGTACGGGCCTGCGCTCAGGCAGAGGCGATGGCCGGCCCCGCGGTGCGCTCGCTGGTCTGGTTGAGCCCGAGCTGCCTGATCGTCAGGCCACCCGTGCTGTTCGACCTGGTGCCGCCTGTGGGTGCAGCCTTCAGGACCGTCCACCACAGGAACATCGGCTCCCCGGCGGACGAGCCGCTCGACGCCTTCTGGAGGGGCGTGTACCGGGCCGTCGGGTTGGGCGATGCGCCATACACGGTCGAGTCCTTTGCCGACGGTTGTGAGATCCGTCCCTACTTTAACACGCACTGCTTCTCGGTCGCCCGGGCAAGGGGGCTTTGCAGGGCTTGGGCAGAGCGCTTTGAGGCTATGGTGGCCGACCGGGCGTTCCAGGAAGGTCCATGCCGGGATCCACTCCACCGCGTTTTCCTCCACCAGGCCGTACTGAGCACACTGGTGGCGAAGGAGCTGGGGCAGAAAGGGATTCGCTTGCTGCCGCCCGAGTATAGCTACCCACTGCACATGCACGATCAGGTGCCACCAGAGCGGCGCGCACGCACGCTGAACGACCTGGTCTGCGCAGCCTACGAAGAGGCCATCCCGATCGATGGCTTCCCGATCGCGGAGCCGCTGCGCTCGTGGCTGGTGACACGCGTGGTGTGAGTCGACTCACTCCATACCTTCGGGCATCGGAGCAGGCACTGCCGACCGTCCCCGTGCCGATTCGGCGGCTTGCCCGTGCGCCTCGATGTCCATCACGACGGGCGTCAGAAACATCCCCACGCCCCAGACCATGCAGAGCGTCCCGCCGATAATGAACCACGCCTGCACGCCCAGCCAATCGGCAACCGGGCCGGCGATGGCCAACCCTACCGGCGCTGCCAGGCCGGTCAGGCTGCCGATCACGGTGAACACCCGGGCCTGGATCTCGGGTGCGACGACGTCCTGAAAGAGAGCCAGGAACGGGCCGTTACAGATCACGTTCATGATGCCGGCAAAGGCCAGCCCGGCGATGCCCAACCAGAGGGCAGACGCTGGCGTCAGACCTACGACCAGAAAGCCGATTCCCTGGCCGATCAGTCCAAGCAGCGCCGTCACGACCTTACGCTTGAAGCCACCCCAGGCGCTGAGCGCGAGTCCACCGACGATGATCCCGACGCCCCAGGCCGAATTCAGCCAGCCGAGCTGCAGCGCCCCGCCGGCGAATTTGCGCAATACGAGCATCGGCAAGAGGGACATCGCCGGATGGATCATCATGTTGATCGTAGTGGCCAGCATCAACACCAGGAGCATACCCTTCCAGTTCCATATATAGCGGAACCCGTCAGCCACATCCCCCAACAGTGAGGGTCTGACGCCGGCTGCACCCGCGTCAGCCGCAGCACGTTCCGGCTGGGGAATGTGGATGAAGATAAGAGGGCCGATCGCAAAGGCCGCGGTGACGACGTCGATCGCCATGATGGTGTACAGCGGCATGATCTCCATGGCGAATGCACCCAGCGGCGGCGTGACGATGCTGAGCACGCCTTGCAGCGTGCTGTTCATCCCTCCGATGCGCGCCAGGTGATCCTTGGGCACCATGAGCGAGGTCGAAGCCTGCATGGCAGGCCAGTGAAAGGCCCCACCGAGCGAACGTGCAAACATGATGATGTAGACGTGCCAGATCTGAAGTTGGTCCACCCAGAACAGGTATGCCAGTCCCGCCGAAAGCAGCGCAATGAACGAGTCGGCGATGATCATCACCCACCGCCGGTTCAGGCGGTCGACCAGCGCACCAGCAAAGGGCCCCAACAGCACCGAGGGCAGCATAGCCACCAGCGACGCTGTAGCGAGTACAGTCGCTGAGCCCGAAGCTTGTGTCAGCCACCAGACCAAGGCAAAGCTTCCAACCTGGCTCCCGACCAGCGAGAGCGCCTGGCCGGTCCAGATGGTAAAAAACCGCGTCGCCCAGTTTGTCCTGGGTTCTACGTTCCGCGTGGACACTGTCACGTTTGCCTCCTCGTTTTCAGGAGTCATCCTCCCACAGCCCATAGTGCCAGGGTCACTCCCCGGCGATCCATACGACCAAGAGTATACCACAGCGCACCCCGATGTACCTAACGTGACCCTAACAGGACAGCACCAGTTTGACGTTTCCGATGCCATGTAGTAACATTGCTCGCTTTTGCTCACATTCGTCAGTCTGTCCCTGGCTCCGAGGTCTATGCTGCACTGGAGCGCCGAGAAGGGAGGTGGTGCCCATGCCTCAAGCCGACAAGGAATGGTTGTCCTCAGCCGAAGCCAGCGCGTTTCTGGGCGTCCACCCGACGACGCTCCGTCGTTGGTCCGATGCCGGTCAACTGCCCTGCTTTCGCACGCCCGGTGGACACCGGCGCTTTAGGGCTACCGATCTGGCGGCCTGGATGGAAAACCGACAGATGACGGCATTGGCCTCAGGTGCAGACGACCTCGTGCAAGATGCGATCGGCTCTACCCGCCGAGAAATGGCCGCGCGGCGGGTGAGCCACGAGACCTGGTACGAAGCCCTTGATCGGGACGAGGACCGCCAGGCCATGCGCGAGGCGGGCCAGCGCCTCTTTGGGTTGGCGATCCAGTATGCTGGACGCGTGACCCATCGGGAGCCGGTCGTGCAGGAGGGGCGCCGTATCGGCGGTTACTATGGGCAGCAGTGTGCCGCCTATGGCATCTCGCTCGTAGACACGATGCGCGCCTTTTTCTTCTTCCGCGAGTCCCTGATGCGTGTCACCCGGCCCGGCTTGGTCACGAGGGGCCAGTACGACACAGAAGACGTGCGTATGCACCGGCAACTCGGCTACTTTCTCGATCAGGTCATGTACGCTTGTCTGGCCAGCTACGAAGCAACCGGCCATCGTGACCGGTACGGGAGCGCCACAAAATGAGAACCGACCCGATCGCGTTGGTGACGTCTTGGCGCCTATCCTGAAAACCAAGCTCTATATTCCTCCGGTACGAGCAGAGCGCGTTTCACGCGCCCGCCTGCTGGCGCGGCTGAACGAGGCTGTGGCGTCGGGCTGCCGGCTGATCCTGATCTCCGCTCCGGCCGGCTCGGGCAAATCGACGCTGTTGAGCGAGTGGGCACACAGCCTGGGGGCTCAGCCAGATCTGCCGTCGCGGAACAGCCCAGAGAGGATAGGTGGCTTGCCGGCCCGGGTCGCCTGGGTCTCGCTCGACGAGGGTGACAATGACCCGACCTCCTTCTGGTCTTACGTGACCGCCGCCCTGGGACACGCACACGTGGGACTCGGCGCGGGTGCCACGGCGATGCTGCGCTCCAGCGACCCTCCCTCCATCGAGACCATCCTGACCGCCCTGATCAACGAGATTGCCGAAGCGCAGCCCGATCCGGATGAGGCAAACCTCGTCATGATCCTGGATGACTATCACGCGATCGAGGCCCAGCCGATCCACAGCGCGGTCGCCTTCCTGCTCGACCACCTTCCGCCGCACATGCACCTCGTCTTGGCCAGCCGCTCCGACCCACCGCTGCCGCTGAGCCACCTGCGAGGACGGGGGCAGATGGCCGAAACGCGCCAAGCCGACCTGCGCTTTACGCCGGACGAGGCCGCGGCCTTTCTCAACGAGGGCATGGGCTTGAGCCTGTCCGCGGAACAGATCGCCGCCCTGGAGCAGCGCACCGAGGGCTGGATCGTCGGCCTGCAGATGGCAGCGCTTTCGCTGCGCGGGCAAGGCGAGGCGCAGATCGACCAGTTCGTGCGCTCCTTTGCCGGCAGCCATCGCTACGTGCTCGACTATCTCACCGACGAGGTCCTGCGGCGACAGCCGCCAGGGATCCAGCAGTTCCTGCTGCAGACGTCCA
>Ga0307426_1002005_pt1 | contig 12974 bp, 10 predicted proteins | sample SalMarWE160340MG_FD_202165 | JGI IMG/M metagenome (GOLD analysis project Ga0307426, IMG submission 202165) | Salt marsh sediment microbial communities from the Plum Island Ecosystem LTER, Massachusetts, United States - WE1603-40 | ecosystem: Environmental > Aquatic > Marine > Intertidal zone >... | reverse complement strand
GCCGCCCACCGAATCGATAATATATTCGCCCGAGGCATCGGTACTATCGACCTGACCGTCGGGCGTAACCTCGATGGTTGTCCCCTCCAGATACGGATTACCGTCGGAGAAGTCAACCGTACCGGTTACGGCAAAAAAATTGGCGACAGTGACAATCATGGAATCGATGGTGGCATTGCCGGCAAAATCGCTCGCCCGCGCATATACGGTATACTCGCCATTATAGAAATTGGTGGTCCGCCATGATTCGTTCATATCTTCAACTTCCACGATGCCATCACCATCGGTATTGGTCAGGTTAAAAAACATGACCTGGCTGTCGACACCGAAGTTGGAATTGCAGAAAAAATCATCCTGATAGATAATCGATCTATAGGTTTGCATCCAGGTGTTATAAGAGCCTATAGGTTCGGTAAAACAGACGGTAGTTGTCCAGGGGATGGAGGAATCGCCTTCGATTTTGTATTCGATTTTGTAGGGGATGTTTTTCCATTGATAGAAATTGTAACAGTCGTACATACTGCTGATTATATCGACGTCGCCGGAGATAGGTTCGCCCGGCATAAAATAGTTGACCTGTCCGTTCCGGCAAAAGGCAAAGAGTTGACCGTACCAGGCCAGGTCTATGACCGGAAAATCGGTGTCATAAACGCCGTCTAAATACTCCAGCGGATTGCCGATAAATTCCCAGTCCCAGAAACCGTTATACCATGTTGCCGAATCGCCGGCGAAACGAATTTTGGAAAAATGCAGATGCTGAACCGTTTCCGGCTGCTCCGGCCAATTGACAACAGTTCCGATCGAATCACCCTGATTTACCCAATCGCCGACTTCAAAGGCAAAAGATGATTGCGCGACGTGCGCATACATCCAGCCGTTACACTCCGATTCATTGGCAGAATCGCAAATTGCCATGCGCCAACTGCTGAAGTTGCCGTAAAGAGTAATTATCGCCTTCACGTAGCCAGACTCGACGGCATAAACCGGATTTCCGGCCGGAACCGCGATATCGATTCCGGTATGAAGGTGATCACCCTGGATTAAACCATATACGGCCGAAACATGGTGATTGGTGCTGTCCGGCCAGACCGGCCATTGCAGGGCATAAGTACTGCCCACCCCGAAAAAAACCAGTAAAATAATAAAACCGATTTTGTAACGATTTGCCATAACGCCTCCGAATTAATTCTGAAGTTATTGATATGTTTTTTAGTTCGGTCCTTACATTTGTCACAGACGATTAATATTAAATTATCAATCTGTGTTGTCTGGCGATTGGCGGTAGATAAAATACATTTTAATATACTGAAATACCCATATTTGTCAAGCAAAAAGTCATTTTTCATATTCGGGAGAAGTATTTCGGTCGGCGTGGCCGCGGATTTGGAAATAAAGTAATTGCGGCAAATGCCGATTCCGTATTAAAAGGTTTTGCTCACCGGTGCATAGCAACCAAGCACAAGAGCCGCAAGCTCTTAAAGTAGAGATGGAATTGAACTATGAATGAAAGAAATTACGGTTATCTGGATTTTGCCGGCGGCTTTGTGTTTTTTGGTGTCGGTTTGGGTGCCCTGTACTGGATTCTTCAGGCTTTTCTTGATGCATACATATTCGGCAACGGCAATTTTATAAGGCATATTTTCTCTCCGAATTCATACGAAATCTGGATGAGATCGATGGTTATATTTTTGCTGGTTTTGTCCAGTTCCTTCGTGCAATCAATGATTTCGAAACGCAAAAGAGCCGAGGAGGCGCTGCGCAATAACGAGGCCATGCTGCGGGCCACCATTGAATCCTCGGCGAACGGGATTTTGGTCGTTGACGGGAAGGGTAAAGTCGTTCATTCCAACGCTCGTTTTATGGAAATGTGGCGGATACCGGAGGAATTGATCCGGACCGGTGATGATGATCGACTTCTGGAATTCGTCTTAAACCAGGTGAAAGAACCTCAGCCATTTTTGAAAAAGGTCAGAGAACTCTACAATTCTTCGAACGTTGATCACGATACAATTTTATTTAAAGATAATCGGATTTTTGATCGTTATTCTCAGCCGTTGATACGAGATAAAAAAATAGCGGGTCGCGTATGGAGCTTCGCCGATATAACCGAACGCGAACGTGCCGACAACCGCATGAAATTGACGCAGTTTGCTGTTGAGCACGCCCCGGACGCCGTTTTCTGGATGGGCCCGGATGCAAAATTTATATATGTCAATAAAGCCGCCTGCGACGAGCTCGGCTATTCGGAAGAAGAGTTGCTTTCAATGACGGTTCATGAAATCGATCCCGATTTCCCCGAAGAAATCTGGCCGCAGCACTGGCAGGATTTGAAGCGGAATCGATCTATGATAATCAGATCGCATCATAAGACCAAAGACGGTGTTGTATTCCCCGTTGAAATTTCAATTAATTACTTCGAATTCGACGGGGAGGAGTACAACTGCGCTCTGGCCCGGAAGATTGTCGAAGAAAAATCAATCGATGGTTCTTTCGGATCATCAGAAATTAAATCTGATATTAAGAGCGTGTAGAAAAACAATTAGTTCTATATGGTTTTCGATTCGGATATAGATTCCAGCATATAGACGTTAATTTTTAATGTATCAAAACTTTGCCCATCTTGGGACGCGGGGGAAGGGGAGCACGTCTCTTATGTTACTCATGCCGGTAATATACATGAGCGTTCTCTCAAAACCAAGCCCGAAACCGGAATGCGGCGCGCTGCCGTACTTGCGCAGGTCAAAATACCAGGTGTATAAATCGGTATTCAAATTCTTCTCTTTCATGTGGTCCATCAGCACATCGTATCTTTCTTCACGCTGCGAGCCGCCGATAATCTCGCCGATTTTGGGCACGAGGACATCCATGGCCGCAACCGTCTTGCCGTCGTCATTGACGCGCATGTAAAAAGCCTTAATCTTTTTGGGATAATCGTAGACGATCGTGGGCCGTTTAAATACTTTCTCGGTTAAATAACGTTCATGCTCCGACTGCAGCTCGACACCCCATTTAACCGGGAATTCGAATTTTTCCTTCGCCTTTTCCAGGATCTTTATCGCCTCGGCGTAGGGCAATCGTTCGAATTCGGAATTGATGACATGTTCGAGCGTTTGATGCAGGCTTTTATCAATCCATTTGCCGAAAAAGGCCATTTCGTCGGCACAGTCCTCGAGAGCGTACCTGAAAATGAATTTAAGGAAATCGACAGCAATATCCATATTTTCCTGATTGTCACAGAAAGCCATCTCCGGTTCGATCATCCAGAATTCGGAAGCATGCCGCGACGTGTTGGAATTTTCGGCGCGAAAAGTCGGCGAAAAGGTGTAGACATCGCTTAAGGCAAGAGCACCGATTTCGGCCTCGAGTTGCCCTGAAACCGTCAGAAAAGCCTCGGAACCGAAGAAGTCCTCATTATAATCGATGCCATTTTCTTTACGCGGCAGATTATTCAAATCGAGGGTGGTCACACGAAATAATTCACCGGCCCCTTCGGCATCGGAAGCGGTAATAATCGGCGTATGCAGATAATAGAAGCCGCGTTCCTGATAGTATTTATGAACGGCATAAGAAATTTTCGAGCGAATTCGGTTGACGGCTCCGAATGTATTGGTTCTCGGCCTCAGGTGCGCCATTTCTCTAAGATATTCAAAACTATGTCGTTTTTTTTGAAGCGGATAGCTTTGATCGGCCGGCCCGATTAATTCCAGCCTTTCAACCTTCAGTTCGTATTTCTGACCTTTGGCCGGGGATTCGACGAGTTTGCCGACCACTTTTACCGCCGCGCCGGTCAAGATTTTTTCCAGAACCGGGAAATCATCAGGATTGCCGATTACCGCCTGAATATTGCCGAGACAGGAGCCGTCATTTATTTCAATAAAAGCGACATTTTTGGAGACACGAATGGTCCGCACCCAGCCCAGTATGATAAGTTCTATATTGGTGCTAACACTATCTTCCACAAGCACTTTGGCGATTTTTGTCCGTTCGAAATAATCCATTTTCCACTTCCGGCCGTCAGATAATTTTATCCTGACTTTTTTGTTCGGCCATTATTTTAGTGCCCTATAATTTAAGGCAAATCAAGGCAATAAATCCAGTTCATTTTAATAAGCGAAAAAATGCAATATTAAAGGCTGATTTTGAAACAATTTTTCAAAACTCCAGTATAATAAAATAGAAACAGCAGTGAGCAACGCGGTTAGCAATTTAATCCCAACCTATTGCCCAGGCGCCGCCCGAAGGAATCCGGTCGGCGCTTTTTTTTGTCAATTTTGTGCTTCCTCGACTAATTCCCGGTAATGTCCGACGAGATTGTCCACAGCGTCTTTTGACTCGGATTCAGCCAGAATATTAAAAGATGCGGTCAGATTATCGGGAGCCACCAAAACCCAGCCCTCCTTTTCAATAATCCTGATACCGTCAATCAACTGGCGTTCTTTCGATTCCGTGCCGCTGATCAGCGATCTCATAACCTGCCCCTTTTTGGACCAGGGGCAGGGGATTCGAATTTCCTTGCGAATATAATTTTCATAATGAACGCGTAATTCGCCCGGCCTGATTTTGACTTTGGCGATCATATCCAGAATATATATAGCGGTCAGGATGGCGTCGGCCCCCATCTGAAAGCCGGGAAAGATAAAGCCGCCCAGGGTTCCGCCGACAAAATCGACTCCCTCCTGCTGCATCGCCTCCATCATGGCCAGATGTGAATTCCTGACGCGGATAACTTCAACTCCATATTGAGAGGCAATCTGTTCGACACCCATCGAAGCGGCGACCGGCACCGCTATTCTTCGCGCAGTATGGGTCTTCAGAAACAGATCGGTAACGAGAAGAAGAAGAAGCTGGCTGTCGATGAAAAAGCCGTTTTCATCGACCACCGTCAGTTTTTCCGCAGCGGAATTGATAAGGAAACCGATATCGGCGTGTAAAGTCTTCACAATTGATGATAACTGCACTATCGATTGGATATTTTCATCGGCATGGCGCGAGAATTTCCGTGAATCCAGAAAGGCATTAAGAGCGATGACGTTGATACCCAGTTGAGAAAAAATCGTCGGGAAGACCATGCTGGCGCCGCCGTTAGTATAGTCGATGACCACCTTAAAGCCGGCTTTGCGGATATTCTCATTATCGAGGGCCGAGACAAAATCATCGCGATAACGTTCCAGAACACCCTGGGGCATATCGAGGTGTCCTATTTTATCCAGGCTGGCCCGGCGGAAATCCTCACTGAAAAACAGTCGCTCTACTTTTTTAAGTTTTGTCGTCGGCATATCAAGGCCGTCGCCGTTGAAGAAAATAAAATCGATGAGATTATAATCATCGGGATTATGTCTGATATAAACCCCGGCGGCATAGGAGCCGTTTCGAAGCGCATAGCGAACGACCGGAATCGGCATCACCTCGAGATCATCGGCGTTGACACCTGCTGCCAGAAAGCCGGCAATCAGGCTTCGTTTGAGTAAACGGGAAATATCGGAAGCGTCACGGCTGGTGACGACATTTTGCCCCTGCCCGAGGTAGGCGCCAAAAGCGCCGCCCAGTTTGACCGCCATCTCCGGCGTGATTTCAGTCAGCGCCAGGCCGGAGACTTTCGACTGCGTAAAAAGCTCGCGGTTCCATTTTTCACCCCAGACCAGCGATGATGAGACGATGGCGCCGTCATCGACCGTCTTACCGGGCCAGATTTTGCAGTTAGCCTTGATGGTAGCGCCATTGCCGACCGTGCAATCATCGGAGACAATTACATTATCAAGCAAAGCGACATTTTCGCCGATTCGCGACCGGGCACAAATAATCGACTGACTTAAATTCGATCCGGGACCTATCTGAACATCTTCCCAGACAATCGAGCGATTAATCTCGACACCTTCACCGATCCGGGAACGAGATCCGATTACGGAGTTTTCGATTCTGGCACCGGCGGCAATGATGCTGTTTTCCCCGATGACAACGACGCCCTTCAAATCGAGACTGTCACCCAGATTGACATTGCCTCCCAGATAAACCGACGCCTCGCCGATCTGTCTGTGTTCCAAACCAAGATCAAGATTTGTTCTCCCGCCGAGCAGGTCATCATGGGCGCGGGCGTATTCATCGATATTGCCGACGTCTTTCCAATAGCCGTTCATGATCCGGCCGTGCAGTCCCATTTTTCTCGACAACATCAGCGGATATAAATTTTGCGAAAAGTCGAAATTACTTTTCGGCGGAATGAGTCTTATTGTGTGCGGTTCGAGAATATATATGCCGGTGTTAATCGTGTCGGAGAACATCTCGCCCCAGGACGGCTTTTCCAGAAAACGGACTATTCGGCCGTCATCCTCGGTGATTACAATTCCGTATGGCAGCGGATTCTCTACGCGGGTGAGTAAAATGGTAGCATCCGATTTTTTACTCTGATGCCATTCGACCGCTTCTTTCAGATTGAAATCGGTCAGGACATCGCCGGATATGACAAGTGTTGTCTCATCGATAAAAGATTCGGCATATCTGACCGCTCCGGCGGTGCCATAATCTTCGGTCGGTTGAAGATATTCCATTTTAACATCGAATTTCCGACCATCCCCAAAATGACCCTTTATATCTTCCGCCTGAAAAAACAGCAAAGAGATCAAATCGGTGAAGCCGTTTTTTCTGAGAAGATTGACGACATGTTCCATCATGGGCAGATTGCCGATTGGGACCATTGGCTTGGGGATATTAATCGTGAGCGGGCGTAGTCTCGTTCCAAAGCCGCCCGCCATTATGATTGCCTTCATGCGCTACTCCAAAATGTGTACTCAATTTAATCGGCGAAAACGCCTGATTCTCTTAAACTATTAATTATATCAAAAAAATTTCCATATTCAACCGCATTTATATCTTTTTCACGGCAATAATTCAGCAAATCACCGCGGGCATAAACTATATCAGCATGTGGCACCGCGCATAAATCGGAGAGTCCGTCGCCGATGAAAATCACTTTCCAGTTTTTCTTTTCACTCCCGACCTGATCGATTATCCTGGCGCCTTTGCAGCATCCGCACCGGAGGCAGTCATAATTGTCATAGACAAACTCCAGATGCAGACGATTATCCCGTATCGTTCCCCGATTGCAGTAGTATTTAATTTCGCCGAGACCGTACTTATTCAATATATAATCAATATAAATATCGATGCCGTCCGAGACAATAGAAAAGGGGATATCATAATTCCTGACCAATGCGTAAAAATCCGTTGCTCCCGGCGCAAGCTTGAAGTCGTCTAAAAAAGCGTAAATCTCGTCAAGAGAACTATTTAACATGGCCGCTTCTTTTAACAGACAGTCCCGGGAGCTGATTGATCCCCTTTTCCAGTCCTCGACAAGATTTTTATTTTGTCGGTCGGAGAAAGAAGAAAACATCCGGTAACCGATGTCTTTTTCGGTGAAGGTCCCGTCGAAATCGCAAAATATGATTGGTTTTTTTTCAGACATTTTGGAGTAACAATCTAAATAAAGCTGTCGTTATAATTATCGCTATTACAATATAGGCCAGCATCTGATATTTTTTTTGGCCTGTTGAGCGGAAATATTCGCCGACCCAAATCATCCTGATCGGTGCTGCCAGAAACAGCAATACAACGGAAAGAAAGCTGACCGTCTCGCCTGTTTGCACATTAAAAATGCCGGTGACGATACAGGCCGCAAAGAGTACTATAATGATAGAAATCAAAATTTTCTGCAATCTTACCAGATTCGATTTGCGGGCGATATTTTCCATGTCAACTTATACCCTCGTAAAACATTCTTGCCGCCAGATAAAATAATACGACCGAAAAAACAAGCCGGACAACAATAGATTTTGCCTTCACGCCGGTTTTGCCGCCCAGCCAGGCGCCGAACATCATACCCAGCACGACCGGACCGACATTTTCGACTTTAAGAACGCCCTGAAACAGGTAAACAATGGAACCGACGGTGGCGATAATGCCGATCGTGAATGCGGATGTGCCCCGTGCGATATGGATAGAATAATTCAGTATTAAATAAATGGCCGGAATGATAATAATACCGCCGCCGACACCGGTCAGTGCTGAGACGATTCCGGCCAATATTGCAATCATACAGACCAGCGGGAAATTCGGCTTCTCCGACGATCCGGTGTCCGCATCAGCGTCTTCTCTTTTTTTAAGCAACGAATAAATGGTGTATAATAAAAAGACGGAAAATATAATTTTCAAATATGCGGCCGGGATAAACTGACTTACGCTGCTGCCGCATACGGCGCCGATACTTGAGAATATGGCGAGCGGGGCAACCAGACGAAAATCGACAAAGTCTTTCTTTAAATATTCGTTGGAGGATGAAATCGAATTGGCCATAATCGCCGCCAGCGAGAGCGCCACCGCCTGATGCATGGGAACGCCCATCAGCAAAGTCAGAAACGGAACCAGAATGATGCCGCCGCCCAAACCGAGAAAACCGCCGACAAAACCGGCCACAACGGAACCCGCGATAAGAAAAAGCTGAATCAGTCGGGCACCTCGCCGGCAAGAATCTTCTCGGCCAGAAATATTTCCGGTCGGTACGGTACAATGGCATCGCGATACGCGCGGGCACGGCCGAAGGTCGATTCGGTCGCCAACTGATAGAGGCGCTGTTTGATATAATCCTGATAATTCTCAAATTGCCGTTGGTCGTCATCCTCGGCCAGACGGCAGATGTTATCGATCGTTTTAAAGGCGGCCTCGGAATAGTTGTGGAAAACGACTTCGTCCCTGATGAATTTCGCAACTGATGTCAGTTCCGATTGGAATTCAAAATGTTCATGTTTGGCGTAATCGACAAATTGATTAAACCATTTCGGCGGCGGCTGTGAAAAAGGCGCCAGAGCCAAAATTTCCTGCTGGTGCTTGACGGCGAATGCCCTCATCAATTGCGAGCTTTCCAGCTTCATCGGGAAAGGTTCGTATTCGATCGAATTGATATAATAATCGGGCGGGATGCCGACCGAGCTGTCGACATTGTCGGCATCGGGATCATTCAGATAGATATTACCTTCGAAATAATATCGGGCGGTGGTCAGGCGGATGCCGGAGCCGTCGCTAAGATAATCATATTCCTGCACCAGCCCCTTGCCATAAGTGGTGTCGCCGACAAGAATCGCCCGTCCCGAATATTTAAGAGCGCCGGAGAGTATTTCGGCCGCCGAGGCCGAACCCCGGTCAACCAGAATCACCAGCGGAAGTCCGTTGAAGACGTCGTTCCCGGTCGAAAAATATTCCCGGCTGTTCCATCGCGACCGTCCCTTAACGCCGACAATCAGATGACCTTTATCCAGGAATAGATCACAAACTTCGATGGCCTCGTGCAAAAGACCGCCGGGATTTCCGCGGACATCCAGTATCAGACTATTTATTTTCGCTTTATTTGTTTCGTACGACGAATCAAGAATATCTTTCAATTGCTCGGATAGGCCGGCTTCAAAATCAAGAATCCGAATATAAAGAGAATTATTTTCAGTCAGACCGGCGTAGGGGATATGTATCAATTTCAGATTTTCCCGAATAAGATCGAATCGCAGCGTGTCGGTGAAATCATTTCGGGCGACGACGACTTTCACCGGCGAACCTTCTTTACCGCGCAGGAGATAACCGGCCCGGGAATTATTTAATCCGGCAATCGTGAGATCGTCGATTCGTATTATAATATCGCCGGTCTTGATTCCCACGCGATCGGCCGGTCCGCCCTCGCGAACCGACATGACCGCCAGGCCCCGGTCATGGCCGGTGATGGTTATTCCGATGCCGCCGTATGATCCGGTAAATTCTTCCTGTAATCGGGACAGCTCCTCCGGCTCGACATATCCCGAATAACGATCAAGCTGCGAAAAAACCGCCGCCCTTGCCTGTTTCATTATACTCCCGCTGCGAAACTCTTCCGGATAAAGAGTTTCAATTAAATTCAGGGCTGAAATCAGCCGGAAAGGATAGTACAACTCCGGTTCCGACATGATAAACAGCGATACGCCTCCAATTGCCGAAATAAAAATAACAAAAAGGGCCAGAGCCCATAAAAGAAGTCGACGACTAAATCTCTCGGGATAATGGTCTATGATATTTTCAGTTTCCGTTTGAGCCAATACTCGACCTCATTAAAAATTTCATCAGTACTTCTACGACCGTCTATCACTTTGATTCTACTCTTTTCTTTTCGCGCGATCTCAAGAAATCCGCGGCGGACTTTATTGAAAAACGCCCTCGACTCACTTTCCAGCCTGTCCGTTACTTTTTTCCGGCGTGTCAGCGACGTTTTATAATCGACGTCGAATAAGAATGTCAAATCAGGTTTGTTGTTACCGACAGCCAGATTGTTGAGCCGTGTAATAAGAAGCACATCGATTCCTCGCCCGAATCCCTGATAAGCGGCGGTGGAATCATAAAAACGATCGCACAGGATTATTTTACCACGCCCTATCGATGGCGCGATTACCTCGCGCACAAGTTCGGCACGGGCGGCAATATACAGCATTAGTTCCGAAAAACCGTCAAGCTCCAGATTTTTATTTAGAAGTATCTTCCTGATTTTTTCCGATACCGGCGTCGAGCCCGGCTCGCGAATGACAAGAGGGTGGAGGTTGCAATTATTTAAATATTTCTCCGCCAGTTTCAACTGCGTCGTTTTGCCGCAGCCGTCAATACCCTCAAACGTTATGAACAGTCCTTTTCGTTTCATTCTATAAAAAAGGCGAACATTGTTTGTTCGCCTCTAATTTAGACAATTATCCGGTTTACGGAAACAACTTTTTAAGCAGGCTCGGTCACCATTTTCTTGCGGTTCGTTTTCGATTTCGTTTTGGTCGTTTTCTTTACGGTTGTCTTGCTTTTCAACGTCAATTTCCGTTTCGGTTTTTTCTCGCCCTTCCAGCCGTATTTCAGAATAAACTCCTCGGTCAGTCTTCTGGCTTCGTCATCGGTGTACTGTACCGGTGGAGATTTTTTGAAATAAGCCGAAGGCCCTTCGAGAGCCCCGGAAAGCCCATTATCCAGACCCAGCTTGCAGCAGCGCACGGCATCGATAACGACCCCGGCCGAATTGGGTGAATCCCAGACCTCCATTTTGAATTCGATATTCAAAGGGACATTACCGAAAGTGCGCCCCTCCATCCGGATATAAGCCCATTTGCGGTCGGTCAGCCATTCGACGTAGTCGGACGGACCGATGTGCACGTTGCCCGGCCCCAGATCATAATCAAGCTGGCTGGTGACGGCGTTGGTCTTGGATATTTTTTTCGATTCCAGACGTTCCCTTTCGAGCATGTTGAGAAAATCGGTATTGCCGCCGACATTGAGTTGGCTGGTCCGTTCCAGTTTAACCCCGCGCTCACGGAACAGGCGGGTAAGGACTCTATGCGTGATGGTCGCACCTACCTGAGATTTGATATCATCGCCAAGCACCGGCAAACCTCTTTCCTTGAAACGATCCTGCCAGTATTTTTCACGGGCGATGAAAACCGGAATACAATTTACGAAGCCGCAACCGGCCTCGAGAATCTGTTCGACGTACCATTTGGTGGCCGTCTCGGAACCGACCGGCAGATAACTGACGACGACATCGGTTTTGGTATCTTTGAGAAGCTTGACAATATTGACCGTATCGCCGGGTGCCTTTTCGATTATCTGTGAAAGGTATTTGCCCAATCCGTCATGCGTCATCCCGCGTTGAACCTTGACACCCATTTTGGGAACGTCGCAGAATTTGTACGTGTTATTGGGTTTGGTAAAAATCGCTTCGCTTAAATCCTTACCGACCTTGTTCTTGTCGATATCGATGGCGGCGGTAAACTCGATGTCGCTGATATGATAACCGCCCAGATTGACATGCATCAAACCGGGAATGAATTCATCATCTTTGGCCTTCTTGTAGAATTCCACACCCTGGACAAACGAAGACGCGCAGTTGCCGACGCCAATGATGGCTACTCTGACTTTTGGCATAATTAATCTCCATATAAAAACGTGTTTATTATTTGCGGCGAATATAGTAAAACCGTAAATCGATAGCAAGAAAAATCTTGACAGGTATATAGTATTACTATATATATGATGACTATATCAATATATATTATATAGTATTAGTATATGGATGAAAATATCATTGTCAGGCTGGAATCGGAGGGGATTGTTACTTCGACTTTTCGCAAACTGAGTCCGGCGAAAAAACAAAAGCTCTACCAGGCGGCTTTGAGCTGTTTTGCCGGCGATGTTTTCGACCGGGTGTCATTTGATATGATAGCGGAGGCGGCCGGTCTTGCCAAAGCGTCGTTTTTTCAATATTTCCTGAACAAGGAAAACCTCCTGGGCTTCGTTTGCGAGATTTTTATCGATGATTATCGGCAGTTTCCGGAAGATTATTTTAGGCGGGAATTGGCCGTCAAAGCCCGGGAGCGAATTCGGAGTTTTTTCATGGCGCTGTTTGATTTCTGGCAGGAAAAGAAGGTCGAGTTCGAATTTTATATGAAGATGCTGTTTGAAAACAGACGGTCGGTCACCGATGATTTTATCGACAGAATATCTCATTTGCAGAGCCAGTACATTTCCGATATAATCGCACGGGGGGCGCAGACCGGTGAGATTCGCCGCGATGTCGATCCGGGCCGGATATCATTTGTTCTTTCACTGGTTTTTGACGGGCTGTATCGGCACCTGCCCGCCAGCGTCCAGGGTCGAAATAAACGATATCGCGGGACGCTGGTCGATGGTGTTGTCGCTTTGCTTTTCGACGGCATCGGCGCCTGAGGTTTATATAATACGAATTATAGATACAGTACTTTTTCATACTTCTATAAATTCCTGCCTCCGCAGGAATGACGGGAGAGGGGATCGGTTAATAAAATGTAATTACTTATAAGATATAGGCGACTTGCAGAACAATCCTATCGGAAATCTAAATTCTACATATTCCCAGTCCATTTCGAAACTATTAACATCAATATAATCGTTCCTATCAA
>Ga0307426_1002003_pt1 | contig 12975 bp, 12 predicted proteins | sample SalMarWE160340MG_FD_202165 | JGI IMG/M metagenome (GOLD analysis project Ga0307426, IMG submission 202165) | Salt marsh sediment microbial communities from the Plum Island Ecosystem LTER, Massachusetts, United States - WE1603-40 | ecosystem: Environmental > Aquatic > Marine > Intertidal zone >... | reverse complement strand
AATATCGTGCATGAGGTCACAATAAATTCTTTGTTATTGGCCGATCGTCTGGAATTAAAATCGATCGCTTTTCCGGCCATCGGTACCGGTGTCGGCGGTTTTTCGGTCGAACTCTGCGCTCAGAAGATGATCGGTGCCACCCGAGAATTATCAGATAAATTCAAATCGCTGGAGCGGGTGGTGTTTGTGTTGTTTGATAAAGCGTCGTTTAAGGCGTTCGATTCAGTATCAAATAAAAAGTAGGTCGAAGCCGGCGACTTCGACATCATGCGAAGCAAGCGTAGGTCAGGAGCACTGCGCTCCTGACTTCTTCGAACAAGCAAATAGGATTGATAAATCAGATAATATTATTATATTACATTATGTCCATATTGAGAAGATTAAGCGTTTATATACATTATAATCCGGTTAAACACGGGCATGTAATAAATCTGTTAGAACGGGGGCAGACGAGGGCGTCTGCCGCCCACTCAAAAGTCACGAATGTGATAACGAAGACCATAGCAGCTATAGGTACTAGAATAGCGAGTGTCATTGTCGTTGCCTCCGCTCTCAATTGCCGAACAATACTTCCGCAGTTTCTTCATAATGCCCTTCGGCCATCGAATCGCGGCATAATACCCCTGTGCTCGAATTGGCACCTTTTTATTGCAGGCCGTTAAAACATCTGCAAACCCGCGCATAAGGCGGGATCTGGTTTCCGCAAATGACCGCAGCGATCTACCCTCTAAAAACCTGACGTTTGTGGATAAATGATAAGAAAAACCTACTTTTATGTCAAGTCATTTAAGTGCATTTGTCAGGATCGCCTGTCGCTTCGCTCGGGCCCCTCGACACTTCGCCAAAGGCTCTGTGTCTCGGGCAGGGATCTGACCTACGATGATTCTATCGCTATCTTCCGTGCGCCTGGAGGTTGGGTTTTTTCATGGTGCGGGCGTCGGCGGCGATGGTGGCGATGGCATTAATCGCCGCGTCGATATGCGCCTCGGTATTAAAAGCGCCGATTCCGAACCGGACACCGCCATGGATTTCGACAATCCCCAACTGCTGGTGCACCAACGGGGCGCAGTGCAGTCCGGTGCGGGTGGCGATATTGTGATCGACATCAAGCATAATGCCGACATCGCCCGCTTCAAGACCCTCGACATTGATAGTCAAAGTTGAAATGTGATTTTTCATACTATTGCAGCAATACGTAATCACACCATCGGTCTGTTTGAAACCATTGACCAACTTGCGCGCCAGTTTCATCTCGTGGGCGTAGATGTTTTCCATGCCTTTTTCTTCCAGCCAATCCTGCGCCGCCCATAGTGATGCAATCCCGACCATGTTGGGTGTGCCGTACTCCATCCGGAACGGATATTCCTCGAGATGATACTGATAGGCCGAGCGCACCCCGGTCCCGCCGGCGCGGGTCTGCCGAATATCGAGATGTTTCCGCACGCACAGGCCGCCGATGCCGGTACTGCCCATCAATGATTTATGCCCGGTAAAGGCGAGCACGTCGATATTCATCTCTTTCATGTTAATCGGAATCACACCGGCTGTCTGCGAGGCATCAATCGCGAATGTCACCCCCATCTCTTTACAAACCTGACCGATTTCCTTCACCGGTTGAACAGTGCCAAGCACGTTCGAGCCATGATTGACGATGACAAGTTTCGTATTCGACTTAATCGCCTTTTTAATATCATCCGGTTCGACGAAACCATCGCCATTGAACGGCACATAAGTCGCCTTGACACCATAATCCCGGACCATATGATTGACCGGCCGGATAACCGAATTATGCTCCAGATTGGTACTGACGACATGGTCACCTTCGGAGAGCAAACCCTGAATTATCAAATTGAGCGCATCGGTGGCGTTATAGGTAAAACATAATCGTTCCGGCGTGTCTTCGTCACCGCCGAAAAATGTTGTCAAACGCTTGCGCAAATCTTCAACGATATTCCCCGCCTCAATCGCTTTGTCGAATCCGCTTCGCCCCGGATTGACACCGCACTGGCGGTAAAACTTTATCATAAATTCGTAAACCGAATCCGGTTTCGGCCAGGAGGTAGCCGCGTTGTCAAGGTATATCAGGTTGTCCGACGACGATTCCATATTTCAACCTCTTTAAGGTGTTTTGAATTCAAGTTGAGATTTAACGAAAAATAAAAAAAGAGAAAAAGGGTCGATTTTTAATATGGCAATTTGGTTTCTACAGTCGGATTCAATCGAGTCTTCCGAACTGCCGTCTATTTCTCTTATGCGTCTACAATCGGCCACTTGTCCTCCGGTTACACAATCAAATACCTAAAATATAAAAAATGTCATATAAGTCAATGAGTAGTTTTCGGCGGCGGCGCCCGTTTTTTTGCCTTGACATATAAAGACTGACTGGTTAGATTCTTAAGGTTTCGTTGAGCAATATATGATGACACGAGTCGACTATATTGTAAGACGAACCGGGCCAGGCTGGATTTGACAAAAAGCGGCAGCTCCGAAATTTATAAATGGACAGCCGACGGAACTTCTTGACTGAAGAAAGCTGGGTTTTGCCGAATATAAAGACTGCTCTGATTTTTCTGATTTCAATAATTTGCTTCGCCCTGGCGGCGGGGCAGGAACCTGACGACTCGATTCCGACCACTCAGGATACATTGAATACACCGCCTCCGAATGTCACGCCGGTCATGCCGAAGAAAGTTACTGCTAAAGACAATCCCAACGATGAAGGAGGGGCAATTGTCATTACCTGGCATATCTCGGTGGATGATCACGAAGGCGGCAAAGTTACCGGCTATAAAATCTACCGCGGCACCGGCCCGGATCAAAAATTTACAGAAATCGGCACGGTAACCTCCGGAACCGGCACCTTCGTCGACCATGGCGTCAACGACGGCGAAAAATACGTCTATAAAGTTGCCGCTTTTAACTCTTTTAAGGAAAACGGTCGGACTGTTTGGGAGGTTTCCTCCGAATCGAATATAACGGCCCCCGTGGTGTCTTCGGCGCAATGGTTTGACTGGCGCCGGATTAATGTTCTGGTCGGAGTGATTTTTGTATGTACCGCCATCTTCTTATATATCCAAAGGGCCAAATCCGGTAAGGAATTGTATATCAGGAAGATAGCCGGATTGGAATCGGTCGACGAGGCGGTCGGACGTGCGACGGAAATGGGGCGGAAAATATTCTTTATTCCCGGTATTAATGATATGGATAATGTCCAAACCATTGCCGGGATTACCATATTGGGCCGCGTGGCGCAAATTGCGGCTGAGTATGAAACCTGGATTGAAGTCCCGGTCAGTAAATCGCTGGTGATGATAACTGCCAAGGAAATCGTAAAAGAAGCTTACTCCAAAGCCGGAAGGCCTGACAACTACAATGATGACCAGGTCCATTATCTGACCGACGATCAATTCGGGTACGCCGCCGCTATCGACGGAATGTTTGTTCGAGAGAAACCGGCGGCTGTCTTCTACATGGGTGCCTTTTTCGCCGAGTCGCTGATCATGGCGGAAACCGGCAACTCGGTCGGCGCCATACAGATCGCCGGGACGGCAATGCCCTCGCAACTTCCCTTTTTTGTTGCCGCCTGCGATTATACATTGATCGGCGAGGAGCTTTTCGCCGCCTCGGCTTACCTTTCCCGCGAGCCGCGCTTACTGGGTTCGTTGAAGGGACAGGATATCGGGAAAGCAGCCATACTGATTGCCATTTTGCTCGGCGTTTTACTCGAGACTTTTGGAATCTTTGAGTTGTCGAACCTGTTTAAGGTGATCGATTAGGATTAGAATATGCGTCGTGAAATTCCATTGATAATTACTGCCTTTGTCGGAATTGTCTTTATCATTCAATATTTCATACCGCATTATCCTTTTAACAGACTTAACGGCTGGTTTTCCGATTGGTTTTCGATAATCGGCGCCTGTGCTATTTGGCTGGGGGCGCTTAACCTGATGAAAATCTCGGCCGATAGAGTTTATCGAAAAAAACGTGATTGGTTTTATTCCGTTGTAATAATTGTCTCGTTCTTGATGATAACCATTATCGGTTTTGCCGGGGGACCCGATTTCCGCGATTATGGCACCGGTTTCGACTGGCTCTATCGGTTGGTTTATACACCGCTTTCGGCCACGATGTTCGCCCTGCTGGCGTTTTTTGTCGCCTCAGCTTCATATCGGGCCTTCCGGGCGAGAAACCTGGAAGCCACGCTTCTGCTGGTTGCCGCCTTTATCATTATGATCGGACGCGTTCCGGTCGGCGATGCTATTGGAAAAGTATTACATCTACCGGAATCCATTATGCCGTCGCAAATCGCCGGTTGGATTATGGGATATGTTAATGCTGCCGGACAGCGAGCCATTATGATCGGAATCGCCCTGGGAATTGTCTCCACCTCCTTGAGAGTCATTCTGGGTATCGAACGCGCGCATCTGGGGGGCGACTGATGAATAAAAAGGAACTTGTAGCGGTTATCATTATTGTCGCCCTGTCATTGATTTTCTATTTTGGAATCAAGCAGCCGATCGTTTTTTCTTCAACCGTTTCGTACATTATTACGGCTCTGATCGGACTGGTTTTGCTGTACATTTTTATTCGAACGGTCGGCGGCAAAATTTTTGGCCGTCGGACGGTCTTTCTGTTTGTCGGCATCGCGGTCGTTCTGCCGTTTTTCATGACGATCAAACAGCCGATCAAATCATCTCCTGAAGTGAAATCCTTATATGATGCCGTTCTTGCGTTGAAACCGGACTCGAAAGTACTCGTCTCATTTGATTATGATCCTCCCTCCGCACCGGAGTTGCAGCCAATGGCGGAATCCTTCTTTATGCTGTGTTTCGAACGAGATTTAAAATTGATAATCATGGGTCTGTGGCCGCAGGGACCGCAGCAGGCGGAAATGGCACTTCAACGAGCCTTCCTCGAGCCGGACATCGCCGCGAAAAACCTCAAGTACGGCGTTGATTATGTCAACCTCGGTTTTCAAACCGGCAATGAATTTGTGATCCAGCGCATGGGCAGTAGTTTCAAAAGTATGTTCCAGACTGATTATTATGGAACACCGTATGATGACATTCCCTTAATTCGTAACGTAACCAATTTCTCGAATATAGATTTTGTGTTTAATCTATCGGCCGGCTATCCCGGTACGGTCGAATGGGTGCAGGTCGCCGTCGACCGATACGGGGTTAAGCTGGGTGCCGGCAACACCGCTGTTCAGGCGCCGCAGATGTATCCTTATCTCCGCGCCGGGCAATTGGTCGGCTTGTTGGGTGGCTTAAACGGAGCCGCTGAGTTCGAGAAAGCAACCAATATCATCGGCAAAGGAACCAAATTTATGGTTTCACAGTCGTTTGCGCATGTGATCGTGATTGCTTTTATTATTATCGGTAATGCCGCTTATTTCCTCGGCGAGAAACGGCGGGAAGAAAACAAACCGAATCAAACGGGAATGAATAACCAGCCGGGAGCGAACTGAGGATGGAAGTATTCGGTCTCTGGTTAGCCGCCTTCTTTACGCTGGGAATCATATCATTCCTGTATAAAGATAATCCCTGGTACAAATTCAGTGAAGCTGTTTTTATCGGGATTTCCGCCGGATACTGGTTTGTCGTTTCCTTCTGGGATAACCTCTATGCGAAATTTTACCTCGGTGTCACGGCGAACGATGACTACATGTTATTTGTCGGAGCCGTTCTGGGTGCAATGATGATACTGCGTTTGGCTCCCAATATCGGTTGGATATCCCGCTGGCCGCTGGCTTTTGTTGTCGGGGCGATTTCCGGCTTTTATCTGATGAATTATTTTTCATCAAATGTTATGAAGCAGGTACAAAATTCCGTTATTCCTTTGTTCAGCGCCGATTATGGACAATCGATGTTTACCGAATCCTTCGGTACTATCGCCGGCAAAATCGTCATCGCGGCCGGAACCTTTACCGGTTTGATATACTTTTTCTTCTCTAAAGAACATAAAGGGGCTTTCGGTGGAGCTGCCAAGGTTGGTATCTGGGTGATTATGATAACATTTGGTGCGTCGTTCGGATATACCGTCATGAGTCGTATGTCGCTTCTGATCGGACGTATGGATTTTCTCTTCGGCCAATGGCTGGGAATGATTAAATAAGATGGATTGCACGGGAAAGTCGCAAAAATATACTTATATCGCAATTCTGACTTTATTTCTATCACTGCTCTTAATAATTTCCTCCGCAAATGCCGTCAATTCCGAAGTTCTTGTCGAGGACACAACTTCCGCTTTTATTCCCAACGCCCCTACGTACGTTACGGCGACCGATTACAAATATGATCGCGGTGAATCGGCTATCGTAAAATGGCAGCTATCCTCGGATGACAACAGCACGGGCAAAATAACCGGCTATGAAATTTTCCGCTCCGAAGCCGATGCCGATAATTTCGTCTCGATCGGTGTCGTTCTTCCCGGTGAAAATTCTTTTCGCGATAAATCAACCGAAAATGGTGTCAGCTATATTTACGGCGTCGTCACGCTGTATAACGGACGTACATCTCAGATGGTACTATCGGAACCGATTACTCCCGGGACGGAGATAGTCAACTGGAATCTGTTGAATCTTTTTATTATCGGTTTGCTGATCGCCGGTTCGGTCATCTTTTTTATAACGCATGCCAAGCGCGGCAAAAAATTGTTTATTCGTAAAATCGCCGGTCTTGAAGCTATTGATGAAGCTATCGGTCGTGCCACCGAGATGGGTCGTCCGATTTTATTTATTCCCGGCATTAACGATATGGATGATGTCCAGACCATTGCCGGAATCACCCTTCTTGGCCGTGTCGCCAAAGTGGTTGCCGATTACGATATTAAAATAAATATGCCGGTGGCGCGATCCATCGTCATGACGGTCGGACGCGAGACAATCAAGGAAGCCTATGTGAGCGCCGGTCGACCTGATGCCTACAGCGATGATATGGTGCATTATATCACCGATGAGCAATTCGGTTACGTTGCCGCCGTCGACGGCATCATGGTGCGGGAGAAACCGGCCACCTGCTTTTACCTCGGCGCCTTTTTTGCCGAATCGCTGATTCTGGCCGAAACCGGCAATTCGGTCGGAGCGATACAGATTGCGGGCACGGCCATGCCGGCGCAGCTGCCGTTTTTTGTCGCCGCCTGTGATTATACATTGATTGGCGAGGAACTTTTTGCGGCCTCGGCATATCTCTCCAATGAGCCCAAGCAGCTGGGTTCGCTTAAAGGACAGGATGTCGGCAAATTTATGGCGATGATGGCCATCGCACTGGGTGTTTTTGGCGCCACCATTGCCGAAGCCTGGGGCGGCTCGTTTTTTATCTGGCTGGACGAATTTATGCATAGATTGTTCACGATAACGAATTGACAAAAAGGAAATCGGATTGAAAAAACAGGTCCCCTTAACGATTACTTTTATCGTCGGTGTTGTGCTGATACTATCGGTCTTTTTCCCCCCGGTCGAAACCTGGGGTGAAGATTTCTCGCTCTTTTTCGATATTATCGCGGTCTTTGCGTTTTTTCTCGGCGGCGGCAATCTGATACGCGTGCACACCGAGCGGATCGCCAAAAAGAAAAAGGACTGGGGCTTTTCAATTATTACGATATTGGGATTTTTGATTATGCTTGCCGCGGGGCTGTTTAAGCTCTGGAATCCGGGCGATATCTCGGCCGATGTGGCCGCTACCGGATCACTTTTCCAACTTTTGTACGATTGGATGTTCAACCCGCTTGGCGCAACTATGTATTCTCTACTGGCCTTCTATGTGGCTTCAGCATCATACCGTGCTTTTCGCGCCAAAAATCGGGATGCGACCATACTTCTTATCGCCGCCTTTATTATTCTTTTGGGGCGTACGCCTTTGGGTATGTATGCCACCGGCTGGATTCCGGAGTCTTTTTCAGTTCTGCAAATTCCGAATCTGGCCATCTGGGTTATGACCTCGCCGAATCTGGCCGGCCAGAGAGCTATTATGATCGGTATCGCGCTGGGGGTTGTAGCCATGTCGCTGCGATTGATTCTTGGTGTCGAACGAACTTATTTGGGGATGGATATTGACTAATATCGGCCTGATTATATCTTTTCTGGTTATCGGTGTCGGCCTTTTATGGCTTTTTATACTGGCTCTAAAGGGCAGGGAAGTTGACCGCCGCATAATCTTTATTTTTATCGGGCTGGCGGTTTCGGTACCACTGCTTTTTAGAATTTCCTTTTCCGAAAAAGCCACACCCATTGTCAGAGATGTTTTCTATAAAATCGAAAATCTGCCCGAAGGTTCTAATATCCTTCTTTCATACGATTACGGTCCCTCGATGGCTCCGGAGGTGGAGCCGATGTCAAACGCCTTTTTAAGGCACGCTCTGGCCAAAAATCATAAAGTTTTTATCATGTGCCTCTGGGCTACCGGCCAATCGCTGATTGCAACCGCCATCGATTCGATTATTAAAAGAGAATTTCCGGAAAAAATCAATGGCGTCGACTATATCAATATCGGTTTCAAAGCGGGCGGCCAGGGTGTTTTAAATGTCATTATCACCGATTTTCGCAAGATGTACCTGACCGATGTTGACGGCGTTAATCTCGATTCGGTTCCGATTTTTAAGGGCATAAAATCACTTAAGGATATGGACTTACTGATTTCTATCGGCGGCGGTTTTCCCGGTGTCAAAGAATGGATCCTCTTCGCCGGAGCTCCGGGGAATATACCTACGGCCGGCGGTAGCGCCGCCGTTGCCGCCCCGCTTTTGTACCCTTATTATCCCAAGCAAATGGTTGGCTTGCTGGGCGGCATCAAAGGGGCTGCGGAGTATGAATCGGAATTGAAAAAGGTGTACCCTCAATTTGCAAATATGCCCACCCCCGGTATCGCCATGATGGGACCCCAGACCCTGGCGCATCTGGTCGTAATGGCCTTTATTGTTATAGGTAATATTGCCTTCTTCGTAAACAGAAGGAGAAAGCCATAATGGCTAACAGCAAGCGTATTTCAGCGATAATCCTGATTATCGTCATAGCGACGTTTTTACTAAGCTGGATAATCAAAGCCTTCAATCTGGAAGGCAGTCCGAATAACACGGGATTATGGTTCTCCATCCGGGATGCCTTCTTCATCACGATAGCGGCCTTTTTAACTCTGGCAATATTCTCCTTTTTGTATAAAGACAATCCATATTATAAGTTCGCCGAGCACCTGTTTGTCGGGATTTCGGCGGCGTACTGGATGTGCGTCGGCTTCTGGTCGACTCTGATCGGCAATCTGGTCCCCAATATTTCCAGTAGTCTGTCTACGTTCTTCAGGGTTCCTTATAAAGGTCTCCATTTTACTTATTTCGTCCCGTTAATACTGGGCATTATTCTTCTCATGCGACTCTCTTCCAAACGTGGCTGGATTTCCCGCTGGGCGCTGGCCTGGATTGTCGGGACGACGTCGGGGCTGAATTTGATCCGCTATCTGAGAACCGATTTCATAAGTCAGGTAAGTAATACTTTCATACCTTTGCTTGTCGATTGGAAAGGGGTTGGACCATTCTTTTCACACTTTTCTCTGTCATCAACCGGGCAGTTTGCCATGACTCTCTCCAACTGGGTGATTTTTATCGGGGTTTTTTGCGGCTTGATATATTTCTTCTTTTCAAAAGAACATAAGGGCATTTTCGGGACCGCCTCGCGGGTCGGCATTTGGGTCCTGATGATTACCTTCGGTGCTTCCTTCGGCTATACCGTAATGGGACGCGTCTCGCTTCTGGTTGGCCGTCTTACGTACCTGTTTAGAGATTGGCTGGGATTAATAAGTTAAATTCATATAAATAATGTGAGGCTCTTATGAAGCTGAAAATACTAAGTATCTTCTGCAGTTTGCTGCTGGGAATAGTACCTTTGGCCATTGCTCAGGAGAATGCCGACACCGCGTCGGTGGATTCGACCGCCGTGGCATCTCCGGCTCCGGTCTCCCAGCTGACAGCAGTGGATACCGACAACGATCATGGACATTCCATTTCATTGAAATGGGAACCGTCACCGGATGACGGTGCCGGTCTGAAGAGCGTTATCGGCTATGAGGTGTATCGCGCCGAGTCTCCCGGGGGACCGTTCGTGATAAGGGCCGCCTTGCCTTCGGGCGCCTCCAGCCATATCGATGTCGGTGCCAAAGAGAAAGAATCGGGCGATTATATGGCCGACTATACTGATTACTATTATAAGGTCAGGGCCATAACCGCCGACAGTCTGGTATATTCCGATTCGGATGTTTTCGGCCCGGTTCAATGTTATGGGCAGTGGTTTAATACCGGCCGGATACCGGTTCTTGTGTTCGTTATCGGCTTTATGTGTACTACCATTTTGCTTATACAAAAAGCCAAAAGCGGGGCCAAGCTTTTTGTCAGACGATTGGCCGGAATCGAAGCTGTCGATGAAGCTATCGGCCGCGCCACCGAGATGGGCAAACCCATATTGTACGTACTGGGACTGGGGACGGCGGCCGATATCGCCACAATTGCATCATACACTATCCTGGGGCGGGTCGCCAAAAAAGTGGCCGAGTATCAAACCCGCCTGATAGTTCCCTGCTACGACCCGATTACAATGACGGTTGCCCAGGAAACGGTCAAGACGGCCTATGCGGATGCCGGTCGGCCCGATGACTACAATGAAGACATGGTTTATTTTGTAACGCAGTCACAATTCGCTTATGTGGCGGCCGTGAACGGCACCATGCTGCGTGAACGTCCGGCGACAAATATTTACATGGGCCTGTTCTATGCCGAATCACTGATTCTGGCGGAAACCGGAGCCCTGGCCGGCTCAATACAAATTTCCGGAACCGATCAGATTGCTCAGATACCCTTTTTCATTGTTGCCTGCGATTATACTCTGATCGGCGAAGAGCTTTATGCGGCCTCGGCCTATCTGGGACGAGAGCCGCTTCTTCTCGGCTCCCTGAAAGCTCAGGACTATGCCAAAGCTGCCTTTATCGTTCTGGCTGTTATCGGCTTTTTAACCATAAACTTCGGCATAGATTGGTTTAAACAACTTTTCTATATCAGTAACTGAGAGGGTGAAATTATGAAACGACAAATTCCGCTGGCACTCGTTTTCATCTTCGGAATTTTCCATATATTTCAATATTTTGTCCCGCATGAAAGTTCCGAATGGTTATACGAGTTTTTTCTGAAATGGATATATATTATCGGCATCTTCGCCCTGGCGCTCGGCATCTGGTCTCTTATTCGTGTCTCGTGGGACAAAGTAAAACATAGAAGACCAAACTGGCCTTATGCACTTATCACGCTAGGTGGTCTTTTTGCCATGATTATTTTCGGCTTTGATTATTTTCGACACTTTTTTACCGCCGAAGGATTACAGAACTACATGTTTCGAGCCTTTTTCGATTACATCCTGATTCCCATTCAGTCAACCATGTTTTCCCTTCTCGCATTTTTTATCGCTTCGGCTGCGTACCGCGCCTTCCGCGCCAGATCACTGCTGGCGACCCTGCTATTGCTATCGGCCCTGATTATTATGCTCCGCTTCAATCCGTATCTTGGATTTTTTGGTGATTATATGGAAAAAACCGCATCATGGCTTCTAAATGTCCCCAATCTGGCCGCCAAGCGGGCCATTATCATTGGTGTTGGCCTGGGAATGGTAGCAACATCACTGAAAGTCATGCTGGGTATAGAACGTCAATATTTGGGTAAGGATTGAGGAGGATCGTATGAATATATTTGATCGTATGATGTCGCTTGACCGTCGGTGGGTCTTCCTCTTATTGGCGGTGGTCTGCGTTGTTACCTATGTCTGGCCTTTTTCCATCCCGATTAGAACCACCGATGAAGTCGAGAATATATTTGATTTTATCGATACGTTAAAGGAGGGCGATTATATCTTTTTGGGTATCGATTATGATCCCAACGCGCTGGCGGAACTACACCCGATGACTTACGCCATCGCCGAGCACGCCTTTCGCAAGAAATTGAAAATAATATTTGCCACGCTTTCGCAAAATGGCCCGGGGATGGCCGACCAGGCCATTCGGGATATCACCGATTCAGTCAAGCTCGATCGAACTTACAATGGTGTCTTTTATCCGGGACGCACCATAGTCAATGGTGTTGACTATGTCTTTCTCGGATATAAACCATATTTTGCCCTTGTCATTTTGGGCATGGGACAAAATTTCCGAATACCGTTTCCGACCGACTATTATGGAACACCGCTTGACAGTATTCCGATGATGAAGGGAATTCTGAATTATGACCAGATTAAGTGCGTCGTGGATATAACCGCAGGCAATGTGGCTGATGCCTGGATTTCTTACGGGCAGGGAAGGTACAATTTTCCCCTTGCATTGGGTTTAACCGGGGTTATGGGCGCCGACTATTATCCCTTCTTAAATTCCCGGCAAATCTTCGGATTGATGGGGGGCCTGTTGGGCGCGGCGCAATATGAGAAGCTATCCGATAATCCCGGCCCGGCGATGGACGGTATGAGAATTCAGGTATATGCTCATATAGTCATTATTTTCTTTATTATCATCGGTAATATCGGATTCCTTGCCTCGCGCAAGAAAAGAATGGGTAAGGAGGTAAAGTAAGATGGAAGCTATGTCATTCGGTACCTTTATATGGACAACCCTGGGCGCCTTCTTAACCCTCTGTATTTTTTCGTTTCTTTACAGAGATAATGTTTTCTACAAAATCGCCGAACACCTGGTAGTTGGCGTCTCGGCCGGTTACTTTGTAATTATTCTCTGGCACAATGGCCTGCAGCCCAATCTTTTTGATATGCTCAAAGATGGTAATTCTTATTTCCTCTGGCTTAATTCCGCTCAACCATGGTATGTCATCCCGGCCATCCTGGGAGCAATGATGTGGACCCGTTTTTCCAAAAAATGGTCCTGGGTCAGCCGCTGGCCAATCGCCCTGTATATGGGAATCGCCACCGGTGTGGCGGTTCCTCTGGAAATGAAAAACCGAGTC
>Ga0307426_1001997_pt1 | contig 13000 bp, 8 predicted proteins | sample SalMarWE160340MG_FD_202165 | JGI IMG/M metagenome (GOLD analysis project Ga0307426, IMG submission 202165) | Salt marsh sediment microbial communities from the Plum Island Ecosystem LTER, Massachusetts, United States - WE1603-40 | ecosystem: Environmental > Aquatic > Marine > Intertidal zone >... | reverse complement strand
GGTAATCCAGGATTTCGGCAGTCAGGGCATAATCCTCGATGACCTGCATATCACTGATCCGGCCTTCCTGGAAAAGCAGGAGGGAACTGGTCATGTAGGTGGCGACCACGGCAACCGATGATTTGTCCTTCAGGATATTCAGGGAGCGGTTCATGTACCCGTATGCTTCCTGGACGATGTCAGGATTCTGCCGGTACTCCGGGTGGCGAAGGATATCCACGGCTTTTCTGCCCAGTATGGATCCTTCCTGCTTATAATATTTTATTCTCTGGTCGTAGATCATCCTCAGGGTATCCATCATCTGCGCCTTACGAACCGGGTCTTTTTCATCATCGATAAATGCGTTCCACATTCTCACCCCGTCAATGTAAATGTTCTGGGTAGCCGTGGGACATTCGTTGAAGACCTTTCTCCAGGGACCCAGGGCATCATGGAAATTGTCGTATTTGACATATTCACGGTAAAGCGAAAGATTCCTGATGCATTGAATACTATCCTCACCATGACCGTATCGGCTGCCGTCCTCAACTCCTTTCTGAGCTGAAGCCGGAAGAGCAATCGCCCCGAAGAGTAAGGGCAGGAGGATAATTTTTGAAATTTTCTTCATTTCGAACGAGATTAGTCAAATTTCCGCTTCATGAACCAAAAATCGTGTAAAGTTACACTAAAACTTAAAAACATGTAATTCTCACGTATCAAATTGTTCTCCAGGGTCCCCCTGCGGCCGAGCTCACAAGCCAGGTTAAACGAGCTTTTCGTGTTCCTCAGCGGTAAACCTACTCCAAAACTTATGCCATAATCTTTCAGCTGCTCCCCTTCGAGCTGCAGGTAGGAATTCTGGTAATGCCCTCCAACCCTGTAGGCGATGTGCTTATGGTAACCTTTCAGGGCTTCCGGGTCAGGCACAACTTCAAGTCCCCCGTAAAAGGAATTGCTGTTGGCCAGGGGCTGGTCCGAATAAAAGAAGGTTGATTTGGACCAGTCCTGGTTGTAATAGTCAAAACCGAGCCGGATCTTGTTTGCATAGCTGAAAGTGAACCCTGCTCCCAGGTTGGTCGGGATGACGATGTTCCCCTTGACGGTCGATTGGTCGATAACGAACACCGGGTTCAGTATGGTGGAGTCGGTTATGGCGGTGGTACTTCCGGGGAAAATGTTTTGCTTGAGGATCCGGTTTTCAGCCGAAATACTTGTTTTATTATCGAAGATCATTCCCACGGTTAGATTATATTTTTCAAGGAAATCCTGTGAATACTGGATCCCCAGGTCAATGATGAAATCGCTGACAATCGTCCTGCTCTCCACCTTCGTATAGGATCGCGTGTCGTCCTTTGGAAAGCTGACGGACCTGGTCAGATCAATGGACCCGAAAAGGTATTTGAAGTTGGCCCCCAGGGAGAAACGGTTGAACAGTTCGATGGAGGTCCCCAGGTTCAGCTGATTTACTCCGCCGTTTCCCGTATAGAGATACTCAATGAAACCGATATTTTTGTTGTAATCCTCTTCCTGTATGGAGTAACCAACTTTTGAATAGGGAAGCACGGAGATGCTTGCGGCCCACCATTTCGTTATGGGGAAGGCAAGCGCCAGGTGATCCATGTTGGCACCATAAAATTTGTTGTTCCGCTGGGAGGTTTCCGTATAGGTGTAATGTCCCATGATCCCGAAATCAAACAGGAAGGACATGGTGTCGATTGCAGTACAGGAGGCGGGATTCAGGTAGTTGATATACCTGTTGTCCCTGAGTCCGATCCCTATGCCGCCCAGGGCACGGTTCCTGGCAAATCCGGGCTGGTTCATCAATCCCAGGCCAAATCTCGAATAAGGCGAGTCTGCATTGGTCTGGGCCAGAACAGGCCCGGCCAGCGCAAAAAGCAGGAAGAATACCTGAAACCTTCTAGATGTCAACATTATATTCCAGAATTCTGTGAAGCCCGAGTAAATTCAGATCCGGGTCCACAAAGATGGAATTTTTTAATTTCTTATCAAAAAATTTGGCATCGCCCCCAGTCATGATCACCCGCAGATCAGGATAACGGTTTTTTTGCCGGTTTATGTATTCATCCAGTTCAAAGATTATTCCGTATTGCACTCCCGCGCGTATGGCCCCCGGGGTATCTTCGCCCATCAGATAGGATATGTCGGCCGGTTCCACCAGGGGAAGGTTATGGGTTTGCTGGTGCAGGCAGCGGAATCTCATGGACAGTCCAGGGGAAATGTTTCCCCCCAGGTATTCATTGCCGGCACTGACAAAATCGATTGTAATGGCCGTTCCGGCATCGATTACCAGGAGGTTTTGCCCGGGGAACCGGAAATTCGCCCCCACAGCAGCCGCAATCCTGTCCCGCCCCAGGGTCGAGGTGGATCGGTAGCGGTTTGCAATGGGCAGGGGGGTCCGGTCATCCAGCGCCATCACCCGAATACCGGCCTTGTCAAGCATTCGTTTTAAACCGGCATCGTCTTTCCTGGTTGACGAAAGTATGGCCCGGCCAATTGCCGGAAAATCGGCAATCCATGCCGGAAGGGGACCGGTCTCCCCGTCCTTCCAGTACCCTGATGAAATGATGGCCCCTTCCCTGAAGAGGGCGGCTTTAAAGGCCGTATTCCCTATGTCGATGACCAGATCCATTCCAGCGAATGCAAATTAAGATATTTTCAGCATTTTATTCAGCACCTCCATAGCCTGGGTGACGGAACCTACAGCGTCGGTTGAAAGTCTCAGTTTCCCGTTCATTTCCTTCAGGCTGAATTTCCTACCCTGTTCCTGGATGAACCCGAGCACGGACCTGAATACGGGGGATGAAAAGTATGCGGAATCGGGGTTGCTTACGAAATGAATGATCATTTTATTCTTTTTCAGGATGATCTTTTCAAATCCCAGCTGCATGGCCAGCCAGCGCAGGCGGACGACGTTCAGGAGTTCCCTGGTTTCGGGGGGAAGGGGACCGAAACGGTCCTCCAGTTCCTTTTCGAATGCCCCCAGGCGGTCTTCGGAGGAGATCCCGTCCAGGATCCGGTACAGCCTGAGCCGCTCCGAATTATTGCCGATGTAATGGTCGGGGAACAGCAGGGTGAGGTCCGTATCCACCTGGCAGTCCGGAACGAATTTCTGGATCTCCCCGGGCTCTTCCTGACCGGGCCGTTCGTGGAACAGCTCCCGGAATTCCCCCTGTTTCAGTTCCATCAGGGCTTCATCCAGTATCCTGTGATAGGTTTCGAAACCGATCTCCGCTATGAACCCGCTCTGTTCCGCCCCGAGAAGGTTGCCGGCTCCACGGATATCCAGGTCCTGCATGGCGATGTTCAACCCGCTGCCGATCTCGGAGAATTCTTCCAGGGCTTTCAGCCTCCTTCTTGCTTCGGGGGTCTGAAGGGTCAGGGGAGGGGCAAGCAGGTAGCAGAAAGCCTTCCGGTTCGACCTTCCGACCCTTCCCCTGAGCTGGTGAAGGTCACTCAGCCCGAAATGATGGGCCTGGTTGATAATGATGGTGTTGGCGTTAGGGATGTCGAGTCCCGATTCAATGATAGTCGTGGAAATGAGCACATCGTAATCGCCGGCGATGAAACCGAGCATGATCTTCTCCAGTTTCGATCCTTCCATCTGCCCGTGGGCTACCACGGTCCTTACATCGGGACATATCCTTCTGACAAGGTCCTCGATTTCGGCAATGTTCTGGATCCTGTTGTGAATGAAAAAAACCTGCCCGTTCCGGCTGACCTCATAATAGATGGCTTCGCGGATAATGTCCTCGTTAAAGCTGTGGAGTTCCGTCACGATCGGATACCGGTTCGGAGGAGGCGTCCGGATGATGGAAAGATCCCTGGCCCCCATGAGGGAAAGCTGCAGGGTCCTCGGGATAGGCGTGGCGGTCAGGGTCAGGGTATCCACATTGAGCTTCATCTGCTTGAGTTTCTCCTTCATGGCCACCCCGAACTTCTGTTCCTCGTCTATGATCAGCAGTCCCAGGTTTTTAAACCGGACATCCCTGCTCACCAGGCGGTGTGTGCCGATGATGACATCGGTCTTCCCTGCTGCGAGCTCCGAAAGGGATTTCCGTTGGGCGGCCGGGTTTTTCAGGCGGCTGATGTAGTCCACCCTGCACGGGAAATCCCTGAGCCGCTCCGAAAATGTATTGAAATGCTGGAGTGCCAGGATCGTCGTGGGGACAAGCACGGCCACCTGTTTGCTGTCACTGACCGCCTTGAAGGCCCCCCGGATGGCCACCTCGGTCTTGCCGAACCCGACGTCGCCGCAGACCAGCCGGTCCATCGGGAAACCCGCCTCCATCCCTTCCTTCATCTCCCGGGTTGCCCTGAGCTGGTCTTCGGTATCCTCGTACATGAAGGATGCTTCAAGTTCGGTCTGCATGTAGCTGTCGGGGGAAAAGGAGAAACCCTTCTGGGCTTTCCTCCTGGCATACAGATCGATCAGTTCACGGGCAATGTCCTTGACCTTCTTCTTGGTATTGTTCTTGAGTTTCTGCCAGGTGCCGGAACCCAGCTTGTAGATCCTCGGCGGCTGGTTGTCTTTTCCTTTGTATTTGGTGATCCTGTGGAGGGAATGGATGTTCACAAAGAGCGTGTCCTGGTCCCTGAACACCAGTTTGACCGCCTCCTGCTCACGCTGGTCAAGCCGGATCTTTTCGAGTCCCCCGAACTGCCCGATCCCATGGTCGACGTGAACCACGTAATCACCGGGATTCAATTCCGTGAGTTCCCTGAGGGTGAGGCCTTCCTTACGGGTGAAATGTTCCTGCAGCCGGTAGCGGTGGTAGCGGTCGAATATCTGGTGATCGGTGTACAGGCATGCTTTCAGGTCGTGGTCCGTGAATCCCTGGTGCAGGGTGGTAAGCATGGGCTCGAATTGCACCCCTGCACGAATATCCCGGAATATGTCCCGCAACCTTTCAATCTGCTTCGGGTTATCGGAAAGGATGGAGACGGCATAACCTTCTTCGGAACGGAGATTAAGATCGTCTGCCAGGAGCTCGAAGTTTTTATTAAAGGCGGGCTGGGGGGAGGTGTTGAACGTAAGGCTCATATCCGGAGGGAAGTAAACCTGCTGGCCGAATTCCAGGACACGGAAGTTTGCGAGTGATTCCGAGAATTGTATACCGTCGATCAGGTAATCCCCCTTGTTGGTGTCGGTAATGTGGTCCTCCCCCTCTTCCTCGCGGTGCCCGCGGGTCCGTTCATAAATATCGTCCATGCGGTCCCTGATGAAGGCCAGGTCATGGGTCCAGTACAGCACATCCCTTCCGAGAAATTCCGTGAAGGGCACCATGGCCGGGATTCCCCCTCCCGTTCCGGTCCTGATTTCGACCAGGTCGGGGATAAGGCTGACGTCTTCGAATTTTTCGATTGAAAGCTGGCTCTCCGTATCGAAGGAGCGGATGGAGTCGATCTCCTCGCCGGAGAAATCGATGCGGTAAGGAAACCTTGCGGAAAAGGAAAACACATCGAGGATGCTTCCGCGCAGCGCGTACTGACCGGGTTCGTAAACAAAATCCACCAGCTGGAAACGGCATGATTCCAGGAATTCAGACAGGAAACTCATGGACAGCCTTTCCCCTTTACGGATCCTGAATGCATTGGTTTCCAGGAAGTTGAGGGGGACGGTCTTTTCCACCAGGGCCTCGGGGTAAGTTATGATGGTCAGGGGACCGGGATCCAGGCTGATCCGTTTCAGGATCTCGGTCCGGCGGATGATCTGGTCCTTGCTTTTCTGGTAAAACTGGACCGACCTTTGGTAGGAGGAGGGAAAAAAAAGAAGACCGGGTCCGGAAAGGAAATTTTCAAGATCGTTCTGAAAGTAGGCTGCCGTTTCCTTGTCCGGCAGGACGAAAATATGGTTCTGTCCCGTATCCTGCAGGATGCAGGCTGCCACCACAGCGAGGGAGGATCCCGACAGCCCTTTCAGGTGGAGTACCCTGTTTTTCTCCTGAGACAGCCATTGCTTCAGCTGTTCAACCTGTTCCAGGCTACTGTACCGGCTTCGGAATTCCCCGGGTGTCATACGCCAGAGCTCATAATCTGCATGTATTTTTCAGCTTGTTTGACCATTTCCCTGGAACCCACGAAAAAAGGCACCCGCTGGTGGATCGATTCGGGAAGCATCTCCAGGATCCGGTTCCCGCGGCCGTCGGTTGCCATTCCCCCGGCCTGCTCGGCCAGGAACGCGATCGGGTTGCATTCGTAGGTGAGGCGAAGCTTTCCCTCCGGGTAGGTGGTTATCTTCGGGTAGATGTAGATACCGCCTTTCAGCATGTTACGGTGGAAATCAGCCACCAGCGATCCTATGTAACGGGAAGTATACGGCCTGTGGGATGCAGGGTCAATCTCCTGGCAGTATTTGATGTACTGCTTGACCCCAGCAGGAAAATTGACATAGTTTCCCTCGTTGATGGAATAGGTCCGGCCGCTCTCCGGCATGATTATTTTCCGGTGGGAGAGGAAGTATTCCCCGATGGACGGATCCAGGGTAAAACCGGTTACCCCAAGTCCCGTTGTGTAAACCAGCATGGTGGAGGAACCGTACAGGATATACCCGGCGGCCACCTGTTTTGTCCCAGGCTGCAGGAAATCCTCTTTCAAAGAAGGACTGCCGGTTTCGCTGATCCTGCGGTAGATGGAAAAGATCGTTCCGATGGAGACATTTACGTCGATGTTGGAGGAACCGTCCAGCGGATCCAGGCAAACAATGTACCTGCCCTCTTTCGAAAGATCGCTTTCAAAGGAGACCAGGTCCTTTTCCTCCTCCGTTGTCAGTCCGCATACTTCGATACTGGATCCCAGGATGGATTTGAACTGTTCATTGGCAAAGGTGTCCAGCTTTTTAACCGTTTCCCCCTGGATGTTCTCGGTGCCCGTTTCACCCAGGATGTCCACCAGTCCCGCCATATTCACCTCCCGGTTCACGATTTTCGAAGCAATGCCGATGTGGATCAGCAGCCGGGTCAGGTCCCCCTTGGCATAGGGAAAGGCATTCTGCTGCTGCACGATGAATTCGCCCAGTGTAAGGGCCCGGAACCTCCTGGTCATTGAAGAAATAATTTGGCACAAACGAGGAAATAAATGTAGTACTTTTTTTACGTAACAAGAGTTTATAAATTTGCTGGTCCGTTAAAAATCCCAAAAAGAACGCAAATGATAGTCTTTAAGTTCGGTGGCGCCTCGGTAAAAGATGCCGATGCCGTCCGGAATGTGGCGGAAATCCTGAAAAGGTATCCGGACCATGAAATTGCCGTTGTGGTGTCGGCCATGGGAAAGACCACCAATGCCATGGAGGTGATCACCGACCACTTTTTCCATAAGCGGAAGTCCGAAATGCACAAGGCCCTGGAAGAACGCAGGGAGTTTCACGGGCAGATCGTCAATGCCCTGTTCCCCGATACGGGACATCCCTTTCATGGGGAGTTCGCGAAAATATTCGCAGAGCTTGAGAAAAGACTTGCCAGGACTCCCACCCTGAATTACGATTACGATTACGACCAGATCGTCCCCTTCGGTGAAATGATCTCGACCCGGATCGTCTCGGCTTACCTCAATGAGGAAGGGATTGCGAACAAATGGATGGACATCCGCCGTTCCCTTAAAAGCAATAATGCCTTCAGGGAGGCCCGGATCGACTGGCCCCTGTCCACCCAGCTCACGAAAAAGCACTTCCATTTCCGGGATGCACACATCTACGTGACCCAGGGATTCGTTGCCTCGACCATCAATGACCAGACGACCACCCTGGGAAGGGAAGGCTCGGACTTCACAGCCGCCATCCTTACGCATATCCTGCAGGCGGAGCACGTGACCATCTGGAAGGATGTGCCGGGGGTGCTGAATGCCGATCCCAAGTGGTTCGACAATACCGTTAAGCTGGAAAGGATCTCTTACCAGGATGCGATCGAACTGGCTTATTACGGGGCGAGTGTGATCCATCCCAAAACCATAAAACCCCTTCAGAACAAGAATATAAATCTCTACATCAAATCCTTCATCCACCCGGACCAGGAAGGCACCCTGGTGGGGAACCTTGAGTATGAAAAGCTGATCCCTTCCTTTATTTTCAACATGGACCAGGTCCTGATCCGGATCTCACCGAGGGATTTTTCCTTCATCGCGGAAGACAACCTGGAAACCATTTTCGGGTACGTATACAAGCACGGGGTGAAGATCAACCTGATGCAGAATTCGGCCATCAGTTTCCAGATCTGCATCACGAATGACAAACGAAAGGTCCGTAACCTGGTCGATGACCTGGAGAAGGATTTCAGGGTTGCCTACGAAACGGGACTGGAACTGATCACCATCCGGTATTTTGACCAGGGCACCATCGATCGCGTGATGATCAACAAGGAGCTGATCCTCGAGCAGACCTACAAGCAGAACATTCAGCTGATCGTCCGGGACAAGGGCTGAATCCCGTCAATAATTTGCCTTCATCCGGCATTGCTTTGCTCGTCGCTGATTCTTGCGCAGTAACGCAAAAAAAGGCTCCTCCGCAAACAATGCCTGCTGCAGGAATGCGTATTTCAGAAGATGACCGGCAGCATTGGGTGCTGCTTCTCAGAGGACCACCCGCAGCAGGGGTGTAGCCGGTCAGTTCCCCTGTCTCGTTGAACTTCTGGAGGCCCATCCGGATCTCGGTAACCTTCTTGGTGAAGCTCATGTTAACGGTGTCGAGAATCCATTCTTCCTGGAACTGGAATTTGCCGATCTGCTCACGTGAGAATTCCCCGTTTTCCTCCATCCTTCGTATCTTTTTGGCTGAGATGGCCGTCCCTTCAAAAATATCGTAGGCGGTAAAGCGGCCGGAATAAAGGCCTTCGAAAACAAAATCCACGAGGGCCTTATGGTTAAGATCCTTCAGGCATTCCACCGTCCATGCATCATCCGGGTAGGGATTCAGGATCTCCACATCGTAGACGATCTGAGGGGCCACTTCCAGGGTTCCGGGGGAGGTGGCGGTACCGGCAGATGCGGATTCCATGGCATTTCCGGACTTGCCGGGGACCGGGGATGGCTTTTTATTCCCGCTGCAGGAGAAAAGAATAAGACCGGCCAGGAAAATCATCATGAGCCGGACTGCATGTTGGGGAAGCATCTTTTTCATGATCGGTTCGGGTGATTATCTGTTAAAATTCAGCCTCATTCCAGGGGTCCCTTCCGTAAAGAGATGTTCCTTGCGTTGCTTATCCCAGCGGTAAACCACTTTGCCGTTCACCAGCGTGCAGGCAACCCTGGTGCCGAAGGTTTGTCCCCCGAAAGGCGACCATCCGCATTTATATAATATATTATCATTGCTCACCTGCCATTCCTCATCCTCGAGGATTACCAGGTCCGCATAGCAGCCTGCGCGGATGAATCCACGATCCCTTACCTGGAAGATCCGTGCCGGGGCATGGCACATTCTCTCGACCAGTGCAGGCAGGTCCATCAGTCCCCCCCTGCAAAGTTCGATCATGGCCACCAGCGAGTGCTGCACCAAAGGTCCCCCCGAAGGCGCTTTGAAATAGGTCCGGTTTTTCTCCTCCAGGGTATGGGGTGCATGATCGGTGGCGATGACATCCAGCGATCCTGCAGCCAATCCCGCTCTCAATCCTTCCCGGTCGCCTGCCGTTTTTATGGCCGGATTCCATTTGATCCGGTTTCCCAGCCTTGCGTAGTCGCCCTGGTCAAACCAGAGATGGTGAACGCATACCTCGGCCGTGACCTGTTTCTTTTCCACCGGAAGCGTGTGATCGAACAACTCGAGCTCTTTATTGGTCGAGATGTGAAGCACATGCAGTTTTGCCCCGTATTTATGCGCAAGTTCAACGGCCCTGGCAGTGGAAAGGAAGCAGGCTTCCTCGTTGCGGATCTCCGGATGGCAGGCAATGGGGACCTGCTCACCGTATTTTCCCCGGTAGATCTCCGATTGTGCGCGGATGATCCCTTCATCTTCACAGTGTGTGGCAAGAAGGACGGGGGATTCGGCAAATATCGCCTCAAGGGTTTTCTGGTCGTCAACCAGCATGTTGCCGGTTGAAGATCCCATGAAGATCTTGATCCCGGGTGCCTGCCCGGGGTCCAGTTTCCGGATCTCACCGATGTTGTCGTTGGTTGCACCCAGGTAAAACCCGTAATTGGCCAGGGATTTTTCAGCGGCGATCGCATGTTTTTTTTCCAGCTCTTCAAGGGTGGTGGTCTGGGGAAGGGTGTTAGGCATTTCCATATACGAGGTAATGCCCCCCGCGACGGCCGCACGGGATTCGGTGTAAATATCCCCTTTATGGGTCAGTCCCGGTTCCCGGAAGTGCACCTGGTCATCAATGACCCCCGGAATAACGGTTCTCCCGCCTGCATCTATGATTTCATCTGTATTACCCGGCAGGGGATCGCCGGGGGGAAGAATCGCATGTATCTTTCCATTGCGCAGGAGGATATTGCCGTTAAAAACCCTGCCTTCATTTACGATTCTGGCATTTTTTATCAGTCCCTCGGACATTGGATTCAGGGGGATTTATATATTGTTTCAGCCTGTTTGGGCCGGTTTGGCATAGGATTTAAACCAGGAGCCCACCTTCATGGTGACCACACCCCAGACGGCCTCATAGACGATCATGCCCGACATCTTGGATTTACCTTCCCGCCGGTCTGTGAAAATTATGGGAATTTCCACGATGTTGAAGCCGTGTTTCCAGGCGTTGAATTTCATCTCGATCTGGAAGGCATAACCCTTGAAACGGATCCTGTCGAGGTTTATGGTTTCCAGGACCTTCTTCCGGTAGCATACAAATCCGGCAGTGGAATCCTTGACTTTCATCCTGGTTATAAAACGGACATACTTGGATGCAAAATAGGAGATCAGGATGCGGTTCATGGGCCAGTTGACCACGTTCACCCCCGTGATGTACCTTGATCCAACGGCAAGGTCCGCACCATTGCTGCAGGCATCGCAGAGGCGGACCAGGTCCTCCGGGTTGTGCGAGAAGTCGGCATCCATTTCGCATATGAATTCGTAACCCCTCTCCAGGGCCCAGTTAAAACCCGTGATGTAGGCGGTCCCCAGACCAAGTTTCACTTTGCGTTCCAGCAAATGCAGCCTGCCATCGTACTCCTTCTGTAATTCCTTCACCACATCCGCCGTTCCGTCGGGTGAACCATCGTCAATGATCAGCACATCAAATTCCGGTTTAAGGCTCATCGCCTTCCGGATGATCTTCCCGGCGTTCTCAATTTCGTTGTATGTGGGTATGATAACCAGTCTGTTGTTCAAAGATCCGGTCCTCCTTTTAGTTTGAACGAATATAAGACATTCTGATTAAATATTTTAAAAACGGATCCTCTACCATATTATTATAATATTATATGCCTGGAAAAATAAATTCCAGAGACGGGTATTGCATATCTGAAAATGCTAATTATATTTGCAGCCGCTTTCGGGGAAATTGATCTTTTAAAAGCAGGTAAAATTTTTCAGGGATCTGTTGCTGGATTTAAACAAATGTTTTTATATTTGCAGCCGCTTTTAAAACAGAGTTCATTTACAGACTGAGGAAAAAAGTTGCACGGATGAGATTTGATTCTTATCTTTGCATTCCCTAAAATACCAAGAGTTCTTTGAAAAATTGAAAAGGTTAGTACACAGCTAGTAATAGCAAAGAAGAACCTCGTTTATTCTTTAAGGTTTTGAATCTTGAGAACATTTCAAATTCTTAATTACAATGAAGAGTTTGATCCTGGCTCAGGATGAACGCTAGCGGCAGGCCTAACACATGCAAGTCGAGGGGCAGCAGACCACTTCGGTGGTGCTGGCGACCGGCGCACGGGTGAGTATCGCGTTTGTAACCTACCCTTAACCGGGGGATAGACCGGAGAAATTCGGATTAATACCCCATAATATTTAAGCACGGCATCGTGCTTTCATTAAAGTTCCGGCGGTTAAGGATGGGCATGCGTGACATTAGTTTGTTGGTGAGGTAATGGCTCACCAAGACTACGATGTCTAGGGGGTCTGAGAGGATGATCCCCCACACTGGTACTGAGACACGGACCAGACTCCTACGGGAGGCAGCAGTGAGGAATATTGGTCAATGGACGCAAGTCTGAACCAGCCATGCCGCGTGCAGGATGACGGCCCTATGGGTTGTAAACTGCTTTTATACAGGAAGAAATCCTTTTACGTGTAAAAGGTTGACGGTACTGTATGAATAAGCATCGGCTAACTCCGTGCCAGCAGCCGCGGTAATACGGAGGATGCAAGCGTTATCCGGATTCATTGGGTTTAAAGGGTGCGTAGGCGGGGCAATAAGTCAGCGGTGAAATCCTGCGGCTCAACCGTAGAACTGCCATTGATACTGTTGCCCTTGAGTATAGTTGAAGTGGGCGGAATATGTAATGTAGCGGTGAAATGCATAGATATTACATAGAACACCAATTGCGAAGGCAGCTCACTAAGCTACCACTGACGCTGAGGCACGAAAGCGTGGGGAGCGAACAGGATTAGATACCCTGGTAGTCCACGCCGTAAACGATGATCACTCGTTGTTGGCAATACATCGTCAGCGACTGAGCGAAAGCATTAAGTGATCCACCTGGGGAGTACGGTCGCAAGATTGAAACTCAAAGGAATTGACGGGGGCCCGCACAAGCGGAGGAACATGTGGTTTAATTCGATGATACGCGAGGAACCTTACCTGGGCTTAAATGCAAATCGACGTACCGGGAAACTGGTACTCCCTTCGGGGCGAATTGCAAGGTGCTGCATGGCTGTCGTCAGCTCGTGCCGTGAGGTGTCGGGTTAAGTCCCATAACGAGCGCAACCCCTATCGTTAGTTGCCAGCGGATAATGCCGGGGACTCTAACGAAACTGCCAGTGTAAACTGTGAGGAAGGTGGGGATGACGTCAAGTCAGCACGGCCCTTATGTCCAGGGCTACACACGTGTTACAATGGCCGGTACAGAGGGCAGCTACCTGGTGACAGGATGCAAATCTCGAAACCCGGTCCCAGTTCGGATCGAAGTC
>Ga0307426_1001993_pt1 | contig 13016 bp, 10 predicted proteins | sample SalMarWE160340MG_FD_202165 | JGI IMG/M metagenome (GOLD analysis project Ga0307426, IMG submission 202165) | Salt marsh sediment microbial communities from the Plum Island Ecosystem LTER, Massachusetts, United States - WE1603-40 | ecosystem: Environmental > Aquatic > Marine > Intertidal zone >... | reverse complement strand
GGGACAAAAGTGATGCATCTCTTTTCGTCCGAAGGTCTCGCTTTCGCGGGCGGTAACACATTCCGGACATAACATCGCATTGCATTTGGGGCAATGCCAGTGCGCTATTCTTGTAGGATGGCCATTGCAAAATTTTTTCATTAATCAAACATCCAGTTTTCAGGGTTTATAAGAGTTGGCGCTGCCGTCTGACAAAGCAGTGATACGATTTAACCGGGAAGCCGGCCGCCCAGTTCTCTAAACAGGTTGAATGCGTTATCCTCTCCGATTCTTCAATTTTTATTGCTGAGCAGGCCCGCTCTGAATTGTCTAATCACCGTCATTTTCTTATATATCGGAAAATAAAGTAAAAACTTTAGCAGAAGCCTGGCGGTCTCTAAAACCATACTTGCAACGATATAATTTATTGCGGCACGCCATATGTCCTTGACCTTAAGATAGGGTTCGTATAAGAGACATAGGCATTAAAAGCGGCGGGGTATGCCGACAAGTCGCCCCAGCGCGGATACAGATCACCGGTGGATTTTAATGGGCAGGGCATTTTGTAAAAAGCTATCCAATCGGCCGGATCATCGGCCGGATAAATTTCCCAAATACATCAGACGTGGAGGAAAAAATGAGACCTTATTTTGAAAAGATGAAGGAATTTGGCCAGGAACTAAAACCCGGACAGATAAAAAGCACCGAAGCCAACATCGGCAAGATCCGGGAGGTAGAGGCCCTTGTCGCAGAGGCAGTCGATAAAGTAAAAAATGCCGGACTGCCGACCGAAAAGATAAATGCCCGCGGGCAGCTGACCGTTTGGCAGCGCCTGGACTACCTGGTGGACAAGGGGACCTGGTGTCCGCTGCATACCTTATACAATCCGCGTGATAATGTTGAAGGGACTAATAATGTCATCGACGGCCTCGGCAAAATATCGGGAAAATGGGCGGTCATCATCGGCTTCGACAACAAAGTTTTTGCCGGCGCCTGGCTCCCCGGACAGTCCGAAAATGTTTTCAGGTGCACCGATCTTGCCCAAAGATTGAACATTCCCCTGGTCTGGCTGGTAAACTGCAGCGGTGTAAAATTAACCGAGCAGGAGAAATTTTATGCCGACCGCCGCGGATCGGGCACTACCTTTTTCAGACATGCCGAGCTCAACCAGCACGGGATTCCGGTGCTGGCCGGAATTTACGGCACCAACCCGGCCGGCGGCGGTTATCAGGGCATCAGCCCCACCGTACTGTTTGCCCATAAAGACTGCAACATTGCAGTGGGCGGCGGCGGGATATTAAGCGGCATGTCGCCCAAAGGCTATTTTGATCTGGAAGGTGCCGAACAATTGATTACGGCTGCCAAACAGTACAAGGCGGAACCGCCCGGCAGCACTAAAATCCACTACGATGAAACCGGATTTTTCAGGTATGTTTATGATACCGAAGAAGAGGTGCTCGATGGACTGAAAGACTACATGCAGGACATGCCGGCCTATAAGCCTAAATTCTTCCGCGTGGCCGAGCCCAAAGCGCCCCGCCGGCCGGCCGAAGATCTTTATCGCCTGGTTCCTTTCAACCAGAAACAAATGTATAACTTCGACGAAGTATTGTCCCGCCTGGTGGACGGCAGCGAACACATGGAATATCGGCCGGATTACGGTCCCGAAGTTTACACCGGCCTGGTTAAAATGGACGGTTTTCTGGTAGGCGTTATCGGCAACCGGCAGGGATTACTCGGTGAGAAGTATCCCGAATATGCACCTTACCCGGGCATCGGCGGTAAACTCTATCGCCAGGGGTTGATCAAAATGAACGAATTCGTGACTCACTGCGGCCGCGACCGGGTGCCGATAATCTGGTTTCAGGACACCAGCGGAATCGATGTCGGTGACATAGCCGAAAAAGCCGAATTGCTGGGTCTGGGCCAATCATTGATTTATTCCATCCAGCAAACCGACGTCCCCATGATGCTGGTGGTATTGAGAAAGGGGACGGCGGCCGCCCATTACATCATGGGCGGTCCCACCGCCAACCGGCACAATGCATTCACCCTGGGCACGGCCACGACGGAAATTTATGTCATGCACGGGGAGACGGCGGCCGCCGCCAGTTTCTCCCGCCGCCTAGTGAAAGAAAAAGACGCCGGTCGCCCCCTTGAGCCCGTCATCGAAGAAATGAACAAACTGGTCCAGGAATACAACGATTATTCCCGACCGGTTTATTGCGCGCAGCACGGCCTGGTGGACGAAGTCGCTGAAATGACGGAGATTCGGAAGTATCTGGTCGCCTTTGCCGGTGCGGCCTATCAAAATCCCAGATCCATCTGTCCCCATCATCAAATGATGCTGCCGCGCATCATCAAGGGATAGTGGAATGCTGGAACAATGGAAAAATGGGGATATCTTTGGATTTCAACGTGTTAGGTGATTCCCCGCTGGACAGTTTGACAATTACCTGATAGATTTATAGTAAATGTTGTTGTACCGCGCATCAGAACTAATTTATGAAACTTAGTGCCGATATCGGGTTGTTCGTTACTGCGACCGCCATCATTCTGTCCACCGCATTGCTCCTGCCATGGACGCTGACCGCTCAAAACCAAACCGGTCAATACCCGGCAGTTCATGTGTCTTCAAACGATGTCGCCAACGGCGGCATCCTCCTGCTGCAAATCGACACCGGAGCGCTGCAGCTGTCCGACGCCGACATGCACATCGACTTCAACGATCACAGCTACCAGGTTTACCGGCATCCGGCCGGAGAGGCCGGGTTATATTTCTCCCTGATCGGCATTCCGTATCGCACCCAACCGGGTCCGCAAAAACTGACGCTGAACTATTCCGATGCAACCGGCAACAAACGCAGGCTGATTTCATTCCAGGTGGTAGCCGGCAAGTACAAAACCGATGTTTTAAAAGTGGATGCTCGGCGGGTCAACCCCAACCAGAAAGACCTTCAACGTGCCAGCCGCGAACACCAGGAAGTCAAGCATGTCTATGCCAACGGAATCAGGGAGCGCCTGTGGGACGGCAAGTTCCAACTGCCGGTTGATAATGAAATATCCAGTCTCTTCGGCAACCGGCGGCTATTCAACGGTCAGCTGAAAAGTTATCACAACGGTCTGGATTTTCGCTCTCCGAAAGGAACCCCGGTTTATGCGACCAACGCGGGTGTTGTGAGGTTGGCAAAAAATTTATTCTACTCCGGCAAGGCCGTCATTATCGACCACGGTACGGGGATTTTCACGATTTATGCCCACCTCAGCAAATTCGAGACGGCGGTCGGCCGGCGCGTTGAAAAAGGGCAGTTGCTGGGTTTAACGGGCGCCACCGGCAGAGTCAGCGGACCGCATCTTCACTGGGGCGTGAAACTAAATGCCGTTGCGGTAAATCCCCTCCGATTCGTCGAAGTCATGGATGAACTGGTTCGGCGCTATGGAAAACCGTCTGACATCCGGGCTTTCAAGTGATGCTCCCCCAAAGGGAGCAAAAAATGCTTTCCACCCTAATCAACCATTCAACTTGACACATAAATTTCATTTTCCTATAGTCAACGACAATAATAGTTCCCTTCCCAACGGTCAATTCCTGTCATCATTTCATCATCATCCAACAGCAAGGAGGTGGAAAATGAATCGAAGTTATCCCTTACTATTGACCAGCCTGACCGTGGCCTTCGTCATATTGCTCGCTGGTGCCGTCAGTGCCCAGCAGGTCACGATTGCATTGGGCTCCGAACCGACAACTCTCGATCCGCAGCTGCGGGAAGACGGCGGCGAACGTGCCGTCAACGACAATATTTACGAAACCCTTATGGTTCGTACACCGGACGGGAAACTGGTCACCGGCCTGGCAGCCGCCCAACCCGAATTGCTTGATCCCGAGACCTGGGAGGTAAAACTTCGCCCGGGGATAAAATTTCACAACAGTGAGCCTTTCAATGCCGACGCCGTGGTTTACAGCGTCAAACGCATTATAGATCCCAAGTTTAATTCCGAGCAGATCTCCTTCTTCGAAACGATTAAGGATGCAAAAAAGGTTGATGATCTGACGGTGCGCATAACCACCAACGGACCGGACCCCATCCTGCTGTCACGGCTTTACTGGATGAAAATGGTGCCGCCCGGCTTCTCACAGGATCCGAAATTCGCTGAAAGCCCGGTCGGCACCGGCCCCTACAAATTCGTTCATTGGAACCGGGGACAGGACATCGTACTGGCGGCAAATAAAGATTACTGGGGTCCGGCACCCCGCATTAATGAGGTGAAATATCGTTTTGTCGAGGAACCCGGCACCCGTTTGGCCGGTTTGAAGGCCGGTGAATTCGACGTCATTACGAATTTGCTGCCGGAGTTCACCCAACAGGTGCCCCAGGCCATCCACATTTTAGGACTGGAGCATCCGATTATCATTCTGAATGCCGACGGTGGGCCGACCCAAGACGTTCGCGTTCGTCAGGCGTTAAACTACGCTGTCGACAAGGAGGCCCTGGCCGAAGGGTTGTTCGAGGGATTCGCCCAGATTGCCCAAGGTCAGCTGTTAAGTCCCTCCTTCTTCGGCTTTAACAAGAATGTCCATGCCTATCCCTATGACCCGGACAAAGCCAAAGCCCTCCTCAAAGAAGCCGGCGCGCTGGGTGCAACGGTCGAGCTCATCGGCACGGCCGGCCGGTGGCTTAAAGATCGGGAACTGCTGGAAGCTGTGGCCGCCTTCTGGGATGCAGTCGGGCTGAAAACCAAGGTTCGCATATTTGAATTTAATGAGTACTTGAACCGCCTGTTCGACCGCAAAACCCGAGCCGACGCAATTTTTGTGGTCAGCTCCAATGAACTGCTGGATGCCGACAAAAGCTTCTCAGCCTATTATCGGGCCGGCGGAATCGGTTCGTCCAACAGCGATCAGGAACTGGCAGCCCTGATTGATAAGGCGCGCACTGAAACCGATTTTAGCCGACGGCAGGCGCTCTACCACCAGGCTGTCAAGCGCGCCTATGATCAGGCCTACTTTGTCTGGCTGCTCAATATCGAAGATATTTACGGTGTCAGCGCCCGTCTCGACTGGCAGGGCCGCGTCGACGCCAAAATCCTGGTTAGTGAGATGAGGCTGAGATAGGTTGAATCATGGGTCGTTACTTTCTCAAAAGACTCTGGCACGGAGCGGGGGTCATATTCGGCGTTACCATCATTGTCTTCGTGGTCACCCGTCTGGTGGGAGATCCCGTCAAAGTAATGTTGCCGCTGGAGGCCACCGTGGAACAGCGGGCCGCTTTTGAAAAGCAGCTGGGTCTTGATCGGCCCATTCCGGTTCAATTTATCGAATTCATGGGCGGCATCGCACGGCTGGATTTCGGCGATTCTTTGTGGCAGCACCGGCCGGCCATGCAGATCGTATTCGAAAAACTGCCGCTGACCCTTGAACTTTCATTTCTCGGCATCGGGCTGGCGTTGGTCCTGGCGATTCCGCTGGGCATTATCGCCGCCCTGCGGCCGGGGGGCCTATCGGACCGCAGCACGGTTTTCGTCAGCCTGATAGGGCTTTCGGTCCCTCAGTTCTGGCTCGGCCTGCTGCTGATTGTGCTGTTTGCCGTTCAGTTGCACTGGCTGCCGACCTCCGGGATCGCCACACCGGCCCACATCATTCTGCCGGCCGTCACGATGGCCCTGCCGGCCCTGGCCCGCATGGTTATGATTGTGCGCTCGTCCATGATCGACGAACTCAACCAGCAATATGTCAAGACCGCTTTTGCCAAGGGGCTGCCATTCTATCGGGTGGTGGGCATCCATGCGCTGCGCAACGCCAGCCTGCCGGTGGTCACCCTGGGCGGCTGGGAGCTGATACGGGCCGTGGCGGGCTATTCGGTGGTCGTTGAAACTGTTTTCGCCTGGCCCGGCCTCGGCTTGACCGCCATCCAGGCCATCGAGCGCGAAGACTTGATTCTACTCCAGGCCATTGTCTTCACTGTGGCCGTCACGGTGGTATTGATCAATATCCTGATGGACGTTGTTTATACGATTATCGATCCAAGATTAAAGCTTGCCTGATATGCAAACCAAGACCAACATCGACAAAATGCTCGGCAGCCGGCGGCAGGAATGGCGTCAACGCTTGCGCGGCCTGTCCCAGGAACTGTGGCGGGACAAAGCCGGCCTAATCGGCGTTGCGCTGATTTTCGCCCTTCTTTTTATGTCCCTGGCGGCACCTTTGCTGGCCCCTTATGATCCGGCGGCCCAGGACCTGCGGGCACGCTTAAAGCCTCCTGTATGGTCGGCCAAAGGCACCTGGAAACATGCCCTGGGTACCGACCATTTGGGCCGTGACGTCCTTTCCCGGGTGATTTACGGCTCGCGGGTATCGCTGCTGGTCGGTACCACCGTAGTGCTCCTTGCCGGAACTTTCGGTGTCGTAATGGGGTTGTTGGCCGGTTATCGCGGCGGCCGCATGGACAGCTTTGTCATGCGCTGGATCGATACCCAGGTGGCATTTCCCGGCCTTTTGCTGGCGCTGATTATATTGGCCGTCATCGGACCCAGTATGACAACCGTCATCATTGTCCTGTCACTTAACGGCTGGATGGTTTACGGGCGCATGACCCGCAGCGCGGTGCTCTCCGTGCGGCAGACCGCCTATGTTGAAGCGGCTGAGATCATCGGATGTAATTCCCGCCGGGTGATCTTCCGCCATATCCTGCCCAATCTCACGTCACCTTTATTAACTCTGGCGATCCTCGAGTTTGCCCGGATCGTGCTGGCCGAGGCCGCTTTGTCATTTCTCGGACTGGGTATTCAGCCGCCGGCCACCTCCTGGGGCCTGGACGTGGCCACCGGCAAGGATTATATTTTCCGCGCCTGGTGGCTGGTCACAATGCCGGGCATCGCCATATCCATAACGGTGCTGGCAGTCAACCTGGTGGCCAGCTGGATGCGGTTAATCTCCGATCCGCAGGAGCGTGAAAAACAGTTTGCCCGCCAGATGGCCATTCTCAAAAAGCGCGGGCGCAGCATCGCAGTGCCCGGAAAGGTGGTAAGCCAATGAGCGGGATGGCCCATCAGCAATTGCTGGAAATCGAAAATCTGAAGGTTCACTTTACGACCCGCAGCGGGATCGTGCAGGGCGCCCGCGGCGTCAATCTGCATGTGGATTGCGGTGAAACCCTGGGATTGGTGGGGGAGTCCGGATCCGGTAAAAGTGTGACGTTCCAGGCGGTCATGGGTCTGATTACCACCCCCGGCGAAATTATCGCCGGCGACATTCGATGGCGGGGTCGCTCTTTGTTATCTTCCGAAGGCCGGCAATTTCTGAAAAAAGTGCGGGGCAAAGAAATCGCCATGATATTCCAGGACCCGATGACGTCCCTGAACCCGCTGTTCACAGTAGGCCAACAGATTGTTGAGGTGCTGCGCCATCACCTTGGCATGACCAAAAAGCAGGCCCGCCGCCGCGCCATCGATCTACTGGAGCTGGTAAATATCAGTGCGGCCGAAAGACGTCTGGAACAGTACCCCCATGAGTTTTCCGGCGGCATGCGCCAACGCGTAATGATCGCCATGGCCCTGGCCTGTGAACCCCAACTGTTGATTGCCGATGAACCGACAACCGCCCTTGATGTCACGATTCAGGCCCAGATACTGGAGCTTCTGGCGGATCTCCAGGAACGTCTGAACCTGGCGGTAGTCATGATTACCCATGATCTTGGCGTGATCGCCCAGCTCTGTCACCGGGTGGCCGTAATGTATGCCGGTGAGATCGTTGAAATCGGAGAAGCGCAGGACATTTTCGAGCGGCCGATCCATCCTTATACCCGGGGACTGCTGCGGGCAACGCCCCGTCCGGACGAGGTTGCCAAGCGCATGGTTGCCATCGAGGGAGTGCCGCCAAACCTTATTGCACCGCCGCCCGGATGCGCATTTGTCACCCGCTGCGACCAGGCTCGGGAGGGCTGCGCCCAACGGCAGTCCTTGACTCCCTACGAGGAAAACCGCCAGGTGTCCTGCTGGTGTGCGTTTCAAAGACAGATATAAAAAAATGGTAAACACCACCAAAAAAGAACCCCTCGTCAAAGTCGACCACCTCACCGTCCATTTTGATGCCGGGCGCAGCGGGTTCTGGGGGCAAAAACCCCTGGTGGTCCATGCCGTCGATGCGGTCTCTTTTGAGATTTATCCCGGTGAAACCCTGGGGCTGGTGGGAGAGTCCGGATCCGGCAAAAGCACGACGGGACGAGCAATTCTGCGCCGTGTGCCGATCAAATCCGGCCGTATTTATTTTCAGGCTCAGGACATCACCGATCTGGGTGAGGAGGGGCTGAGACCGCTACGCAGGCACATGCAGCTGGTTTTCCAGGATCCGTACGCCAGTCTCAATCCGCGGCTGCGGATCATCGACATCGTGGCCGAACCTCTGTTGGTTCATGGTCTGGTGAAAAATGCCCGCGAGGCAGTCGACCGGGTCGCCGAACTTTTAAAATTAGTCGGACTGCCGCCGGATGCGGGCGGCCGCTATCCCCATGCCTTCAGCGGCGGTCAACGCCAGCGCATCGGCATCGCGCGGGCCCTGGCACTCAGTCCGAAATTCATCGTCGCCGACGAACCCGTTTCAGCGCTCGATGTTTCCATCCGCGCCCAGGTCGTCAACCTGATGCAGGACTTACAGGCTGATTTTGGCCTGACGTATCTTTTTATTGCCCACGATCTGGCAGTGGTTCGGCACATTTCACACCGCATCGCAATCATGTATGCGGGCAAGATCGTTGAAATCGCCGGACGCGATGCCATCTATGAATCTGCCATCCACCCCTATACGGAGGCGCTGCTGTCTGCTGTTCCGGTACCCGACCCGAAAGCCCAAAAAGCGCGGCTAAGGATCGCCTACAGCGGAGAAGTGCCGAATCCTATGGCACCGCCGCCAGGGTGCCGGTTTCAGACCCGTTGCCCAAACGTATCAGATCGGTGTCGTAAAGAGGATCCACCCCTGGTTGAACGGCGCTCGGGGCATATGGCCGCGTGCTGGAATCGGTGAACCTATGGGGGTTTTATGGGATTTCCGGCGAGGATTCCGGGTACCTGGATCAGGCCTCAGGGCCGGCGTAAATCAAAATCACAAATCTCAAATAACAAATCCCTGGTCCAGACCGATTTAATGCCTGAAGTATTTATTTCATTCACGTCCAGGTCAGAAAAGGATTTAGGTATAAACCAAGCAAGTCGCACCAGGGCGGGCACAAACAAATTACAATGACCAAAATTCCAAATTCCAAACGTGACAGCATTCGTTCTGGTCATCGCTTCAGATAAAAAAGCGACCCTTTATCACGAAAACACGAAAGTTTTAAAACACGAAAAAATAAACCAGCTGGATTTTCCCGGTCTGGCCGGTTTCGGTCATTGATTATTGTGATTTGGGATTTATTTGTTATTTGGTGCTTGGAAATTGGAATTTATACCTTGGAGGATCACCTTCCGGCAAAAACACCCGCCAATCCGGCGGCCTCGACCCTTTCTGCTATTTGCTTCGTATCGGTGGAATACAGCTTGCGTTTCAGCATGCGGTCAAAGAAAACAGATCCGGAAAACGTATATTTGAGCCCCAGCCCCTCACTGGTTTTCATCCGGAGGCGCACCTGACTGATGGCATCTCCGACCGCGAGACTGTCGGGGATCACCAGGAGGGGGTCTTTTTTGATTTTTCTGACGGCATTATACCCGGCCAGCGTGCCGGTGCAGATGGCTTCGGTATGCCCGACCAGCAAACCGGCTTTCTCGCCGGCACAGAACAGGTTGGCCACGCCTTCCACTTGCAGCCTGTCATCACGGGGAGCCATGCCCAGATAACGCACGGAATTTCCCTGGCCGCCGGCATACGGATCCTCATAGCGCGCATATTCAAAACCCGGAATTCGTCTCAACGCCTCCAGCGGGAAAAAAGGACTCATGAGTTTGGCGTGCCCCGTGTTCAGCAGTACGATATTTTTTTCAAATTCTGAAATGGCGTATTGCTGACAGGCTTTAATTGCAAGTTTGCCGGCCGATCGACTGGCTTCCGGCAAAGGGATGACGACCACCCCGTCTTTATTTAACTGATTAAGGATATCTGCAGACAGGGATTCTTTAAGCAGTTTGCAGGACCCGCTCATGGCTCCGGTTTGAGAGCCTTTTTTCCCGACGATTTCTTTGACGCCGGCTTTGGCCGCCAGGCTGACGCGCCCGCCGAAGGCATGGCAGCGCAGCACGCACATCACACACCCGTTGCCGTATTTATTGCAGTTGGCCGGCGGACCGGCCGTGCCGGTAGTGTCGATAAAGGCCCCGGCGTCGAAGCGTAATTCTTCTTTGTTGCATTTTCCGATGACGGTTTTTATACGATCCTCCTGCATTTCGACATCGGTTATACGGGTGGACAGTTGAATTTCAACACCCGCTTGAAGTAGAAAATTTTTAAGGATCGGCTCCATTGTGGCCACATTATAAAGTGACGCATGCCGGTGTCCCGGAAAATCAATATCCCGATGCAGGCTGTTTTGATCGGTCAACTGAAACAGCTCTCCCCCGGCCATGGCAATCATTTCTTCCGCGGCCGTAAATCGGCCGTTATTGCGCATGATACCGCCCACAAGGCCGGTTCCCAGCAGCATGTCCGTGCGTTCGATCAAAAGAACTTCCGCACCCTGCTTGCGCGCAGACAACGCCGCCGCACATCCGGCCCAACCGCCCCCCACCACGATAATTTTCATGAATGCCTCCGTTGAAAATTCATTTGATATGACTTTAGCAAATCCAAATTGGAAGGGCAAGGAAGGAGTGAAACAGAATAAATCGAATAGCCAAAAACACATGAAGACTGAATGGTTCTTTTAAAAATCGAAGATATGCTATTATTCACGGAGGATTAATTAATTTACATTCTGTGATTCGTACACATTTTATGTTCAATCTTGATTTTGACCGGCATCCAACGATGCCGGTCAAATACCTGCAAAAGGAAATCCAAAATGAACGATAAAAGCAAAGAAACCAATGAAGAATTAGATTGCCTTGTGACCGTCAATGACGGCTCTTACATGACATGTGATATGATCGAAGAGGAATCGTCGGAAGAAGAGGATGGGCCGCAGGATTATGATATTTAAGTGATCATTGTCACAATGACCAGCAAAAGCAGAATGCCGCCGCCATAGGCTGCCAGCACCAGGTAATAGCGTCGCCACGTGGGTCGGATTTTTGGCGCGGGTTGATCATTGCGCCGAATCAGCGTGCCGGAAAGCTTAACAGGATCAGAAGGCGCAAAAGCGGTGCTGGCCGGATACCCGACGGCATAAGCCGCAATAAAGCCGATAACATTCCACCATAGCCAGGAGATATCCGAGGCATACTTCCACAGCCAGAGATTGCCGAAAAATCCCGCGATCAGACCGAATATGGCCCCCTGTCCGTTGACTCGCCGGCTGAGCATTCCCATTACAAATACGGCCAACAGTGGCCCGTTGATCAGCGATCCGATTTTATTGACGGACTCGATGACGGTCTGGGCCACATTCCCCACATAAAAAGAAAACCCCAGGCAGACGACGCCCCAAAACACGGTAAGTAATTTTGACAGCAGCATTTCGACCCGATTGCTGAGCTCTTTTTTTGCAAAACCTTTGACAATATCCTGCATGCTGAGGGCGCTGAGTGCATTCAGGGTCGAGTCCAGCGAAGACATGGCAGCAGCCAGCAATCCCACCATCACCAGGCCGATCAGCCCGTGGGGGAAGTGTTTTAAAACAAATATCGGCACAGCCAGATTGTAGTTGACACTGCCGTTGTCGGCCAGCGGCAGCCCGGCGACAAACCCCGGATGCGCCGTCGCATAAGCCCCCAGACACACCCCCAGAAAACAATACGATGCCACCAGCGGAAAGCGCAGCATCCCGTCTAAAAAAAGGGCCCGCCGGGTGTCGTTGACACTGCGCGTGGAAAGTTCGCGCTGGGCCTGGGTCTGATCACAGCCGTAGTATGATAGGTACAGGAACAGCCCCCCCACCAGCATGGGCCAGAAGGCAAACGTTCGACCGTCGCCCAGACCATGATGGGCAAAATCAACCGCCTGCAAGCGCTGCGGATCAAAGCGGCTAAAAACATTTTCAAGCCCGCCCACTAAATGGATGGCCACGGCAACCGCCGCGACAATCGACCCGAAAAGCACCACCACCTGGACAACATCCGACCAGATCACGGCCCGCATGCCACCCAACGCATCGTAGACAACCGTGATACCGCCCAGCAGCAGCACGGCCCCCCAGAAGGGCAAATCCAGGCACACCATTAAAACAAGCGCAATCCCATAGACAGTCACGCCGGTGGAAAACGCCCGCAGAAACTGAAAGAGAATGCTTACCGCCATGCGGGTTCTGCGGTCATAACGTCTTTCAAGATATTCGTAGAGAGAAATGAGGTTCAATCTGCGAAAAACAGGAAAAATCAAGGCCATCAGGATGATCATGGCAAAGGGTACGGCCAGCTCATATTGCAGCCAGAGGATGCCGCCGCCGGCCGCAAAAGCCACAAAAGCCGGTGCGCCCAGAAGACTGTTGGTGGAGCATTGGGTGGCCATGGTGGAAAGTGCGATGGGCAGCGGTGCGGTTTTATTGCCGCCCAGATAGTAATCCCGTGCATTTTTTTGCCCCCGGGCCAGAAAAAAACTCAAGACTATCATACCGGCCAGGTAGATGATAATGATGATCCAGTCGAGTAGGTTCAGAGACATAATATGATTAAGACTTCAAGTTTCTTCTGGGACCGTAATAGCACAAATCAAAATCACAAATTCCAAATAACAAATCCCTGGCCCAGACCGATTTAATGCCTGAAGTATTTATTTCATTCACGTACAGGTCAGAAAAGGATTTAGCAGGGTAAATTATTTGGTGCTTGGAATTTGGAATTTATACCTGGCCGACGGTGCCGCTGACACCTCGTGTGAAACTTCATTATGCCGCTTGCGACTCTTCGGTTTCTAAGAGCTTGACTTTATAGCCCATTTCTTTAAGGGCTTTTGTGTA
>Ga0307426_1001989_pt1 | contig 13032 bp, 9 predicted proteins | sample SalMarWE160340MG_FD_202165 | JGI IMG/M metagenome (GOLD analysis project Ga0307426, IMG submission 202165) | Salt marsh sediment microbial communities from the Plum Island Ecosystem LTER, Massachusetts, United States - WE1603-40 | ecosystem: Environmental > Aquatic > Marine > Intertidal zone >... | reverse complement strand
TGTCAAAGATCCATTTTTCCATCCGGACAAAATTTTCCACGAATTTTTTATTGTCCATGTTTTCTAAAAACCCTACGTATTTGTCGATCATCAGCCGGGCGGGATTAAGGAGCAAAAACGCTAAATTCATTATATCTCCGGGGATATTGCCATAGGTATCCACAATCTGATCTACATTCATATCCTTCATCCAGATATGCAAAAGCCCCTTATTCGTATCGAAATGGGTCGGGGTGACCGTTAAAACCAGGTTTTGAACCTTTTCAGGATGAAGGGCCGAATAAATGACACAAAAGGTGCCGCCCATGCAGATTCCCATCAGGTTGATCTTGTCCAGATTGTGTTTTTTGAGGATAAAATCGACAGCGTTGTCTATATACCCGTTAACATGATCATCAATTGTGAGATACCTGTCTTTGCGAGTGGGGTAGCCCCAGTCGATCATATAAAGGTCAATTCCTTCCTGCAAAAAATTTTGCACAACGCTCTTATCCGGCTGGAGGTCAAGCATTGTTTCCCGATTGATCAGGGCATAAACTAAGAGAAGCGGTCTATTAAGCTGAATTTTGGTTGCCGGCTTATAATGCTTGAGTTTTACCCGGTCTTCTTCATAAACAATATCGCAAGGCGTGGTGGCGATTTCTGTTTCAAGAGGCCCGAGCAATACTTCCGGGGCCTTTTCCGCACGCGTCCGGGCCTTTTCCGCATCCTCGGCCAGTTTTGAAAGAATCAGATCAATGGCTATTCCAGGTTGAGTCATAAAATCACCCCCAATTCGATTTTGGATTCTTGAATTCGGAATCATATTCCATGCTGTTTTAATGTAACTAAAACAGATTATACAGGATTTTCATTTTTTCTTTTCAAGTTCTTTTATTCGCTTTTTTAAAAGGTAAATTTCCTTATATAGGTCATCCATCTCTTTATGGGTAGGAACAGGAAGCATATTCAGAAAATCCTGGAGAATCTCTTTTTTTACTGCCGAAAATTCCGACATTGCATTAAGAGTCTTGTTCAGTGCCTGTGTGTATTCGGACGATTGGAACAAAATCATGTAATGGCCTTCCAGTATTTTTATCCATATCTGGTAATATTTTTTTGAATCTTCAGGAAGGTCTTCCTTATCCGCTAATTCCGTCAACTTTTCCTGTAAGACCTGGAATGATTTTTCCATGGGCAGTAATAAAAGACGAGAAAATTCAGTGACTGCGGCCTGATAAATGTTAAATTTGTCCATCGACCGGATCATTTTTTCCTGATAAAATCGAGTCAGTCCCAATTGAGGAATTTTAAAAAACTTTCTGAATTCTTGTTCGTATAGTTGGGTCCATGCCTTGAATGCATCTTTTTCTAGGTTATAGGTTTTGGCGGATTCCTGTAACTTACCGGTACGTTTCAGCCACTGTTTCTGAAAATTCACAAAAGTTTTCGAACCGGTTTGTGCTGTTTTCAAGAAAATTTCCGGCAGCATACCGGCTCCCTTCAAGAGGGTTTCCATGGTTTCCGGTTCACTCATAACCTGTGAAAATGCTTGCCAGGTTTTTTGGGCGGTATCCCATGATTCCTGCATCCGTGGCCTTTTTCCATATTTTATTGAATCCGGTGTCATACCGGTTGTCTTATGAAAAGCGCTCCACATCCAAGCCATCGGGTCCCATAATTCCGTGGCCATCTTCATCCAGTCCGCAAAAAAAGTTTCCGGCTCTGTCTTTTCCTGTGATTTATCCGTCATCATTCACCTCGTTTTATAGAACAATAATCCTTTTTATCTTTTTCTACCGCTACAACATAAAATGTCAACAAAAAAAAATTATAATAAAAGATTGAAATCATTTGTGATAGTTCCTGGGAGAATTGCCTATAAACCGGGATTTTTCCCTATAAAAATGAACCTTTCATCTTATGGACATATTTTGCGTAAAATTTTATGTTATTTAAAAATATTTTAAAAGCGCGGGAGGCTACATTTTTTGCGCTTGTGGTGGGTGGTTCTTCAATTACGAAGAACCACTCTTTTAATTGGCTTACCTTTAAAATTATCCCAATATCGAGAATCGCTTTGGTCTGAAACTTTGCAAAATGTTCGGCAACAACTCGTCGGTTTGAGGTGAATCTTTGCTATTATTATTAAATTAAAAGGAAGGAGGCAGACATGAGTGGCAGTGTTTACAAAATCATAGAATTGGTGGGAACAAGTGATACTTCCTGGGAGAAAGCTGCGGAAAATGCAGTGGCAAGAGCAACTAAAAGTCTACGCGATTTAAGAGTTGCGGAAATCACAAAACTGGATATGACGATTAATGACGGTAAGGTCATATCCTATCGTGCCAGAGTATCGATTTCTTTTAAATACGAAGGTTCCTAATTTATCGCGATACTCCCTCCATGGCAATAATTTTTTGATAAATTTGGAAATCATCCTCGTCCTGCCCGGCCGCCATCAGCTGCGACTAAGGCATATGCCGGGCGGATTTGGCTGGCCGTCGAGTTTGCAACGGCAGTCGGGGAAAGCGAGCGGATTTGAAATCAGGAGTATATTCAAATGCCCAAAAAGCCAACCTATGAGGAATTGGAACAAAGGGTAAAAAAGTTAGAAAAAGAAGCCATCGGATGCAAACAGGTGGAGAAGGCGCTGAGGAGGAGTGAGGAAAAGTATAAAGCACTTACAATAAACTCCCTTACCGGTATTTTTATCCACCAGGATGGAAGGTTTGTATTTGTTAATTATAGATTCGCTACGATGCACGGGTATACGGTAGAAGAATTACTGGGAAAGGAATATAAGGTGCTGCTCCACCCGGATTACAGGGAGGTTATTGCAGAAAGAGTATCGAAAAGATTGAAGGGCGAGTCTGTTCCTTATCAGTATGAGGTTCAAAGACTCAAAAAAGATGGGGAAACCATTTGGTGCGAAATGATTGCAGCTGCCATCGAATATAGAGGAAAGCCTGCTATAATGGGAAATATAATGAACATCACCAAGCGCAAGCAGGCGGAAGAACATGTTCGCACCCTCACCCAACAACTGATGAAAGCCCAGGAAAGTGAGCGCCAGCGAATTGCCCGTTATCTGCACGACAATGTTGCACAAGACCTTTCCCTGCTGAGAATCGGCTGTGAAACACTTTTTGATAATTATCCATCCATAGACATTGGCATAAAGCAAAAAGCTTCAGAATTGTCAAAAATACTCAAAAGATCAATATCGGCTGTCAGAGATTTTGCTTATGATTTACACCCTCCCGGCCTGGACCAATTGGGGTTGGTTCGAACGGTTTATCAATATTGTGAAGAATTTGCCGAGAAAAATCAGATAAACATTGATTTTTTCGCTGCCGGTATAGATGATCTAACCATACCTTTTGACATGGAGATCAACTTGTACCGCCTTATACAGGAGGCTCTCTGGAATATTAAAAAGCATGCCGATGCCGCCAGTGTAACCCTCAAGATAGTCGCTTCTTTTCCATACATCATCCTGCGCATTGATGATAATGGGAAAGGATTTGATATCGATAACCGAATGGTATCGGCTATTAAGGAGAAGCGGATAGGGCTTCGAAGTATGGAGGAAAGGGTCGGCCTTTTAAACGGAAAAATGAAGATTCAATCTCGTCCGACGGAAGGCACAAAAATATTTATCGAAGTTCCCTATGAGGAGAAAAATTGTGCCCGAAAAGAAGAGCATATTGATTATTGACGACCACCCTCTTTTCAGGGAAGGGCTTAAGGCGATTATAGAACGGGATTCTCGTTTTGAGGTGGTCGGTGAAGCCGGAAATGGACGAGAAGGGCTTCAACTGATCAAAAAACTCAAACCGGATATGATTATCGTGGACATATCCCTGCCGGATCGAAACGGCATTCAACTGACCAGGGAAATCAGAACTCTTTTTTCCACAACACGCGTTTTGATTGTCAGCATGCATTCTAAAATTGATTATATTGCCGAGGCATTTCAGGCCGGAGCAACCGGATATGTGGTTAAGGAGTCCGCTTCGGAAAGGCTTGTGCAGGGGCTTGAATCTGTTTCAAAAGGCGATTATTATCTTGACAGCTCGGTTTCACATACCGTGGTTGAAAATCTTTTGAAATCTCCTTTAAAAGAGACAAAAATTACGGATGCCGATTACAATACGTTAACGCCACGGGAGCAGGAGGTTATGCGCTTTCTGGCAGAGGGATTGTCCAGCAAAAAAGTTGCTGAAAAGCTTTTTATCAGCCCCAAGACCGTTGAAAACCATCGTGCCAACATTATGAACAAGCTTAGTCTTCACAATGCGATTGAATTGACCCGCTATGCTGCAAAGCTCGGCCTGATCGACGTGGATCTCTGGAAAGAATAAAGGATCAAGTTTTATCCCACTATTGCGGGACAAGTTCCCGTTCCTCAGGAATTTTGCCTAATAAAATGAGCCCTTCTCTCTATAGACAAAGCGAATTCCAACTTGATAATAATTAATTAAAATTGGTCGTTTCCTGATATTATGAATACCCTAATATAGAGGAGGAAATATGATTTCTTCTCCATGTAAAAATTGTCCCAGAAAAGATTTGCCTAAGGAGGATTGCGCCAAAAATTGTAAATTGCTGAAGGCGATACAGGATATTCATGTATCTACTGAAAAATGGAACGTTGGAAGCGGAATAGATTATACCGAAGAATATAGTTATACACTACCGGCGTCGATTTCACAAAATGCTATCTCGTTATAGTCGATATCATGTAAAACTGTTTTTAAAAAAGCAGCGATCCATTATACTCTAAAACAACCGAGTTAAAGGCGGTCTTTTGTGTTAATAACCCATTGTTTTCCTCCGTGGATAGAAATTCCGACACATAAAAATAATTGATATATGCCATTCAGAAAAGATCAAAAGAGATCTATCAGCACTGGAAATCTGAAACGGGATGAGGAGATAGTGACAGCATCATCCTCCAAGACCGGACCGGGTTTTAATAAAAAGAGTTTCCTTGATATCACGACCCTGATTAGAAGTATTCAGCGCGCTGAAGGCAATACGGACTGTTTCCAAAAAGGAATTATCGATTGCGATCAGGTCGAGTGCAAGTGGCGTTCCTTATGTCTGGAAGCGCAGCCTGTTTTGAGAAAAAACGAGGCATAGATAGAAAGGAGGTTTATCATGAAAGCAGGAATCTTTTTCACGGGCACAGGCCCCATATCGTTCTACTGAACCAATACTTAAAGCATGGATTCCTCGTATGGGATGTTTTAAAAGGCATTAAAACGCGAAATCCAAACCCACCGGTACTTATCGTTACCGCCCATGAAACGAACCCCTTTGATCCGAATCTTTCTCAAGCAGACGGCTATTTGGTTAAAAGCCACACGGCCGCTGATGAACTCAAGGAAAAGATCTCCAATTTATTAAATCAGTTGTTTGTCGTTCAGAAACATACAGAAATTTCCTCTCTTATATAGCCCTATCCTCCCTACAATAATGATGTCTTTTTCTTTGACACACCCGTGCGGTTAATTTATACTAATTTTTTTAAAAAAGATCATATTATTTACAAACCAAACAGTGACGCCCGATGGCTAATTCAAATTGGGTCATTCAGGATCCCGTGCCGGGAACACGCATTCTTATATTTAGAGGCGATACCCGGACATTTAGTCTCTCCCTTTCACATCCCGGAAAAGGAAATGCATGGCTCCGTACCAACATCGGCCATGCCCAAACTGTCAGGCAGGAAATCATCAGGAAAGTAGATGATGATAAGCCGCTACTGGGTCGGGATTGGTTTGACATCCCCATGAGGCGTGTTGACGACCAAAATTTTATGATTACCCTCCCTTTTTGTGAAGTGGGGCATTTTGAAGCCAAGTGTTTCTTTTTAAGTGAAAACCAGACCACCCCGGTGTGGCCGGAGGGTCCTAATGTGGCCATCAACGTGGAACCGGCACACACATGCTGTTCAAACATCATTTATAATGCATTTGTCCGTCAGTTCGGTCCAAACAAGAACGGCAAGTTTTTATCTGGGGCAGATGAAGATTCGATCCGGGCTCTGGATAAAAACGGTTATACGGTCATCCCACCGTCAGGAACCTTTCGTGATCTGATAGGAGAACTGGATTTCATTATTGGCGAGCTTGGGTGCCGAATAATTCAGTTGCTTCCCATACATCCCACCCCCACTACCTATGCCCGGATGGGACGGTTTGGAAGTCCCTATGCAGCACTCAGTTTTACCGCCGTTGATCCGGCTTTGGCCGAATTTGACCCTAAGGCAACTCCTCTTGAGCAGTTTATAGAGCTGATAGATGCAATCCATGAACGTCATGCCATGGTTTTTATTGACATCGCCATCAACCATACGGGCTGGGCCGCCGGCCTTCATGAAACCCATCCTCAGTGGCTTGTCCGAGACCCGGACGGCCATATCGAGATGCCGGGCGCCTGGGGCGTGGTCTGGGAAGACCTGACGAGTCTCGACTACACCCAAAAAGACTTGTGGCAATTTATGGCCGATGTTTTTATTATATGGTGTCGCCGTGGGGTGGACGGATTCCGGTGCGATGCCGCATATATGATTCCGGTCCCTGCCTGGAAGTATATTGTTGCCGCTGTCAGGGATCAGTATCCTGACACAATTTTTCTTCTGGAAGGGTTGGGTGGAAAAATTTCCGTAACCCGGGATATCCTAAACAAAGCCAATTTCAACTGGTCCTATTCGGAGCTTTTTCAAAACTATGACCGCAGCCATCTTGAATCCTATCTTCCGGAAACCAATGAGATCTCCCTAAGTGACGGAATTACGGTACATTTTGCTGAAACCCACGATAATATTCGTTTGGCCTCTCGATCTGAGGTCTTTGCTCGGATGCGGACAGCCCTGTGCGCGCTTTGCAGCTATCAGGGCGGCTTTGGATTTGCCAACGGGGTAGAATGGTATGCAACGGAAAAAATCAGCGTCCATGGAGCAGCTTCACTGAACTGGGGCGCTGAAACCAATCAGGTGAAACATATCCGTCACCTCGGCACTCTGCTTAAAATACATCCGGCATTTCATGACCAAACGGAACTGAAAATGGTCCAGCAGGGGGATGGAAATTGTATTGTCATGCTGCGTCACCATCTCCCGTCAGGGAAAAAGCTTCTTATAGTGGCGAATTTGGATGATCGGCATAAAACGTTAGCATCCTGGAATCCTCAGGAGACAGGCATGGATTCATCTGCGTTTGTGGATCTTATTTCCGGTGAGAAAGTGGCTCTTACCGAGTCCGACGGAAAGCAGTCCTGTCTTCTTGATTCCGGTCGGATTCTTTGTCTTACCGATGACTGTCAGGATATTGATCTTGTTGGCAAGGTTGAATCTAAAACCGCATTATATCCGGAGCGAATTAAAAGGCAGTGTCTTCGGGCCAAGGCCATGGACGTGCTGAATTTTTATAACGGCACCCGGGATCTGGGCAAATTTGAACCAAACAAGGCGGCGCGAAAGCTGGCGGAAAATCCCCTGGAGTACTGTCGCAGTCTTAACCCGTTCAGCAATGAACCTCGGGTGATAACCTGGCGATGGCCCCGTGATAAAAAAAGAGAAGTAATGGTGCCTCCGGATCATTTTCTAATGGTTCGCGCCGACAGGGCTTTTCGCGCCAGGATCATGGACGAAAACCGGAGCCTGTACCATGAAGAAAGTCTGCAGTGTATGGACGGGTCGTGTTTTGTGCTTTTTTCTCCCTTGCCTCCACCCAGGATTCATCGCTCGTATACCCTGAAGTTATCGGTTTATACTCCAGGAGATACTCAACATGTTGACGGACCGCTGCTATTCCTTTCCCATGCAGAGGATGCAAGGGTAAAACGGATCTATAACCGGCCGGATCTGTCGAGCCGTTCCCCCCTTCTGCTCGGCACCAACGGCCGCGGAGGCATGCTCCGGGCGGCTGTTTCCTGGGGAGAACTTGCCAGCAGGTATGATGCCCTTCTGGCAGCAAATATGGATCTTGAGATCCCCGAAGATCGATGGGTAATGTTCACACGATGCCGGGCATGGATGGTATATCAGGGCTATTCGCAGGAAATTTGCGATGATTGCTTTGATTCTTTTTGTTTCCAGTCCCGTGCCAGAGGCTTATGGCGATATCAGGTGCCCACAGGCCAGGGGGAACATGTTTTTCTAACCATCTGTGTGGAAATGGTTCCCGGAAAAAATTCCATGCGTATGGTGTTTATCCGCGATTCAGCAAAAAGCCGGCAGGGAATGCTGGCAGATCATGAGCCGGTCCGGCTCATCCTGCGTCCGGATATTGAAAGCCGCAATTTCCACGAGACCACTAAGGCATTTCAGGGACCGGAGCATTTCTGGCCCGGGGCTGTAAGCTCGGATCCGGACGGCTTCACATTTGTGCCGGAACAGGAACACCGGCTTAGTTTGAAGATTTCCGATGGGTCTTTTGTATGGGAGCCGGAATGGCAATACATGGTACACCGGTCGATAGAGGCTGAGCGGGGTCTTGATCCGGATTCGGATCTGTTCAGTCCGGGCTATTTTTCTTCATTCCTGAAAGGAGGAGAATCCGTAACGCTGAGCGCCTCTATTACGGGTGCCCAAAATTCCCATGTTCCGAATCAAAAACCCCGGGTCCGTGATATGGAACCGGAAGTTTTTGAAAAAAGCAGATTTTACAAACCGTATGAGACGTTAAAAACAGCGCTGGATGATTATGTAGTAAAAAGGAACGATTTGAATACGGTAATTGCCGGATATCCTTGGTTTCTCGATTGGGGAAGGGATGCCTTGATTTTTGTCAGGGGGTTGATTGCAGCGGGAAAAATGGACGAGGCTCGTTCTATCCTGAAACAGTTCGGACAGTTTGAAAACAACGGGACGATCCCTAATATGATCCGAGGCAAAGATGCCGGAAACCGGAACACCTCTGACGCGCCGCTATGGTTTTTTGTCGCATGTGCCGATCTGGTCCGTGCTGAAGGAAATGAAGAATTTCTTGATTCAAAATGTGGTGATCGAACCATTCGTCATATTCTTTTTTCCATAGCCAGTGCTTATGAGAAGGGCATGTCCAACGGTATCCGTATGGACCCGGAATCGTGTCTTATTTTCAGTCCGACCCATTTTACCTGGATGGACACCAATCACCCTGCAGGGACGCCCCGACAAGGTTATCCCATTGAAATCCAGGCGCTCTGGTTTGCCGCACTATCCTTTTTATCACAGATTGATCCTTCAGGGGATGCCGGCGATTGGACGAAAAAGGCTTCCCGGGTTCAGGCGTCGATTTTTAGCCTCTTTTGGCTCGAAAAATCAGGCTACCTGTCCGACTGTCTCCATACCGATTCGGGAAAACCGGCCGCACAGGCAGATCCCGATGATGCCCTGAGGCCGAACCAGCTTTTTGCGGTAACGCTTGGCGCTGTCTCCGACCCTAGGATTTGCCGTAAGATCGTGGCGGCATGTGAGGAACTGCTGGTCCCCGGCGCGGTTCGGAGCCTTGCGGACCGACCGGTGAGCCGGCCAATTGCAATTTATCATAATGGAACAATCATTAACAATCCCCAACATCCTTATCAGGGGCAATATGCGGGAGAGGAAGATTTAAAACGCAAACCTGCATATCACAACGGCACTGCCTGGACATGGCTGTTCCCCAGTTATTGTGAAGCATGGGCAAAAGTCTACGGAAATAAAGGAAAAAACACGGCATTCTCGTGGCTGACAAGCAGCGCCCGCCTTGCATCCCAGGGGTGCGTCAGCCATCTGCCGGAAATCTTAGACGGAGATTTCCCCCACAGGCACCGCGGCTGTGATGCACAGGCCTGGGGGGCAAGCGAATTTGTGAGGGTATGGAAGCTGCTCCAAGCTTTGGATTGACTATTTGATAATAGTTAAGTAGTGTCTATCCATAAATGGTCTTTTTGCTTGCCCAGTTAAATCCGTATTTAATATTTAACCGGGGCCCAATCTTGATAAACCCGTAAAAAGTCCGATTTAGACGGTTTCGTAAAAAGTCCAACTTCAAGGCGTGCAAGTTTCGCAATTATGAGGCGTACTTATCGTACGTTGAATGATTGCGAAATGCAGAACAACGCAGAAGTTGGACTTTTTACGAAACCGTCAATCTTAGCGTTATGTTCAAAAAATTAATTCGCCAAAGTTCGGTGGCGAATAAATCCTCGGGATATTAAAGATATGCCTGCCTGTCCCGTAGGTCCCCGTGAAAATACCGGGACAGGGCCGGCAAATCGTACCGGGAGGGTTATTTTTTTCACATGCCCTGATCTTGAACAAAAATCTTCATTTATGGAGGGACACTATGTAGTTGAGTGGGTGACCCATGACCAACAATCAAGGATAAAGGATAAATAAATATGAGCTTTTTGCAAGTATTTCAAGTATTTCCTGTAATTCCAGGGCCTCTTTCTTTTCTTCAGGTTCTGGCGCGCAACCTTTGGTGGTGCTGGCATATTGATGCCATTGAACTTTTTCGTCGAATAAATCCCCGGATTTGGTTAGAGTCCGGGCGCAATCCCATCGCATTTTTAACTTTAATTCCCCAGGAACGACTGGAGGAACTGTCAAAAGACGAAAGCTTTCTGGCTCATCAGCAGCGGGTGGAAGAACGTTTTGTGGACGATTTAAGCCCTGAGGATCCCAGAGAATCTTCATACGGGACAGAGGGAACCATTGCATATTTTTCCATGGAATTTGGAATTCATGAAAGTGTTCCCCTGTTTGCAGGGGGACTCGGAGTTCTGGCCGGTGATCACTTGAAAGCGGCTTCCGACCTTACCCTTCCCTTGATAGCAGTCGGTCTTCTCTACCGGAAGGGCTATTTTCACCAGTTTTTGGATCATGAGGGGTGGCAGCAGGAGGAATATCCGGAAATCGATATCTATCGCCTGCCTGTGAAACGGATAAAGGATCATTCAGGAAATGATCTAATCATCTCAGTCACCGGACCTGGGGGCGAAATCCGGGCCGTTGTCTGGAAAATCATGGTGGGACGCATTCCTCTTATTCTTCTGGACACCAATTTGCCGGAAAATTCCCCGGAGATTCGGGAAATAACGTCTCGTCTGTATGCCGGAAGCTCAAAGACTCGGCTGGCCCAGGAGGTGCTGCTGGGAATCGGCGGAATGCGTGCTCTTAAAGCCATGGGAATTTATCCGACCGTGTGCCACATGAATGAAGGTCATTGCGCCTTTGTCACCCTGGAGCGGCTTGCTCAGACGATTTCTGGTTATAATGTCAATCTTGAGACCGCAGCGGAGATCGTTTCGCGAACCACGGTCTTTACTACCCATACGCCGGTAGCAGCAGGGCACGATGAGTTTTCCGTTGACCTTGTAAAACCGTATCTTAATTCTTTTAGCGACAGACTCGGAATAAGCGTTGAAGAGATCTTATCGTGGGGGCAACCCATGAAATCCGGTTCAGACACCCCTATTTCCATGTTCGTTCTGGGATTGCACAGTGCGCAATACTGCAACGGCGTCAGCGAATTGCACGGCAAGGTGGCCAGACGCATGTGGTCCCATGTCTGGCCCGGCAGGCCGGAAGATGAAGTTCCCATCACCCATATTACAAACGGGATACATATTCCTTCGTGGATTTCCGTTGAGAACGCCCTGCTGTTTGAACGCTATCTTGGACCGGATTGGCATTTGAACATGGGAAGCCCGGAACTTACCAAACGCATTGACGATATTTATGATGAGGAATTGTGGCGGGCCCGCGAAATGAGTCGCAGTCGTCTTATTCGCCATTGCAGAGCATTGATGATAAAACAATACCGGCGCCGTAATGCCCCAAAAGCAATGATGAAGGATGCTGAATCGGTAATGGATCAGGATATATTGACCATCGCCTTTGCCCGTCGCTTTGCGACGTACAAGCGGGCCAATCTTTTGCTTAAAGATCCGGAGCGCTTTGAAGCAATCATTGCCTCAAAGACAAATCCGGTTCAGTTTATCTTTGCGGGAAAAGCCCATCCTAAAGATAACGAAGGCAAGGAGCTGATCAAGCGCCTTATCCATTTCGCCCGCAGACCCAAGGTGCGCCACCGAATCGCCTTTCTAGAAGACTACGATATCAGTATCGCACGGCACTTGGTTCAGGGTGCGGATGTGTGGCTCAATACTCCCAGACGGCCCTTTGAAGCATGCGGTACATCCGGTATAAAAGCTGCCGCAAACGGAGTCCTTAACGTGAGCATTCTTGACGGCTGGTGGTGTGAAGGATATGCTGAAGAAAGAGGCTGGAGCATAGGAGACGAAGAGGAATATACGGATTCCGCTTACCAGGATACGGTGGAGAGCCAGGCCCTTTATAATGTGCTGGAAAACGATGTGATTCCCTGCTTTTATGAAAGGAGAAATGGGGAATCGCCGGACCGGTGGCTCAAAATGATGAAAGAATCAATGAAGATGGCGATGCTGGAATTTTGTGCCCGTATAATGGTTAAAAAATATGAAACCAGATTTTATCTTCCCGCCGTAGAGCACTTCGCGCGTCTGACTGCAGATAATGCCAAGGAAGCTGTAATTCTTTCCGCTCGGTATAACCGACTCAGCGCCCTGTGGGAAAAAATAAGGATTGAACTTCCTGTACGAAAAGCTGAAGGCCCGTTTTGGGTGGGGGAACGGTTTGAAGTAACATCGATTGTAAATCTGGGAGAGCTCCGCCCTGATGAAGTAAAAATAGAGCTCTATTACGGGCCATTAAAAACTGTGGACAGCATCGCAGACAGTCATTCTCAAGAAATGACCGCAAAGGAAATCCATGGAAATGGGGAATATCTTTACTCCTGCACCATAACCTGCAGCAATTCAGGGCGGTACGGTTTCACTGTCAGAGCGATACCCAGTGGAGATGACCGAATCAGATTTGTCCCCGGACTTATCACATGGGCCTAAAGATTGAAAATTTAAGATTGACTATTGCTGGTTGGATATTTTAAACTGGTCAAGTGGGCCAATGACGAACTTGGGTAGAGTAGTAAATGGGAGAGGAATTTTTCCGGTAACATTTCAAAAAGTTCC
>Ga0307426_1001987_pt1 | contig 13038 bp, 13 predicted proteins | sample SalMarWE160340MG_FD_202165 | JGI IMG/M metagenome (GOLD analysis project Ga0307426, IMG submission 202165) | Salt marsh sediment microbial communities from the Plum Island Ecosystem LTER, Massachusetts, United States - WE1603-40 | ecosystem: Environmental > Aquatic > Marine > Intertidal zone >... | reverse complement strand
CAACATCTGGGCTTGAAGCTTCTGAGCCTGCTTCATCATGTTGGCCATCCCTTTCATATACATACCTCCTAAAAAAATTGCCTACAATATCTTCACATCGATCAACTTACCGTCAAAAATCTCAATGGCATCGGCCACGAGTGGATGACTTATGGCCTTTTTTTTCAGTTGATTAGCCGTTTTTTTTTACGCTTATTATCTTCCAGGTTGCTGTTCGTCGTAAATTGGATCTCATGGCGGCTGCCTAAAATATCCGCACAGATCTGTTTCAACAACGCCAAATTTTTTTCACGCTGAATCATATTTAAAGTGAATCCATTGCCGGGAACTTCGATTTCAAGGGTTTGTCCTGCGAGTTTTCTGATTTGACATTTAGACAGATTAGCGGCCAGGGATTGATTTTTGCGGGCAACATTCTCTATGATCTGCTGCCAGACTTCGACCGGATTTTCAGCGGGCCCGGATGGTGCGGAGACGGTTCCGGATTCGGTTCCTGTCCTCACCGGTTCACCTTTTGACGCGCCTGTAAAAGGCAGCATCCGGGAGTGATCGGAAAGATCATCTTCCATGTTCGATGCGATCGATGGGCGCGCAGCGATCTCCTGCCGTTGAGAGGAAGGGAGCATCTCCTGTCGGAGCTCATCAAGTTTATCGATTAAAACATCTATCGGCAAGGCAGGCTTGGCATGCAGCAACCTTATCAGAGCCATCTCCAGGGCTAACTTGGGCTGAGGTGAAAGTCTGACGCTGAGTTCTTCTCTAAACAGCAAATCAAAGATCTGGTTCAATGCACCATGCGAAACCAACCCGGCCTGTTGCATTAACTGTTCAATTTCACCGGCTGGAAGATCAACCAGTTTGTCAACTTTCTTACCTAAAGACGCAACCAATAGATTCCTGAAATGCTCCAGCAGATCCGCATAAAGCTTTTTCATATCATGGCCACGATCATAAATGTCATCCAGTAAATCGAGGACGGCAGGGATATCGGCAGCTAAAACCGCTGCCGCAAGGTCATAGATCAACTTGCGGTCGATAACGCCGAGAATGTCCAGCACCTGTTCATGGGTCATGGTTCCCTGGGCGCTCGTCATGATCTGATCAAGCAAACTCAGGGCATCGCGTAGGCTGCCGCCGGCCTCCCGGGCAATCAATCCAAGACTTTGCTCGCTGCTCTCGAAACCTTCCTGCGCGCAGATCCAAGCCATGTGATTGGAAATTGACTCTAAACTGATGCGTCTAAAATCATGTCGTTGGCAACGGGAAAGAATTGTGATCGGAATTTTGTGAGGCTCGGTAGTGGCAAACATGAACATGATATGGGAAGGCGGCTCTTCAAGTGTCTTCAGCAAAGCGTTGAAAGCAGCCATGCTGAGCATATGGACTTCATCGATAATATATATTTTATAGGCGCTGTGGGCAGGCATATATTTGATATTTTCCCGCAACTCCCGGATTTGATCGACACTGTTGTTGGACGCACCGTCTATCTCAAAGACGTCAACCGCATGTCCCGCAGTAATCTCTGCACAGGACCTGCAAACATTGCATGGTACAGGTGTCGGGCCTTCCTTGCAATTCATTGCTTTGGCCAGTATTCGAGCAACGGTTGTCTTACCGGTACCACGGGGTCCGGAGAACAGGATCGCGTGGGCCACTCTTCCCGTCGAAATTGCGTTGGTCAATGTGCGGGTGATATGTGCCTGTTCAACAACCTGATCAAAGGTTTGCGGACGATACTTGCGTGCCAGAACAAGATAGGACATGGGCATGTTAATTGTTAGGGTTGTTAGATGACGGTGAATGTCCGAAAATATTCAATAGTCAGTATTCAATATTCAATTTTTTATCTGATGGCGGAGAGAGAGGGATTCGAACCCTCGGTACCGCTTTTGGCAGTACACACGATTTCCAGTCGTGCTCCTTCAGCCAGCTCGGACATCTCTCCGCATATTGGAGTAATTAAAGATGGCGGAGAGGACAGGATTCGAACCTGCGGAGGGCGCGAACCCCCAACGGTTTTCGAGACCGCCGCTTTCAACCACTCAGCCACCTCTCCGGGTTGAACCAATAAATTAAATTTAAGTAGGTCTCAATATACTTTTTGCCGAAGACTGTCAACGATCATCTGGCAACCGGCTCATTGATCCAGCAGTCTATTCTAAGACCTGCCCGCCGGATTTGCAATCATATTTTTTCAACCACTAGGGCTCAAACATCGGCTTCACTGCCTTCGTATAATCGCCGCTATTGTCATAAAGGATCAGAGAGGGCGCGACTTTGAGTCCCGGTCTTCCGTCTTTGACACCTTCGATGAGAACCAGTTTGGCGTCGGCATCCTGACGGGAATGAATCATTCGCATAAATTTCGGTTCAATATGCGCGTTTCGCATCCGGCATAAGATATCGGTGGTCCGCTCGGCCGCATAAATCGCTACAAACCGTCCCGCCGTTCGCAGCATACGGCGAGTGGTCTCAAGGATATCAATCAATGTGACTTTTATTTCATGACGTGCGACCGCACGTTGTTCAGCCGGATTTATTCTACCGGAACCGGGCCTGCGGTACGGCGGATTGCAAACAATCAAATCGGCCGGGCCATCCGTCATTTCAGGTTTTAGCAATCTCATATCCATACGGATCACTTCAATACGATCCTCCAGTTGGTTTTGATTGACATTGGCCTCAGCCAGGCCGGCAAGCTCCGTCTGCACTTCAATAGCAAAAATCCTGATATCCGGTGCGCGAACAGCCATGATCAGAGAGATAATCCCGCAGCCCGCACCCAAATCCAAAACTTTGTCGCCGGGTCGCGGACCGGCATGAAATGCCAGCAAAACGGAATCAATTGAAAAACGATACCCCGCCTGGCTTTGCATCACCTGGATTTTACCGTCAAAAAAAGTATCGGTGGTATAGGAAGACATAATAGTCCAATGAATATTCAATCTTCAATATTCAATCGTCATTCTTCAGCGGTCCGATTTTAAATTTGAGATCATCAATCAGCGATTTTCCCAGGGCTGTGTTCAATTTTGCAATCATCTCTTTTTTTAGAAACTGAAGCTGATGAATCCAGGTAGAACTTGTCGCATGCACCAATAAAATCCTCCCCTTAAAGGCAGCAGGTTTGACATTTTGGGCAATTATATCACCGACAGTGCTATCCCAAACCTGCCAGACCTGGATAAGTTCACTGTCGGATTCACGGCGGTAGGTTTTTAAAACATCGTCGATTAGGCGGCCGATATGTACGAAGTTAGCTTTGCGTTTTTTTCTTTCCATAAGCTTTGCGTTTTTTTCTTTCCATAATAAGAAGCATATTACAGCCGCCGCGTTTCATGTCAAGAAAAACCAAAGCTTTTTGCTTGACTTGAATGGCCGGGTAACTTATTGTTTAACAACAATTTGAAATATTCCACTTTTATAACCCCGGCGGGAGATGCCGACAGTCGCCATCCGCCGGTCTTAAACAGAAACGCCGGATTCAGGGCTGAAAAACCTGAATCCATTATTTTTAACAGCATACAGGAAACAAACTATGAGCTGGGATTGGGATAAGCTGAAACAGCAACAGCATAGCAGGGGCGGTGCGCCACCCCAAATGGATGAAATTCTGGACAAATTTAAAAAGTTCAAGCTGCCGGGTGGACCGCTGGTAATCCTGGCGATTGTTATTGTTTTAATCGCTTCCAGCACCTTTTATACCGTGAAGCAGGACGAAGTCGGTATCGTTCAACTGTTCGGAAGGTATGTTCGCACCACCCAGCCGGGGCTCAATTTTAAATTACCGATCGGGATTGAAAAGGTCACCAAAGTAAATGTCAAGCAAATCAGAACCGAAGAGTTCGGGTTCACGTCAGCCAGATCGGACAGCAGACTCCGTCTCGATTCCGGCAGTGGTAACGAAAATGTTGCGCTGATGCTCACCGGCGACCTGAATGTCGCGCTTGTGCCGTGGATTGTTCAATACCGGGTCAAAGATCCCTACAATTATCTATTTAAGGTCCGCAATGTCCGCAGAATTCTGACGGATATGTCCGAAGCCGCGATGCGCCTGGTTGTGGGAGACCGAAGTATCGATGAGGTTATCAACAGACGTGACGAGATCGCCGTGGAAGCCAAAGGGCTGCTGCAAAAAGAACTTGACCAGGCGGAAACCGGTATCCAAATCGTGACGATCGAAATGAAAAGGACCAATGTACCCGGCCCCGTGCAGCCTTCCTGGAATGAGGTCAACCAGGCCACCCAGGAAAGAGAGCAAATGATTTACCAGGCCAAAGAGGAATACAACAAGGCCATTCCGGCCGCACGCGGCGAGGCGGAACGAACCATCAAAACAGCCGAAGGCTATGCCCTAAACCGCGTCAATCGCGCCAAAGGCGACGCTGCTAGATTTGCGGCGATCTACAACGAGTATGTAAAAGCCAAGGATGTGACCAAAAGGCGGATGTATCTTGAGACCCTGCGAGAGCTTTTTCCAAAGCTGGGTCCGAAATATATTGTCGATTCTGATCAGAAAAATTTTCTACCCTTGCTCAATATAGCAAACCAGAGTGGTACTCAAAAATGAAAAGTAAAGGAATAATCATCGTTTTATTGCTTGCGGCAGTTGTGCTGGTCTACAATTCCGCCTATACCATTAATGAAACCGAGCAGGTCGTGATCACCCAATTCGGCCGCATCATCGGAGAGCCCAAAAAAGATCCGGGACTCAAATTTAAAATCCCGTTCATCCAAAATGCCAATTTCTTTGCCAAAAATTTATTGGATTGGGACGGAGACCCGGGTCAGATTCCCACGCTGGACAAGACATTTATCTACGTCGATGTCTTTGCCAGATGGAAAATCGTTGATCCGGTCAAGTTATTTCAAACCGTGAACAACCAGTTTAATGCCATCGGTAAACTCAACGATATTATTGATCCGGCCGTCAGGAATTTTATTACTTCCAACAGCCTGATTGAAGCTGTTCGTAAATCCAACCGCGAGTTGGAAACCACCGAAACCGGTCTGGACAGCGCGGAGAAAGCTTATTTTACGGTTACGACAGGCCGAGAAAAAATTACCCAGGGAATCCTGGCGCAGGCCCAGCCTAAATTAAGCCCCTTCGGCATCGAGCTGGTCGACGTTAAGATTAAACGGATAAATTATGTCGAACAGGTCAGGAAATCCGTATACGGCCGTATGATTGCGGAACGCAACCAGATTGCTGAAAAATTTCGTTCCGAGGGCAAGGGCGAAGCCCAAAAAATCATAGGTAATAAAGATAGAGATTTGCAGCAGATAACCTCCGAGGCCTACCGCACCGCGCAGGAAATCAAAGGTAAAGCCGATGCCGAGGCAACTATTATTTATGCGGATGCTTACGGGTTGGACCCCGAATTCTATTCATTTGCCCAGACGCTTAAAATTTACAGTGAAGCCCTGGACGATAAAAATACCCTGATATTATCAACCGATTCGGAATTTCTGAAATATCTAAAAGGATATAAAGAATAAAAGCTCAATATATGGATCGATAGGCAGCAAGACAAAAAAACACCGGAACATGGTTGATGTCCGGTGTTTTTATTTCGGTCCAGAAAAGTATACCGGTATCATTATTTACCTTTCCTTCTCTGATGACGTGTCTTGGCTAACAACTTTCTGTGTTTATGCCTTCTCATTTTTTTTCTACGCTTTTTAACGACACTTCCCAATTTCTCACCTCCTTTTCAACTGATATTTGGATAGTAGGCCCTGATATATAGCCCAACGAAACAAGAAACTATTCACTTAACACACCTTATAGGCAGGTGTCTACATTTTTTTCTGGCCATGATGAATCCGCACGAAAAGTTAATTTATGACCGTAACGGTCGATCTTAATTCATGTTAATTCTGGAACAATACCAGGGTCTATGTTATAGTTAAATTCAAAGCTAAGTAATGCGATAAACAGTGTCGAATCTGCATTTAAGCCGGAAGCCGGACCTGATATCTCAGCTGAGGGATCGCTGCGGTCTTGATTTCCACAGCTGCGAAAGGCACACATGGAAAGTAAAATTATTGTCAACAGCATCGGTATTGGCGGGGCCGTATTCGTCGGATTGATTTTTTTCTGGTTTATTTTTGTTTATCTTAAAAAACGCATGACGTCGGATCAATCGGGTTCGGCTGTAACCTCGTTAAATAAAATTGCCTTGGAGGAAAAGCGCCGACACCCTCGGGTCGCAATCGCATGGCAGGCTGCAGTTGAACTATCAGGTCGCCGCGAAGAGGTTCAATTAAAGGACATCAGTCTTGGAGGGGCTTTTGTTGTATGCCGGGAACCGCTGGCATTAAATGACAGGTTTAAAATCACCATAAATATACCCGATCAGGGACCATTGGCGCTTAATGCCGAAGTTGTGTGGTCCAATGCGAACATTCCCAGGGAAAAAGTTGTCAAACGCGGCATGGGTATTAGATTTATAGAAAACGAGGAAATGGAGCGCCAGAAGCTTCAGGGGGCCATAAACGCTGCCTTTGAAGAAGGAGAGGACAAGTTAAAAGCTTAGCCATATATTCTTCCCGTCGCTGCGGAATATAAATTCCGAGACGTTCAAATTGGTCTTATTAAAATGCAGAGAATTAGCTGCTTCGGTACCGAGCAATTGAAAGTCGTGAATAATGCCGTGGCCATGGCTGAGGAACTGGTCAGCAACTACTATAAAATGTCTGCCAGTCAGTGGCTCGGACCGCGTTACGATGTCAAAACCCTGGCCGAACTTAGTGCGGAGGAAATCATCGAAGGTCCTTTTGCCCAGATTATTCGGTACAAAGGACGCCGCAAAAATACGTCACTGGGGTCGGCCACCTACGATTTTTATAAAATCTGTCTGCAGGATCATACCATCCAGTCAACCCTGGAAGGGTCACCGGGCATTGCATTGTTTCCTTTTTCCCTTTACATCATCACCCACGAACTCATTCACATTGTCCGGTTCAGTAAATTTCTGCAGCGTTTCGAGGCATCCGCCCAGGAACGCATGGCCGAGGAAAAGCGCGTTCATCAGAGAACTCATGAAATTTTAAAACCGATCCAGATCGCCGGACTGCAGAATGTGCTGGAATTTTACAACGATTGGAACGTGTCGTATGAGGGCCTGAAGGATCCATAAAAAATTTGATTCTTGACAAAAGAGCGGCGTTAACTATATTTAGTCAGCTTAAGCCGAAAGCCGGATGAGAGGCGCGATATTGCGTAATATTCAAAATGACGGTTAAGCGTCATGCATTCAGGATTGAATGTTTTAGTTCCGGAGGAATTAACAAGATGCCAATTTACGAATATGAATGCATTAAGTGCGGCAATATTGAAGAAGCGTTGCAGAAGTTTTCTGATAAACCCTTAACCAAATGCAAACACTGCTCGGGTAGGCTCACCAAGCTGGTTTCCCATAGTACATTTCACCTTAAAGGCAGTGGCTGGTATGCAACCGACTATGCTGCCAAGTCACAAGATTCTTCGAAGCCGTCTCCAAAAGCCAAAGAGAGTAAATCGGGTGATGTCAAATCATCCGACAGCGGCGGATCCGCAAGCCCCAAGGCACCCTCCGAGAAATCAGCCTGAAGCCGATATGAGCGGACCAACCCAACTCGATTTGAAATCCTTCCGCTGAAGGTCGCAGCAACCGCTTTAAACCGCGTGAGTTAAGGCTGACGAGCCTGCCGGCGAACCTGCAAGTATCTTCTGATACCAGTCCCCTGTTTTCCAGGCGATATTTTTTCAAAAATTTAAATTTTTCCGGACCGATCTCTTTACAAACAAAAAACGGTGCTTATTATTTCATGAAAAAAGTCTTTCCTAACAACTTAATATTATAAACATTTATTTTATCTATGCTAAATCGAAGGGGGGTGGAGCAACTAACCGCCGATTGAAAAGGCGAACTTTTTTTTCACGATGTATTTTATTGTCGCATCAAGTGATGAAGAAATTTTTCAAATTTAAAAGGAGATTTTAAACCATGAAATTGAGACCATTACAGGATCGGATTTTAGTCCAACGCGTCGAAGAGGAAACCACCACCAAGGGTGGCATTATAATTCCGGATACTGCCAAAGAAAAACCCGCCGAAGGCAAAGTTATTGCTGTCGGCAACGGCAAGGTCGGTGAAGACGGCAAAAGAATTGCTCTGGAGATTAAAAAAGGAGACCGGATTCTGTTCGGCAAATACTCCGGTACTGAAGTAAAGATCAGCGGCGAAGAATATTTGATCATGCGTGAAGACGACGTGCTTGGCATAATTGACTAAAAAGACAATCCAAAAATTAGGGAGGAATACTCAAGATGTCTAAACTTATTAAATATGATATGAAAGCCCGTGAAGCGATGCTTAACGGGGTAAGAACGCTTGCAGATGCAGTTGTGGTAACATTAGGTCCTAAAGGAAGAAACGTCGTCCTGGATAAATCCTGGGGCTCTCCGACGGTCACCAAAGACGGGGTCACGGTTGCTAAGGAAATTGAACTTGAAGATAAGTTCGAAAATATGGGCGCCCAGATGGTCAAAGAGGTCGCCAGCAAAACCAGCGATATGGCCGGTGACGGCACAACGACCGCTACGGTCCTGGCACGGTCCATTTACGAAGAGGGACAGAAACTGGTCGCAGCCGGCAACAACCCCATGGCCATCAAACGCGGAATTGATGCAGCAGTGGAGGTAGTGGTAAAAGAGCTTCAAGCCTTAAGCAAAGCCACCAAGGATCAACGTGAAATTGCCCAGGTCGGCACCATTTCCGCCAACAATGATGAGACCATCGGCAATATTATCGCTGAAGCCATGAACAAGGTCGGCAAAGAAGGGGTGATCACCGTGGAAGAGGCCAAGAGCATGGACACCACCCTTGAGGTAGTGGAAGGCATGCAGTTTGACCGCGGTTATCTTTCACCGTATTTTGTAACCGATCCTGAAAAAATGGTAGCCTCCCTTGAAGATCCTTTCATTCTGATCAACGAGAAAAAGATCAGCAGCATGAAAGATCTTCTTCCCATTCTGGAACAGGTCGCCAAAATGGGCAAACCCCTCATGATTATCGCCGAAGACGTTGATGGCGAAGCTCTGGCGACCCTGGTGGTTAATAAACTCAGAGGCACATTGCAGGTAGCTGCAGTAAAAGCCCCCGGTTTTGGCGACCGCCGCAAGGCCATGTTGGAAGATATCGCCATTTTGACCGGCGGCCAGGTCGTGTCGGAGGATCTGGGAATCAAACTGGAAAATTTGACCATTCAGGATCTGGGCCGAGCCAAACGCATATCCATCGACAAAGACAATACCACCGTCGTTGATGGCGCCGGTTCCCGGTCAGCCCTCGAAGGAAGGGTTAAGCAGATTCGCGCCCAGATTGATGAGACCACATCCGATTACGACCGCGAAAAGCTGCAGGAGCGTCTTGCCAAACTGATCGGCGGTGTGGCGGTTATCAACGTTGGTGCGGCTACCGAGACCGAAATGAAGGAGAAAAAGGCACGGGTCGAGGATGCCCTGAATGCAACCCGTGCGGCCGTGGAAGAAGGTATCGTGCCCGGCGGCGGTGTGGCGCTGGTGCGTTGTCTGGATGCTCTGGGCAAAATGAGAATCAAGGCGGATCAGAAGCTGGGCGTTAAAGTTATCATGCGCTCCATTGAAGAGCCCTTGCGCCAGATCGCCAACAACGCCGGTCGGGAAGGTTCTGTGGTAATCGATAAAGTCAAAAACGAAACCGGCAGCTACGGCTACAATGCCGCCACCGACAACTATGAAGATCTGATGAAAGCCGGAGTGATTGATCCCACTAAAGTGGTCCGTTTGGCCCTGCAGAACGCTGCCAGTGTCGCTTCCCTGATGCTGACCACCCAGGCCATGGTGACTGAAAAACCTGAGGAAAAAGCTGAAGCCATGCCGGGTGGCGGCGGTATGGGCGGCGGCATGGGTGGTATGGGCGGTATGGGTGGTATGGGCGGTATGATGTAATCGCCAAAAATCCCAACAACCGTTAAAAAAAGCCCTTACGGTATTTCAGTGAGCCGTAAGGGCTTTTTATTTAAGCTTTTTTGCAGCCTTGAAAAATTTGACAAATTAACGATAATCATATAATCTTATTACAGAAAAACTACTTTTCATACCAATAAAATAGAAAAAAGAATCGGAGCATCTGATGGACAGCAAAATGAGATCCAACCTCGCCTCAAGTCTGATTATGATTATCTTACTGCCGGCAGTTCTTCTGTCCCAGGGGTCGGCAGAAACGCAAGAGAAAGTCAAATATGAAACCGGTTTTTACTATACCGTCCAAAAGGGCGACACCCTCTGGGATCTTTCGCAAAAGTTTTCCGATACGCCCTGGCAATGGCCGGAATTGTGGAAGGAAAACGATCAGATTGCCAACCCTCACCGTATATATCCGGGAGAACGCATTCGTCTGTATCGACGCCAGGGTGCTCAGGGGTATGGCGGCGCCGGCGAGGGAACAGCCGGCACGGACACAGGCCTCAAGGATAAACCGGAGCTGACCAAATTGCTGTTTTATCAATATTCCGCCATCGATCGGGTCGGATTTATACGCAAAGAACCTATTCTCGCCCACGGAACCATCTTCAAGGTGGAAGGGCAAAAGGAGATGATCAGCACGGGAGACCTGGTTTATATCAAACCGGGGGAAAATTTTGCGCTCACACCCGGTGAGAAGTACACTGTCTATCGCACGTTAAAACCGATCGTGGACAAGCAAACCAACGAATTTATAGGTATTCAGCACTATCTCGCCGGCGCCGTGGAAATTATGATCAAAAGGCCTGAGTTTGTTCTGGCCAGGGTTGTCGCCGGTTACCGACCGATTAAAGTAGGCGATTTGCTGATGCCCTATTTACGGCGCATGCCTAATGTTGCGATGCAGCCCACTCCAGCGGGGCTCGAAGGCAAAATTATCGTATCCGAGGAACATCAGACAATTTTTGGTGAAAGCGCCGTCGCCTTCATCGACAAAGGAAAGAGCACCGGCGTTGAACCCGGCCAGTTGTATTGGATTTTTAAGCAGGAACAATATCGGATTAATCCCAAAGACGATCATGCGGTTACTCTCACACCGGTGGTATTGGGCGAATTACTGGTACTGCATACCGAAAATACAACCGCCACGGTGATGATCACGGATTCCCGCAGAGCCATAAGTGCCGGAGCCAGAATTATCGCCCCGTTTAAGCTGGATTAATATGGTCCCAAGCGGCGGCTTGGGACACATTATCTCCACCGGTTATAATAAAGAAAACCGGTTGCGTGATTAAAACTCATTCTTTCCCCCCGGCATAATAGAATCAAAAAAAGCGCCATTGCCCACATTGGGCAATGGCGCTTTTTTTGACGCCATATCTCATTCTTTTAAAAGCGGATTAATTTTAATTAATCCGCTTAATTTCACGGACCAGCCGAATGGCGGGCTGCCGCCGATTTTCTGTTCGGCCACTTGGGGGTCGACCGTTGGATATTTGAATCAGCTCTGCAATGACGCGACCGTCCGGCAGCTGTACCCCCCTCACCAGTACTGTTTGTCCGCGGTCCAATGATTCAAATGCGATGGCTGCGCCTTCCGCATCGGAAAAAACCGTCCATAGATGTTCTGCTCCAACCATGAGATCAACCACATAGATTTCTTTTTCAGCGACTATCAGCATGTTTTTTCCATGGTCGATCTCCATGATCCGCGCGGTGATTTCAAAGGGGCCGCTGTATTCTAATTCCTCCGGCGTAATTGGTTTGGAAGCCGCCCCGCTCTGATTCGGACACCAGCAGACGATCAGCGTAATTGTCAGTATGGCCCAAAGACACCGTTTGAGTAGATGCACGTTATTCATTTATTCCTCCCACAGGTCATATTTGAATATTGAAGCATTTGTGGAATCCTGTCACTTTCCACACTTGTCGTAATCATCACCTAAAACATCTGCGTCCAATAATAGGTGTACATATCCTGGGTGGCGATTGCCGGCAGGCTGGCGATACCGCCCTCTACTCCGATAAAGATACGCGCTCCGCCGGCCAGAATGGCGATTACCGGCGCCGACGGTATGGCCGTGCCGATAGCCACGCTGCGGTCTTTCTTGCCAAGTTCGACAGTGCCGTCGGAATGATCTGTTTCAACTTCACTGGAGAGATTAAGCACTGAAGCGCCGTTTTTGTAATTTACTGCATAAAGTCGGCCGACGCCCCGGACGGTGGAAACAGCACAAGGATCGCCGGGGTCGCCTTCGGTGCCCGAAGACGGCGTATAGGTCGTAAAATAAACAACACCTCCGTAAACGCGCGGTGAAGCAACCACTTTTTCACCAGGATTTTCCAGGCGGATAAACCAGCCGTCGGCACTTTCCAGCGCGGTTTTGCTGGTTGCCTTTTCGGCCTCGGTTCCCAGCTGAACTAAATCATCGGTCACATCCACAAGGTCCGATTCGGTCAGCGTGGCGGCGCTGGCCCAGTCATTTTTAACAGCGTAAATGCGGTTGACGACACTGGTTTCCCCCGGATCACTGCGATCACCGGTACCGAAAAAAATCATTTCGCCGAATTCTTCTCCCACCGCGTCAGGCGCATACAGTATCTTGCGCTGCACACCGTCTGCCGAGGCGTTGAACAGTTTCTTGGCACTCCAGTTGCCGTCCACCACCACCTGGGTGATGGGACTGGGACATGCCGGGTCCTCGAACGTCTTAGCTTCGTCGTCTTTAAAGGCAAATACCTGTCCTCCCAGATCACCGGCATATGCCCGACTGTGGATTCCATCGCCGTCATGATCCAGGGCGGTTATATCGACAAATGAATGGGTCATTCCCAGAGTGGGGTTGTCAACGGCATTAAAATTAAAGTTGTTGACAATGCTTCCGCTGGATACGCCGACGGCAAACAGGGCCTTGCCGAGCGTATCCGTGGCACTGGGGGTGCCATTGTCCTGATTATTATCATAGCCGCCGGGAATCAAGAACACGTCCTCGGCGGTGGTTTCGATGCTTAAATCACAACCCGGCATTGTAGCAACCGAACCG
>Ga0307426_1001981_pt1 | contig 13052 bp, 12 predicted proteins | sample SalMarWE160340MG_FD_202165 | JGI IMG/M metagenome (GOLD analysis project Ga0307426, IMG submission 202165) | Salt marsh sediment microbial communities from the Plum Island Ecosystem LTER, Massachusetts, United States - WE1603-40 | ecosystem: Environmental > Aquatic > Marine > Intertidal zone >... | reverse complement strand
GGACTATACTGCGCATGCTGAAGTTTATAACCCGGTTCCAGGGGCAGACGGTATCACACAGCCCGCATTGATAGCATAGTTTATAGGCTTCTCCACCGGCCTCTTTTATGGCATCTATTGCCTCTTTGAAGGGTGCTACGGTCTCCACTATCTTTTTCCCCTCTTCTTTCGCCTTAATGTTTTAGTCCTTGGCTAATCGGGCAAGGGTATCCTTTACCTTCTTGGCCCCGTGTTTTTTTATTAATGATTCTAATCCTATCTCCATCTCTCCCGGCTTCTCTTCTTCTTCCCCTTCCTCTTCCCTTTCTTCGTAAGTCAGGGCATCAGATAAGCACCACTGAACACATAACGGCTCTTCCAGCGGCGGTTCGTCTTCACACATATCACATTTTAGAGGGAGGTCGGAGTCAGGGTCTTTGAAAAGCTTCCGGGACGGGCAGGAAGCCCGGCAGAAGGCGCATTCGTCATATACCTTTCCGTCAATGGTATAAATGTCTCTGCCGTTGCATTCGGCTTCAGTATATTCACCGGCCAGTACCGGAACATAAACATCTTTTAGCGGGTCAAAAAGCACCCTAATCCGTGACCGCTCCGGGTTAGTGCTGCTGTATTTTGGCTCAGAGTGAAAGGCGGAGCAGATTGCCTCACATGCCCGGCAACCATTGCATTTATCAACGTCGATCTTGATAACCTTGACTTTTTTCATTTTTTAGAATCCCTCTTAGTTGCAGGTTTTGGCTGACTTTTTGCTTTTTTTAAACCACTCTTAGCTGCTTTGACCTTTTTCTCTTTGTAAACCCCTCTTTGTTCCAGGTCCTGGCTAACGTACTCCAAACCGAGTCCGTCTAAAGTTTCTTTGGTAGGGATGCCTTCGTTATTCCATCCCTTAAATTTATAGTAATCGTCAAGCAGTTTAGCTTCAATTTCAGGGAATCTCTTCCTCCAGTGGTCTTCAGGCGGCTTCTCATCAATTCTCCTCATGCCTCTTCTTATATTAATGGCTCTGATTAAAGTCCGGTTCCTCTTGGCTATCTGCCATAGTCCGGCTTCATCGATATCCATACCGGTGGCCAGTGAGATTAAACGCGGTAGATTATGTATATGATACGGAGGCTTGATGGGAAATGACGACAGACCGGCGCATACCCCGGTGGCGTCGTCAATATAATGCATAGTCTCCTGCCATTCAACAAGTTCACAACTTGCTTCAATGGTCGGGTAATATGGAAGTGTGCGCGGCTCCCAGTTCAAGATAAAATCCTTAAACTTATCATTAGGAACCTGGACCCAGTCCTTTACAAACTCCTCTCTCTCCTCTTTAGTAAGAAAAGGCGCCTGGGGTATCTGCCCTTCAATCTGGGTAATGTTGATTTTCTCACCTGTGGACCACATGAGATAATAGATAGGGTTGAGCACCCCCAGTTTGATGGGTATCTGCTCATGTTTCTTAATAGTGTTATGGTCGTAGGCCTCGGCCCCCTTGCCAATCTTTTTAGCCGCCCAGTAAACGCCATCGGCCAGAACGTCTCCAATACCTTCCCGCCGAACAATTTTTTCAAGTAAATAGAAGAATCTCTCCTCGTTATCGGAGGGAAACCCCGGCAGGTCCTTGTCAGTTAAAATGCCGGCTTCATAAAGCTCAAGGGCGAAGGCCATAACCTGCGGGGTTGTGTACCCGTCCACGCCATATTCCTGAGCCAGACCGGCTATTTTAAAACCAAAATCCAGGTCTGACATGGCCGCCATTGTATAGGTAAGCTTTGAGTAGCATTTCATCATGTACCGTTCAAGTTTGGGGTGGGTAATTATTCCCCCGCATTTCATCGGGCAGTTATAGCAGCTTATCAGCCGCTCCACCGCTTTGTCCTGAATCCCCTTCCACTGCTCTTCGATTTCCTTGTTCCAAAAGTCCTTTCTCCGGTGACGCGCATTTCCCCAGGCGAAACTGGCCGTGTGCCACTCCTCATCATGTAGCGTCATCTCCTGGGGTGACCCAAGCCCGGCTAAAATGGGCGGGACCCCCTTAATTGGATTATCTGCCCGGTTTTTTATATATTTCAGCACTTCGTTGCAAAGCTCCATAAATTCAGCCGGCCGGGCAACATTGACGTCCTTTGTTCCGCGGACAGCTATCGCCTTTAACCCTTTGTCTCCCATAACGGCGCCTATTCCGCCCCGGCTGGCACTGGACCTGCCCTGTTCGATGGAAGCAAAATAGACCCTGTTTTCACCGGCCAGGCCAATGGTAGCTACCTGGGCTTTCGGCTCCTTTAGCTCCTGTTTAATAAGTTCTTCAGTTTCAAGACAGCCTTTACCCTGGAGATGAGAGGCATCACGTATTTCCACTTTGTCGTTGTGTATCCACAGATAAACCAGCTTGGGGGACTTACCGCGGATGACTACTTTATCATAACCGGCAAATTTCAGTTCCGGCGCCCAGAATCCTCCCATTATTGAATATGCCATTAACAAAGTCTGAGGAGAAAAGGTAGAAACAATGGTACGATTGGCGCCGGGAGCCGGTGTGCCAGCTAAAAGACCAGCGCTGAATATCAGTAGATTATCGGGAGAAAAGGGTTCAACTTCAGGGGGGACCCTGTCCCATAATATCTGGGCGTTAGTGCCCAGACCCCCCAGGTGAAGTTCAGTTAATTTTGGGTCGGTCCCTTCCTTCTCAATGCTTCCTCGGGAGAGGTCAATTTCTAGATTAACCCCTGTCTCTGCATACCTCATCTTTTACCCCCTCAGGTTACTCAGCCTCTGAATAATCCTTCCGATAATGATACTACATTCTATCTAGTCTTGTCAGCGCTCCGTTTTGCTCCCGCCTCTACAAGGTCTTTCGTCAGTGCCTTTGGGCCCTTCTGTTTAAGCTTCCTTGTGCTTCTGTAGTTCTTGCACACTGAGTCGAAGTATTCATTGGCTTTCTCGGTGCACGAATCGTGGTATTTGCCAAATAGAGCGGCTGCCTGAGGCCGTAACCAGTTATCGGGGAGCAGTTCCAGCGGCAGGTCCGGATCAAAGAAGGGCAACTTGCGGTATTCATGGATAAGTTTGAAACGGGCTACAAAACACTCGCTGGGTTCAATAGTTTCACCGGCCTGCAACCGTTTCAGGTGCTCTTCCAGCTTCGGGCGATAGTCAGTCAGGAAATCAGCATACTTCTGGTGTATCTTGCCCAGGTCCCAGCAGCGTGAGACGATCTCACTCGGGTCAGTACCGCCCCGATGTTGGGCACTGAAGATATGAACATATTCCTCAATGTTGAGTTTCTCTAGCAGGTTCTTCACCTCTCTGGTCCGGTCATAGGGGGAAACCCAGGTAGCCTCGCCTAGAGCCCCGTAGCCCAGCCAGCCCAGCTCAAGGCGCAACCTGTCCCTTGCCTGCCGCATGGGTTCCGGTATGGAGTAGGTGACAATATTCCAGTTGCCGTCCCAGTGGGAATTCTTGCGCCGGAAAATGCGCTGCGCTCCCTCGGTCAGCAAGCTGTGCCCCTCACCGGTCAGCGAGTAGTAGCTTTTACGGTTGATACGCTTTGCCTTCAGGAGACCAGAGCGGCACATCCTTGAAACCGCTGACCTGATAGCCTGTTCCGACAGGCCAAAATTGCCCAGCAGTATGACCAGGCTGCCAATCCCGATCTCGCCACCCTTATGCAGAGCGTAATCACCGTAAAGGGTCAGCATTGCTGCTCTAGGGCCAAGCATCAGTATGTCTCCTATTCAGTATAGCGTTAATTTAACGCTATACTGATATTATCATATATCTGCTGCCTCGTCAACCCCCCAAAAGCTAGCCAGCCAGCCTTAAAGCTGTTATATTTAGAGAAGGCCGGAGGTAAAATGTCAAAAGTGTCAAAAGATAGAAGCGTGGAGTGGGTTGAGTATACCAAGGTGAATGCAGAAGTTACTAAGGCTAGGGAAAGAGTAGTAACGGAACTTGGTTTATCAATTATCGTAAACGGCGAGCATTTTGCCACAGCCATGATAACGCCCATGATGGAGAAGGAGTTTATCATCGGGCATCTATTCGGGCGGGGAATCATAGAAAATATTGCCGATATACAGTCAATAACAGTAAAAGATAATATAGCTGAGGTAACTTTACCCAAGGAAGAAGATAAGGCAAAAGGGCCTGCGGAGATACCTTCTGATTTTAAGGTTAGCAGAGAAGATATATTCGATGGGGTCAACGCCATCCTGAAATCTAAAATATATGCCGAAACCGAAGCCATACATTCGGCCGGGCTGTTTAAGCAGGGGGCAGAACCAATTTGCATAGCCGAAGACGTTGGCAGGCACAACGCACTGGACAAAGTGATAGGGTATGCATTGATTAATAAGATTGATTTTAGAAATACATTTGCGGCCTCAACCGGAAGGATGGTCTCTGACATGGTGTCAAAGATTTGCCGGGCCAATATCCCGGTTGTGGCGACAAAGACCGCGGTAACAAAACTGGGGGTTGAAATCGGCGAAAAATGCGGACTGACAATTATAGGATTTGTAAGGGATATAGGGACGAAGGTCACCACGGATACGGATGTAAGAATTGCAACTAAGAGGGGAATGAAAATTTACACCAATCCCCAAAGAATACTTTATTGATACAACCGGGCAGCACAACTTTTTTAACCTGACGGAGGTTTAGCTGGAACATCCATAATGGTGCGGGTGGGGAAAAAATACCTAAATTGACTAGACATATTGCCCGTGCTATCATAATCAAAAGGCTGGTTAATATGACAGCTCTGAGCGAGCTTTACCAAGAAATTGAGCGTTGCCAGCAGTGCGAGATAGCTAAATATCGGAACAGGGTGGTGCCGGGTGAAGGGGCGGAGGATGCCGACATAATGTTTATCGGCGAGGCACCGGGCTGGCACGAAGACCAGCAGGGACGCCCCTTTGTAGGGCCGGCGGGGAAGTTTCTGGATGAATTACTGGCTTCTATCGGCCTCAACCGCCAGCAGGTCTATATTGCCAATGTGATTAAGTGCCGCCCTCAGGGAAACCGTGATCCTCTGCCTTCTGAAATCCAAAACTGCCGTCATTGGCTGAACCGCCAGATTGAGATAATTAGCCCCCGGATGATAGTGACACTGGGGCGTTTCTCTATGGCCATGTACTTCCCCGGCAAGAGTATCAGCAAAATCCACGGCACGGCGCAGAAGCGGGATAATGTGCTCTGTTATGCCATGTACCACCCGGCGGCGGCGCTGCACCAGGGGAGCTTGCGCCAGGCTATAGAGGCGGATATGCTTAAGATTCCGTCCCTGCTGGCTGAAGCTGAAGGCGTGGCCGAGGCAAAGCAGGAGCCAGAGCAATTAAGTATGTTTTAGGTGAAAAATACAGGTGAAGAATAATGGCTAAAACCAAGGCTAAATCAAAGTTAAGAATAATCCCCCTGGGGGGGCTGTCTGAAATCGGCAAGAATATGATGTCGATGGAGTACGAGAACGACATCATCATTATTGATGCCGGGCTGATGTTCCCCGGGGAGGAAATGCTGGGTATTGACCTGGTAATCCCCGATATCAGCTATCTGCGGGAGAATAAAGAGAAGATAAGGGGCATAGTTATCACCCATGGTCATGAAGACCATATCGGCGCCCTGCCTTACCTGCTGCCCCAGCTTAATGTGCCGGTCTATTCCACCAAGCTTACCAACGGGCTTATCTCGGTGAAGCTCAAGGAGAGAAAGGCGCTGGCCGGGGCCAAGCTCAATGTTGTGCCCTATGGCGGTCAGGTAAGTTTGGGCAAATTCAAGGTGGAGTTCTTCCACGTTTGCCACAGCATCCCCGATGCTGCCGGTCTGATTATTCATACCCCGCTGGGCACCATTGTCCATAGCGGGGATTTTAAGCTTGACTATACCCCGGTAGATGGCAAGCCGACCGACCTTTCCCGTCTGGCTCAGCTGGGGGCGCAGGGGGTATTGCTGCTGCTGTCAGATTCCACCTATTCCGAGCTGCCCGGTTATACCCCGTCGGAGAGGGTGGTGGGTGAGACCCTGGACCGGGTCATGGCTGATGCGCCGGGCCGGGTGATTGTGACTACCTTCTCTTCGCTGGTGTCCCGTATTCAGCAGGTTATTGATGCCGCCGCCAAGCACCAGCGCCGGGTGTTTGTTATCGGGCGGAGTATGACTGATATAGTGAAAATGACCCTGGAGCTGGGTTATCTCAAGGCTCCCGACGGCATACTGGCCCGGATAGAAGAACTCAAAAATACGCCCCATGACAGGGTAGTCTTTGTCACCACCGGCAGCCAGGGGGAACCGACCTCGGCCCTGGTCCGTATAGCTAACCGCGACCATCGCCATGTTCATGTTTTGCGGGGGGACACGGTGGTGTTATCGGCCACCCCCGTCCCCGGCAACGAAGCCCTCATCAACCGCACCGTGGACAACCTGTTCCGGCAGGGTGCCCAGGTGCTCTACGATAAGGTGGCGCAGGTTCATGTCCACGGGCACGGCAGTCAGGAAGAGCTGAAGCTGCTGCTTAATTTGGTAAAGCCCAGATTCTTTATGCCCGTTCACGGCGAGTTTCGCCACCTCAGTTTTCATGCCAAGTTAGCCCAGTCGGTGGGTATTCCGGAGAAGAATGTCTTCCTGATGGAAGACGGCGATGTCCTTGAGCTCGGACAGTGGTCGGGTAAGATAACCGGCAAGGTTAGCTCGGGCAATGTGTATGTGGATGGTCTGAGCGTGGGCGATGTCGGCACCGTGGTCCTGCGCGACCGGAGGATGCTATCGCGGGACGGCATCGTTATGGTGATTATCACCGTTAACCGCCAGACCGGAAAACTGGTGGGACGTCCCGATGTTGTCTCCCGGGGCTTTGTAGATACCAGGGAGGCTAAAGATATGCTGGAAGAGAGCTGTGACATAGTAGCTCGCGCCTTAGACCACAGCGGCGCCCAGCCGGCTGAATGGGGCTTTATCTACGCTAAAATCAGGGATATACTGCATAAATTCTACTACGACCAGACCAAGCGCCGCCCCATGATTTTACCGGTTATGGTCAAAGTATAGGTTTTAAAGGTATAGGCTTTTTATGGCTAAAAAGAAGTCAAGGGTTAAGCGCCAGCCGGGGAGAGAGTCCAGGGCTAGGGGTGAATCGGGCTGGAAGCGGTTTTTCCGTTTCATCTGGCTGCCGTCGGTGCGCTGCCTGATAGCGGCGGTGATTATCGTTGGGCTGGCGTTCTGGCACTGGACAACAATTACCGCCTGGGCGGCCAGCGTCTGGGACGGCACCCTGGCCCTGTTCGGCTGGGGGTTGGGCTTTCTGGTGCTGGCCTTTGGCGTACTGATGGGGATAGTGTGGGGGCAGAGGGTGCTCTCATTTATCTACCACTGGAACCAGTGGCTGGGTGGCGCCGTCTTTATACTGGTGGCCTGGGGAATAATGGCCTTTTTCGGGGTGGGGGGCAGCTTTGGGCAGGGGATTATCGGGGCTAACTTGGCTCTGGGTATCCTGCGCCTGCTGGGGCTGGTAATTTTAGGCTTTATCCTGGTGGCTCCCGGTCTTTGCTGGCGGCTGGTGGCCAGATTTTTCGCCTGGGTAGGCAGAAAGCTCAAGGAACGTCCTGCCCCCAAGCCGGTGACCTATGTAGAGCCTCCCACTGTTGAGAAGACGCCCACGCTGGTGGTGCCGCCGGTTATTGCGCCCCAGCCGCCGCCGACTGTGAGGCCGGAAATGCCGATATCGGCGGGAATCCCGGCGCTGGCCCCTACCCCGGCGCAGCAGGAGCTGCGGCAGGTGGCCCAGGAGGTATGGAAGAAGTACGGGGAGTCGCCGTCGCTGGTTGAGGTTGACGGCTGGCGGCTGCCCCCTATCGATATTCTGGACAGCGTGCCCGATGTCGAGTTCGGGCAGGCGGATAACATGCAGCGGGCCAAGATTATCGAAGACGCACTGGCCAGCTACGGCGTTGACGCCAAGGTGGTGCAGATAAACGCCGGTCCCACCGTCACCCAGTTTGGCATCGAGCCGGGCTGGGACCGGAAGATGAAGGAGATAAAAGAACGGGACCGGGACGGCAATACCCAGGTGAGGCTGGAGGAGGTATCCAAGACCAGGGTCAAGGTGGAGAGGATAACCTCGCTGGCCAACGACCTGGCGCTGGCCCTGGCGGCGCCCAGCATCCGGATTGAGGCCCCGGTGCCGGGCAAATCGGTGGTGGGGGTTGAGGTGCCCAATACAATTTACGGCATGGTCAGCCTGCGGGGGGTGATGGAGTCCAGCCCCTACCAGAAGATAAACGCCAAGTCCAAACTGGCGCTGGCGCTGGGCAAGGGCGCCGGTGGGGAGGCGGTGGCCGGTGACCTGTCAAAAATGCCCCACCTGCTTATCGCCGGGGCTACCGGCAGCGGCAAGACGGTCTGCCTCAATTCCAGCATCTGCTGCCTGCTGATGAGCGCCCCTCCCAGCGAGCTGCAGTTTATTATGATTGACCCCAAGCGGGTGGAGCTGACCTCGTTTAACAGCATACCTCACCTGGCGGCCCCGGTCATCGTGGATACTAACAAAGCCATGGGCACGCTGCGCTGGCTCAACCAGGAGATGGACAAGCGCTATCAGAAGCTGGCTACCGCCGGCGCCCGCAATATAGAGGGTTACAATAAGAAGGTTGATGGGGAGGAAAAGCTCCCCTACCTGGTTCTGGTCATAGACGAGCTGGCCGACCTGATGATGGCCGGTTTTGACGAGGTGGAGCACGTCCTCTGCCGCCTGGCTCAGCTGGCCCGGGCTACCGGAATTCACCTTATCGTGGCGACACAGCGCCCATCGGTTGACGTGGTCACCGGCCTGATTAAGGCCAACTTCCCCACCCGAATCAGCTTTGCCGTCACCTCCCAGGTAGATTCGCGCACCATCCTGGATATGGGCGGGGCGGAAAAGCTTTTGGGCCGGGGGGATATGCTCTATATGCCCACCGAGGCGGCCAAGCCCAAGCGCCTGCAGGGGTGCTTCGTTTCCGATGCCGAGGTGGAGAGGCTGGTCTATTTCTGGAACAGCCAGAAGGGTGAAGAGGCGGTTATGCCTAGGATTGAGGAGATTACCACGACTGCGGCCGGGAGGGGGGAGCTTCCCCGACGACCCGCTGATGGACGCCGCCCGGCAGCTGGCCGAGGAACACGGCCATATATCAACGTCCTTCTTGCAGAGAAGGCTGCGCATCGGCTACCCCCGCGCGGCGCGCATCATGGAGCAGCTTGAGGAGGAGGGGGTTAGCCGGGGAGAAGGGGAAGAGGTTTAGGCTGCTGGAGGCTATCCTTCCTTTTTAGCTCCTTTGCTCTTGAAGTACACGGCAACCGCCCAGCCGAGCCAGTAAGACAAGCCAGCCAGATGAAACACGATTGCCAGCATAAACCAGGCCATCATAGTCAGGCCAAGGGTGCCGACGGCATCGGCAAGGATGCCTAATATGGCGAATATGAAGCCTAGAATCCAGAGAGCAGAACCCCAGTTAGCCTGCATGTTGGCCGTACCCGCCAGGTATTTCGGGTCGGCCCGCTTTTCCATAAAACTTTGAGCCATGGTTATTACTCCCCCTTTGCTTTTATTTGGTGCTTTGATTATACAACTACTTGTCAATATATCTTTATATCTTTTCCCGCCCGCCGCCCTTTTAAGGTAAAGAGGGGTTTTACCCCACAAAAACTTCTTTTTGCGGGGGCCCCGAATGCACCCCTCTTAAAAACACCCCGCTTTTTGTGGTTGTAGCTATTAAGTCGCCAGCAGCACGAAGGGTATAACCAGGGCGACGATACCGATAAAGAGCACCCCGAACATAAACAGGTTATAGCGCGTCCGGTAATCACTCAGCAGCGACTGGTCATAGTAATCGGCTACATTCTGGTCTTTATACATTTTTAAAAGCCCGTTGAGCAGCTTTACCCTGGTCTGCCTGCCCCTGATTAACCCCAGCTCTACGATGAGGTTGACCACTATCAAGAGAGCCACCAGGGCAAACATTACGATTGTTGCCGCCGTGTTGGGGTCGCTGGAGGCGATACCGGAGTTAATGCCCAGGACCAGCAGGTTGAGGATAACCCCGGTGAGAATAAAGATTGTGTCCGCACGTGAGTTGGTACCAAGTTCGCTGATAATGTGCTCATGAACTCGCTCAATCATGTTGCCCTCCTTTTTTATTTCCTCCTCTTTAACCGCTTCATAATCGCATCCATATAAACCTTAGCTATATTCTTGCCGTGCTTGGCCATGCGCTCCCGCTTCTTCTGGAGCTTCTTTTCCCGGCGCTCCTGCTTGGTCTCTATCTCGTCATCGTTGGTCATTTTTTATCTCCACCGGCTCGAACACTTTTCTGAACTCGATGATGCGGTCGCGGATTAGTGCCGCCTTTTCAAACTCAAGGTTGCGGGCGGCGGTCTTCATCTGGGATTCCAGCTCCTTGACCAGCCGGGCGATGTCCTCCCTGGTGGGTGGGGTAGAGGCGTCATAGACGGCGTGGACATCGGCGGCCACCCTGACCCGCGCGGTGATGTCCTTTATAGCTTTCCTGATGCCGCGGGGGGTAATGCCGTGCTCCTTATTATAGTTTTCCTGAATCCGGCGGCGGCGCTGGATTTCGTCAATGGCGGCCTGCATCGATTTGGTGACGGTATCGGCATACATGATGACCTGCCCGTCAATGTGGCGGGCGGCGCGCCCCATAGTCTGGATTAAAGCCCCCGCCGACCTTAAGAACCCCTCTTTATCGGCGTCCAGGATGGCCACCAGGCTGACCTCGGGCAGGTCAAGCCCCTCCCGCAGCAGATTGATGCCCACCACCACGTCGTAGACGCCCAGGCGCAGGTCGCGCAGTATCTCCACCCTCTCTAAAGTATCAATCTCGGAGTGGAGGTAGTGGGTCTTGATGTCCATCTCAATCAGATAGTCGGCCAGCTCTTCGGCCATGCGCTTGGTCAGGGTTGTCACCAGGCAGCGCTCCTTTTTATCCACCCGGGTCTTAATCTGGTTCAGCAGGTCGTCAATCTGCCCCTTGGTGGGCTTGATTTCAACCGTTGGCTCTAACAGGCCGGTGGGGCGGACCAATTGTTCTACCACCTGCCGGCTGTGCTGGTATTCGTAATCCCCGGGGGTGGCTGAGGTATAGACCACCTGGTTTATGCGCTGGCCAAACTCGGTGAAGTTGAGGGGGCGGTTGTCTAAAGCCGAGGGCAGGCGGAAGCCGTACTCCACCAGTGTTTCCTTGCGCGACCTATCGCCGTTAAACATGCCCCGAATCTGGGGTATGGTCATGTGCGATTCGTCGATGAAGAGGAGGAAGTCATCGGGGAAGTAGTCGAGCAGGGTGGAGGGGGGGCTGCCGGCGGGACGCTGGGCCAGGTGGCGGGAGTAATTTTCCACGGCGTGGCAGTAGCCCGCCTCCCGCAGCATCTCCATATCATAGTTGGTGCGGGCTTCCAGCCTGGCCGCCTCCAAAAGCTTGCCCTGTTGTTTTAATTCGGCCAGGCGCTCGGCCAGTTCCTGCTTTATGCTCTCTATGGCCAGCATCAGTTTATCATGGGAGGTAACGAAGTGCTTGGCGGGGTAGATATCCACCGCTTCCAGTTCCTTAAGAAGCTCGCCGGTGAGCGGGTCTATCTCCATGATGCGCTCGATTTCATCGCCGAAGAACTCAATCCGCAGGGCCAGTTCCTCGTAGGCGGGCTGAATCTCCAGGGTATCGCCGCGCACCCGGAACCTGCCCCGGGTGAAGTCTATATCGTTGCGCTCATACTGCATATCCACCAGCTGCCTGAGAAGCTCCTGACGGCGGTAGCTCCCGCCCTTTTTAAGGCTGCAGACAAAGCTGCGGTATTCCTCCGGCTCACCGAGGCCGTAGATGCAGGAGACCGAAGCCACGATGACCACGTCCCGCCGGGTAAAGAGGGAGCGGGTGGCGGCGTGGCGCAGCTTGTCAATCTCCTCGTTGATGTCTATCTCCTTCTCGATAAAGGTATCGGTGCGGGGGATATAGGCCTCCGGCTGGTAGTAGTCGTAGTAGCTGACGAAGTACTCCACGGCGCTGTCGGGGAAGAATTCTTTAAATTCGGTGGAAAGCTGGGCGGCAAGGGTCTTGTTGTGGCAGATGACCAGCGTCGGCCGCTGCACCCGGGCGATGACATTGGCCATGGTGAAGGTCTTGCCGCTGCCGGTAACGCCGAGCAGGGTCTGGTGCTTGAAGTCCTTATTTAAGCCTGCCACCAGTCCATCCACTGCCTGGGGCTGGTCACCGGTCATGCTAAAATCGGAGACTATCTCAAACTGAGGCATACTAATAGTATAGCTTTTGAGGGGACTGGTTACAATGTGGTATTGACAATGCGCAGCTTATTTAATAGACTGAAAATACTGCGGCAATTACTTAAATATGGGTACCTGCCGCGCATAAAGGAGGAAAACATGTCAGACAGCGTGTACAAGGTAGTTACACTGGTGGGCACCAGCTCCAAGTCCTGGGAGGAGGCGGCTACGGTGGCGGTGGAGACCGCCGCCAAGACGCTGCGCGAGCTGCGCATAGCTGAGGTGGAGGAGATGGATATGCAGATAGACAAGGGCAAGGTCATCAGCTACCGGGCCAGGGTGAGAGTATCCTTTAAGTATGAGGGTTAGGCGGTAAGCTTAAGCCCAGGCATAACTGAATAGTAGAGAGCACCGATGGGAGGGGTATTACCCCTCCCTGATTTTGTGCCCGGCGGGGCGACAAAAACGATACCAGAAAAAAATGGGGAAACAATTCGAGCGTGGGTGAAGCTGGGGTTTGTTTTTAGCGTTATGGTAAGTAGAGTTGGGAGTGGCCTGGAGATAAGGGATTTTTAGCGCCGGTTCTGCGTCCCAAGCCCGCCCGAAAGATGCGAGACCTGTCTTCACTTGCTTTTAGGGGGGATACGCCCCGCCAGGAGGCTTTATCAGTTTAAAAAAGCGTGAAACCCCCCATTGGTGGCGGGGGGTTTCAAATAGCAGCCCTTGTTTGGGACTTACTAACGCAATTCAATCCTAACACTTTAGTTACAATGAAGTCAAACAGGGATGGGTGGAAGCC
>Ga0307426_1001975_pt1 | contig 13064 bp, 12 predicted proteins | sample SalMarWE160340MG_FD_202165 | JGI IMG/M metagenome (GOLD analysis project Ga0307426, IMG submission 202165) | Salt marsh sediment microbial communities from the Plum Island Ecosystem LTER, Massachusetts, United States - WE1603-40 | ecosystem: Environmental > Aquatic > Marine > Intertidal zone >... | reverse complement strand
GTGCCTACCGGCTGACGCTGTTGCTCGATTCTCAGGCGCAGCAGGGTACGGCCCTGGTCCCCATGGGGTTCCCCGGCGCCAGCCCGCCGGTGTTGCCCGCGTGGGGGAAGGTTCGGGGAGTGCAATCCCGGGGTGAAAGCGGATGAGTGTAGTGATTCAGAGCGTCCTCACCGTTCTCGGTGTGCTGATTGGCCTGTTGGCCCTGGCGGCCGGCCTCACCTTCATCGAACGGCGCCTGCTCGGGCTGTTTCAGGAGCGCTACGGGCCTAACCGCGCCGGTCCCTTCGGACTGCTGCAGGTAGTGGCCGACGCCGTCAAGATAATGACCAAGGAAGACTGGATCGCGCCGTTCAGCGACCGGTTTGTGTTTTTCCTGGCCCCTGCGATCATGGTATTCGCCACGGTCATGCCGTTTTCCGTCGTGGTTTTTTCTCCGGCCGTGGCTGTGGCGGATCTGAACATCGGGCTCCTGTTCTTCCTGGCCATGTCCTCTCTGGCGGTTTACGGGGTAGCTCTCGGCGGTTGGGCCTCCAACAGCAAGTACTCGTTGCTCGGCAGCCTGCGAGCGGTGGGCCAGATGGTCAGCTACGAAGTATTCATGGGCCTGTCCGTGATGGGGGTGGTCGTGCTGGCCGGATCCTTCAGTCTCGGGGAGATCGTGAGGGCTCAGAGCCGGATGTGGTTCTGCATACCCCAGCTGCCCGGTTTGGTCATTTTCCTGATCGCGGGATCGGCGGAAAGCCGGCGGATCCCCTTCGATCTTCCGGAGGCGGAGGCCGAGCTGGTTGCCGGTTTCCATACGGAGTATTCGGGGTTCAAGTTCGCCTTTTTCTACATCGGCGAGTACTTGGGCATCACCCTGCTGTCCACCTTCGTGGTGGTATTGTTCTTCGGCGGCTGGCTCGGTCCCTGGCTTCCGCCGATCCTCTGGTTTTTAATAAAGCTCGCGATCGTCATCGCCTTCCTCATCCTGGTGCGGGCCGCGCTGCCGCGGCTGAGGTACGACCAGCTGATGAGGTTCGGATGGATGGTCATGCTCCCCCTGGCGTTGCTGAATCTCTTGGTGACCGGGGCGCTCGTGCTGGCTGCGGGACGATAGATCCCTCAAGAGGAGGTTATTGTCGATGTTCAGCATCATCCGCACCCTCTGGCTCGTTTTCCTGCGGGCCTTCAGGCCCCGCTTCACCGTGCGCTACCCCGATGAGCGGCGCCGCCTTCCTCCCCGCTGGCGAGGACGGATCATCCTGTCCAGGGACCCGGATGGACAGGAACGGTGTGTGGCCTGTTATCTGTGCGCCGTGGCCTGCCCCGTGGACTGCATCGCCCTGCAGGCCACGGAGGATGATCAGGGCAGAAGGTACCCGGAGTTTTTCCGCATCAACTTCTCCCGGTGCATATTCTGCGGATTTTGCGAGGAGGCCTGTCCGACCTATGCCATTCAGCTCACTCCCGATTTCGAGATGGCCGAGTACCGCAGGAAGGATCTGGTGTACGAGAAGGAGGACCTTTTGATCGGGGGATCCGGCAAGTACTCCGGGTACAACTTCTACCGGGTGGCGGGGGTGAGCATCGGCGGCAAGGATAAAGGCGAGGGCGAGAGTGAGCTTCCCCCGGTGGATATTCGCGATCTGATGCCGTAGGGGAGGTAAGGAGGAGTGATGAATGGGATTGTCTGGATTTCGGGGGCGGTGGCCGTGATAAGCACGCTGGCGGCTGTTACGCGCCGAAACGCGGTGCATGCCCTGCTGTACCTGATCGTCGGTATGCTCGGCGTGGCCGTGGTGCTCTTCGCTTTTGGTGCGGCCTTCGCGGCGGTCCTCCAGGTCGTCATCTGGGCCGGGGCCATTTTGGTGCTGTTCCTGTTCGTCATGATGATGCTCAACCCCCGCACCGAGAAGAGGGCGGCTGTGCGCCTGAGAGACATCATCGGGCCCGCCCTGCTGACGGCGGTTCTGGTCGCTGAGCTCATGGTTGTCATGACCGTGGCGCCTCCGCAACCCCCGGCTGCAGCGGCGGTGCAACCCGAACAGGTCGGCTCATCCCTGTACGGTCGGTATGCCGTCGTGGTGGAATTGGCTTCGGTCCTATTGCTGGTCGGCGTGGCCGGGGCTTTCCACCTCGGTCGAGGTCGAGAAAAAGACGAGGGACGGTGAGCCAATGACGACGGTGCTCGTACAGTACGGATTGCTCCTGGCTGCGGCGTTGTTCCTCGTCGGCCTGGCGGGAGTGCTGTTCCGCAGAAATCTACTGTTCACCCTGTTGTCGCTGGAGATCATGCTGAACGCCGCCGGGCTGGCGTTCGTGGTCGCGGCGAGTCGCTGGCAGCAGCCGGACGGACAGGTGATGTTCCTGATCATTCTGGCCGTCTCTGCGGCCGAGGCCGCAGTGGGGCTGGCCCTCATCCTGGGGATCCACCGGGAGAGCGGAACGCTTGATTCCGATGAGCTCAGGCGGTTGAGGGGGTGACATGAATTCACTGATGTGGCTGATTCCAGCCTTTCCCGCCGCCGGGTTTGTGGTGCTCGGCACCCTCGGCAGGCGACTTTCCCGGCGAGCCTGCGCGGTAGTCGGGACGGGCTCCGTGGCCCTGTCCATGACCGCAGCGGCTGCTGTGGCCTGGGGGTACCTGAGCCCGGCGCTTCCCCGGTCGCCGACAACCACGGCCCTGTGGCAGTGGGTACAGACCCAGGGTTTCAGCATCGGCTTCGCTCTCCACCTGGACTCCCTGTCCCTGCTCTGGGTTCTGGTGGTAACCGGCGTTGGTTTTCTCATCCATCTCTACTCCACCAGCTTCATGTCCGCTTATGAAGGCTACGGTCGCTACTTCGCCTATCTCAACCTCTTCGTTGCTTCCATGCTGCTGCTGGTGCTAGCCGACGGTCTGCTGCTGCTGTACCTTGGCTGGGAAGGGGTGGGGCTGTGCAGCTTCCTGCTGATCGGGTTCTGGTACAAGGAACCGGCAAACTCCAGAGCCGCGCTGAAAGCCTTTGTGGTCACCCGCATCGGTGACACCGCCCTCATCATCGGCATCTTGCTCCTCTACACCCGGCTGGGCAGCGGCAACATCCAGGAGCTGCTCTCCCGTGCCTCTTCCCGGCTCGCGCCGGGGGCACCTCTGGCCGTGGCCGCCGCCGCCCTGTTGCTGGCCGGTGCGCTGGGCAAGAGCGCCCAGATTCCCCTGCAGACCTGGCTGCCCGACGCCATGGCGGGTCCCACCCCGGTCAGCGCGTTGATCCACGCCGCCACGATGGTCACCGCCGGCGTCTACCTGATCGCCCGCATGAACGTGCTCTTTGCCCTGGCGCCGACGGTGCGCTTTCTGGTGGCGATCATCGGGGCGGCCACCCTCATCCTGGCCGGATTCAGTGCCGCGGCCCAGCGCGACATCAAGCGTGTTCTGGCCTACTCGACCATCAGCCAGATCGGGTACATGTTTCTGGCTCTCGGCGTAGGCGCCTGGCCGGCCGCGGCCTTCCACTTCCTCACCCACGCCTGTTTCAAAGCCCTGCTCTTCCTGGGGGCGGGGGTGATCATCCTGAACCTGGGGGAGGAGCACGATATTTTCCGGATGGGCGGGTTGTGGAGGAGAATGCCCCTCGTATTCGGGACATTCCTGACCGCGGCGCTGTCCATGGCCGCGGTGCCGCCTCTCACCGCCGGCTTCTACAGCAAGGACTGGATCCTGTACTGGGTGTGGAACTCCGGTCCGTACGGCCCGGTCCTGTGGCTTCTGGCCCTCCTGGGAGTCGTACTGACCTCCCTGTACACCTTCCGCCTGGTATTCATCGTGTTCCTGGGACCCGAGCGCAGCCGTCCTTCGGGCAGGCCGGGCTCCCTCCTGGCGATTCCCCTTGTGGTGCTGGCCGTCCCCGCCGCACTGGCGGGGTTCCTGGAGACACCCCGCCACCTCGGAGACATCAGGGTATTTTCCCGCTTCATCGCGCAAACGGCAGCGGTAGTGGAGCCTCCGCCGAGCATGCCGGGAATGGGCGTCTGGCTGATCCTCGCTTCCGAGGCGGCGTCGCTGCTGGGGATCCTGCTGGCCTACGGGGTGTTCCGGCGCCGCCTGCGGGCCGGTGAGGCGGCGGAGAGCCTGCCCCGGGGAGCCTACCTGCGGCGGTTCTGGCTGGCCGGTTGGGGGTTCGACTGGCTGTACGAACAAACGGTGGTTCGTCCCTACCGGTTGCTGAGCCGCGCGGTTGGCGCCGAGCCGCTTAACTGGCTATACGGGGGGATCGGCGGTCTGGCGGTTGCGGTGCACCGCCTGCTCAGCTTGATTCAGGACGGCCGGATCCGTCGCTACGCCGCCGGTGTGGCCCTGGGCGCAGCCTTGATCCTCGCTTTGGTGCTGGTGCTGCTATGAATCTTGCATTTCTGGTACTTGTCCCTCTAATTGCCGGGCTCCTTGCCTGGCTGTTGGGCCGCAAGAGCGATTCCGCTGCCCGCCTGACAGCGTTCGTAGGTCTGAGCATCGATCTGGGCATCGTCATCTCCCTATGGGTGCGCTTTCCGCGGGCCGCGGCCGTGGGACCGGGAAACCGCTGGTTGGAGCAGCTCGATCTGCCCTGGATCCCGCAGCTGGGCATCAGGGTGCATCTCGCCCTGGATGGTCTCAGCCTGCTGCTGGTTTCGCTGACCGCAGTGCTGGGTCTGGTTGCTCTGGCCGTTTCCTGGTCCTCGGTGCAGAAACGGGTTGGCCTGTTTCATTTCCATCTGATGTTCGTCCTGGCAGGTATTATGGGAGTGTTCCTGACCCTGGACCTCTTCCTCTTTGCCCTGTTCTGGGAGCTCATGCTGGTTCCGACCTACTTTCTCATCGTGATTTGGGGGCACGAGAACCGCCAGTCCGCGGGGATCAAGTTCTTCCTCTTTACCCAGGCAGGCGGCCTGCTCATGATTCTGGCCATCCTGGGCCTGCATTTCCTCCACGCTTCCCAGACGGGGGAGTACACCTTCGACGCGCTCCGCCTGGCGGCAACCCACCTCCCGGGTCGGTGGGGGATGCTCCTGATGCTGGGTTTCTTCCTGGCCTTCGCGGTCAAGCTGCCGGCCTTCCCCCTGCACCCGTGGCTGCCGGACGCCCATACCGAAGCTCCCACGGCGGGCAGCATCATCCTGGCCGGGCTGTTGTTGAAGACCGGCGCCTACGGCCTCATCCGTTTCGCCCTGCCCCTGTTTCCGCAAGCCTCCGCCCGGTTGGCGCCGTGGGCCATGGTGCTGGCCGTGGCCGGCGTCATCTACGGTGGCCTGGCCGCCTTCGGTCAGAGGGATATCAAGCGCCTCATAGCCTACACCAGTATCAGCCATCTGGGCTTCGTTCTCCTGGGCGTCTATGCGGGAAGCCGGGCTGCCCTGGAAGGGGCGGTGCTCCTGATGGTCTGTCACGGCCTCACCACCGGCGCCCTGTTCGCGCTGGCCGGAGGCATACAGGACCGCCTGGGCACCCGGGATATGGCCTCCCTGGGAGGGTTGTGGAGTGTTACACCGCGGCTGGCGGCGATGACCCTCTTCTTCGCCCTGGCGGCGATGGGTCTACCCGGATTGGGGAACTTCGCCGGGGAGTTCCTCGTACTGCTGGGAGTCTTCGCGGTGCACCTGCTGCCCGCGCTTCTGGCGGCCACGGCGATGATCGTCTCGGTGGTTTATGCCCTGACTCTGGTGAGGCGGACGATGTTCGGTCCTTCGCGGCCGGCCGCGGCCGTCGTGGATTTGGGGGCCACGGAGATGATCGTGATGAGCGGTTTGATACTTCTCATCCTCTATCTCGGATTGTTTCCCCAGACCGTCATAGACAGGATCCGGCCTTTCCTGCAGATCATCCCGGGAGGAATCGGATGAACATGTCAGATCTGGTCTCCCTGCTTCCGCTGCTGGTCCTTGTAGCGGCCGCCCTCGCCGTTCTCGTGGCGGCGGTGGTCCGCAGAAGCACCCAGGCGGCTTCGTGGATCACCCTGGCAGGTCTGGGTGCAGCGCTGCTCGGCGTGCCCGCAGCCGCCCGGTCGGGGGCGATGCGGGTGTCCGACCTGATCGCCGTAGACGGCTTCACGCTGTTTTTTACCGTGCTACTCCTCGCTACCGCCCTGGTCGTTTGCCTGCTGTCCGTCAGCTACTGGCGAGGACGCCGGGGCCGGCGGGAGGAGTATTACCTGCTCCTTCTCACCGCCACGATCGGTGCGATCGTCGTGGTTTCCAGCATTCACTACATATCCCTGATTCTTGGAATCGAGATCCTGAGCGTCAGCTTTTTCGTCCTGGTAGCCTATCGTCGCCACAAAGCCGAGGCGCTGGAGGCCGGCATGAAATACCTGGTGCTTGCCGGGGTCTCCACCGCTTTTCTCCTCTTCGGGGTGGCGCTCATCTACGCCGAGGTGGGCTCCCTGGGTTTCCAGGATGTGGTAACGTCCATGGCCACCGGCCCGGGGCTTGTCGCCACAGCCGGAGTCGGGCTGTTACTTGTCGGAGTAGGCTTCAAAATGAGCCTGGTACCGTTTCATCTATGGACCCCGGACGTGTTCCAGGCCGCCCCCGCCCCGGTGGTGGCCTTCATCGCTACGGTTTCCAAGGGAGCGATCCTGGCCCTGATGCTGCGTTATGCCGCGGTTGTCGCCCTCTACCAATCCCGCTCCCTGGTGGCCGCTTTAGGGGTGATCTCCGTGCTGTCCATGCTGGCCGGCAATCTCCTGGCGTTGCGGCAGCGATCTCTGCGGCGACTGCTGGCCTATTCCTCAATCGCTCACATGGGGTACCTGCTGGTGGCGCTTATAGCCGGCGGCACGCGCGGCCCGGAGGCGGCGGGCTTCTACCTGGTCGTGTACTTCCTTGCCACACTATGTGTATTCGGGGTGGTTGTCCTCCGCGCCGTCGGGAGGGGCCAAGCGGATGACCTGGAGGATTTCCGGGCACTTGCCTGGGAGAGACCGGGCCTTGCGGCGGTGATGGCGATCGGCATGCTTTCCCTGGCCGGCATACCGATCACCGGCGGATTCCTGGGGAAGTTCTACCTGCTCCTCGCGGGGGCTTCGGCGGGATTGTATCCGCTGGCGGCCGTGCTTGTCGCGTCAAGCGTGATCGGGCTGTTCTACTACCTTCGGGTCGTTGCCGGCCTGTTCACCTCCGAAGAGCCGGGGATTCGTCGCTCCGAATGGGGCGGGAGCGCGGGCACCGTCTCAGGGCTGGTCTTGGGGCTGCTTACCGCCGCCCTGACCTTCCTGGGAGTGTACCCCCGCTTGCTTGTGGGGCTCATCGCGGTTGCCATGCGGGGGGTATTCGGTGGATAGAAACGCCGGTTCCGCCCCCATATCGCTAATACATCACAAGGAGAAAAGAGAAGATGGATAAAGAGAAACGACTATCGGTTCTGACGGGCCTGATCATCGGCGTCGTGGCCGCGGCAGTAGTGGGGGGACTGCTGTTCTTTCTGCTCTTCCCGCTGGCCCTGAAACACAGGACCTCCTGGCCGCTGGAAGACGCTATCGGCACGAACCGCGTGCTCGCCGCTATCCCTGTGGAGTACAAGCGGATGGAGAATCCGCTGACCCCGGATCCACGGATCGTTTCCCAGGGCCATACGGTTTATCTCGGCAACTGCGCGGTCTGCCACGGGCCCGAGGGAACGGGGGATTCACCTATCGGGGGAAACATGTACCCCCCTGCGGCGGATCTCAGCTCGCAGAGGGTGATCGGCATGAACGACGGCGAGATCGCCTGGATCGTCAAGTTCGGTCTGTCCTTCGTGGGAATGCCGGCGTTCAGAACGCTCCTTTCGGATGAACAGGTTTGGCAGACGGTGACCTTCATTCGAAGCATGCAGCCGGGCGGGCCGGCCGCAGCTCCGGCGGCTTCAAAGGGGCAATCTCAAGCGACAACCATAACCGCAGCGGATCTCGCTCGGGGGAAGGAGCTTTTTGCCCAGAATGGGTGCGCGGGCTGCCACGGCGGAAACGCCGGCGGCGGAGTCGGTCCGATGCTTTCGGGAACAGCACTTCCCCTTGATGCGGTGCAGAGGAAGGTTCGCAGGGGGTCGGGCGCGATGCCGGCCTTCGACAAGGGGACGGTTTCCGACGCGGAGATAAAACGGATCTATCAGTGGTTGGAGAGCCGGCCCTAGCGGATAGATAATAGGGTGGATGGGAGCCGGCAGGGGAATTCCGGCGCCTGCCGAATGCCTCCTGTTTTCGCCGGGACTATTCATGGAGGAGAGAATGAGATGTTTATCGACTACGTCGCCCTGATGCTCGTCAACCTGTCGGCCAGTCTCGTATTGCTTGCCCTGTTTGTGCTGAAGTTCCTGAACTCGGATGGGGAGAGGATGGCCCCCGGATTCTTAGTAACCGGCTTCATCGCTGCTGCAACGGCTCTTTACATGATTTTTACCTGGCCGCTTCCGAGCAGCTACAACATCGCCTTTGGAGAGCTGTACGTCATGTTCGGAGTACTGATCTTCACGGTGGGTCTGGCACTTCTGCGCGGGTGGGACCTGCTTCCGCTCTCGATTTTCGCCGTCTTTGCGGGAATCGCTTCCGTGGTAGTCGGCATCCGCATCGCCCAACGCGGGATGACCGACTCTCCGCCGCTGGCCGCTTTGGGATTCGTGCTCACCGGTCTGGCGGCCGTTCTATCCCTGCCTCTGTATCTGGCCAGAAACAGCAGAACTCTCAAAGCGGTGGTGATCATCCTTCTGGCCGCCGGCGCCGTGATCTGGGCCTTCATCGGTTTCGGGGCCTACTGGAAGCATCTGGAGAGCTTCGCGGGATGGAAACCAGGGTAGAAAACGGCGATGCGAGTACTCCGACCAAAGACGGAAGAAGACACCAATAGGGCAGGCGGACACCTGCCGCGGGCCGTAGTCTGGTGGCGGGCCTGCCGCTACCACTTCGTCCCGCCCAGTTTTCTGCCTGCTGCGCTGGGTGCCGTGCTCGCCTGGGCTCTTACCGGGAAACTATCTCTGATGTACTATCTCATCGTAGTGTTGGCGACCACCATCAATCACATCGCGCTTAACATGACGGATGACTACTTCGACTACAAACACTCGGTCGACGAAACCCGGGAACAGGGCCCAAACCCGTATTCGGGAGGCAGCGGCCTTCTTACCAGCGGCGTCCTCAGTCCCTCGCGCATGCGTCTGGCCTTCTCGATCCTGTATCTCCTGACGATCGCCGCCGGCCTGTACCTCACAGTGACTCGCGGGTGGGCCATCCTGGTCTTCGGGGCGATCGGCATGTTCTCTGCCTACTTCTACGCGGCTCCTCCCCTGCGCTACGGCTACCACGGTTTTGGAGAGATCTCTCAGCTCCTCAACTTCAGCCTGGTCATCGGGCTGGGCTCCTTCTACGTACAGGCCGGGCGTCTTTCCCGGGAAGCGGCGTTCGTTCTGCTGCCGCTGGGGTTGATGATGTTCGCGATGATCACGATAAACGAAATCCCCGATGTTCAAAGCGACGCGAAAGCGGGAAAGCGAACTCTGGTGGTTCGTCTCGGTCAGCTCCGGGGTGTGTGGCTCTACGGCGGCAGCATGTCCCTCGCCTACGTGGTGATACTCTGTTCGCCCCTGCTGGGTCTATCATCGTACTGGACCTACCTGGTATTTCTTACGATACCTTGGTTCATCACGGCTTTCATCGTGCTGCGCAAGAACTACAGGGACCCGGTTTCCATGTCCCCGGCGAATATGCTGACCATTCGAATCCATAACCTCACAGGCATCCTGCTGGTCGGCGCGTATGTCATCCAGGGAGGTATAGATCGGCGCGGGCTCGACCGGATTGGGATTCCCGTCGCCGTCCTCCTGCTGCTCTATCTTCCCGTGGCTCTGGCGCAGATCGGCTCGCGGGGTGGGGAACCGGCGCGGAGTGCGTGAGCTCAGGGGCGGCCGGCGGATCCCAACCGCGCCGGAGCCCCAAGCCGGGCGCTGCCCATGAGGCACTGCCCATGAGGCGCAGCCGAGCCGACACCGGCCTGCTTTTCGCAGCGGTCAGCATACCGGAGGCGGTTGCGGGGGCATCTATCGGCCCTCGGGTTTACCGGAAATAAATTGAGGAGATGAGAAATGGGAAAATCTAACGGAAAGAACAAGGATAGATCGGTAGGGGAGATCGCCGAGAGGGAAAAAAACTATTCACTGAAAGATCTGCCCGTCGCTGAGCTGTGGCAGCGCCTGGCAACCAGCGCAGATGGTTTGAGCGCTGAGGAGGCGCAGAAGCGTCTCGCGCAATACGGCTACAACGAGCTCGAGGAGAGAAAAACGAACCCGCTCCTGAAATTCCTCTCCTATTTCTGGGGTCCGATCCCCATCATGATCATCGTGGCCGCCCTGCTCTCGGCCGTGCTGCGCCACTGGACCGACGTGGGCGTTATCCTGCTGCTGCTGGTAGTGAACGCCGTTGTGGGTTTCCGGGAGGAGCATCAGGCCGACAGCGCTATCGCAGCCCTCAAGAAGAAACTGGCGCTCAAGGCCAAAGTCAAGCGAGAGGACAAATGGACCGGTATAGCCGCGCGGGAGCTGGTGCCCGGGGATATCATTCGCCTGCGCATTGGCGATATCATACCGGCGGATGCCAGGCTTCTGGAAGGCGACCCGGTGCAGGTGGACCAGTCGGCCCTTACCGGAGAGTCTCTGCCGGTCGAACACAAATCCGCAGACGCCGTGTTCTCCGGATCCGTTCTGAAGCAGGGCGAAATCGATGCGCTGGTCTATGCCACTGGGATCGATACCTACTACGGCAAGACCGCCGAGCTGGTGGAGTCGGCCGTCACGCGCAGCCACCTGCAGCGGGCCATTATCAAAATCGCCGACTATCTGCTCGTTATCGCCGCCGTCCTGGCCTTGGTGATTGTCGGCGTGGCAATTTCCAGAGCCGATCCGATCCTGGTAGTGCTGCAATTCGTGCTGGTGTTGACCATAGCCGCAGTGCCGGTGGCCATGCCCGCCGTGTTATCGGTAACCATGGCCCTTGGAGCGAAGTTACTGGCGGCGAAGCAGGCTATCGTCACCAAGCTGGCCGCGGTTGAGGAGATAGCCGGCATCGATGTTCTGTGTTCGGATAAAACCGGAACGCTGACCAAGAACGAGCTGACTCCGGGAGATCCCTTCGTTGCCGAGGGATTCCAGGCGCAGGAGGTGATCCTGTTCGGTGCGCTGGCCTCCCGCGCCGAGGACCAGGACCAGATCGATCTGGCAGTGCTCGGCGGGGTGAAGGACAAGAAACTGCTGGACTCCTATGAGATAATCCATTTCCAACCCTTCGACCCGGTGCACAAGAGAACCGAGGCCGAAGTAAAGGGGACCGACAGTAAAAGATTCAGGACCACCAAGGGTGCGCCTCAGGTTATCCTGGGACTCGACCCCGAGGCGGAAAAGATTAGAGAAGAGGTCGAAAACGCCGTCAACGAATTCGCCTCCCGCGGCTTTCGTTCCTTGGGAGTGGCCCGTACGGATGAGAACGACAAGTGGCGTCTTGTCGGCATTATCCCGCTGTTCGACCCGCTGCGCGAGGATTCCAAGGAAACCATCGATACGGCCCGCACCATGGGGTTGAAGGTCAAAATGGTGACGGGAGATCAGTCCGCCATCGCCAAAGAGATCGGCCGCCAGCTGGAAATCGGCACCAACATCTTGGATGCCGGCGTGTTCGAAGAAACCAAGCATCACCAATCCGGTCAGCTGGCCGATTCCATCGAACAGGCCGACGGTTTTTCCCAGGTGTTCCCCGAGCACAAGTACCACATCGTGGACGTACTGCAGCAGCGAGGTCACATCGTGGCCATGACCGGGGACGGTGTGAATGATGCCCCGGCTTTGAAGAAGGCCGACGCCGGTTTTGCCGTCTCAGGGGCGACGGATGCGGCTCGCGCGGCTGCCAGCATCGTGCTGTTGCTGCCGGGTCTTTCGGTGATTATCGACGCCATAAAGGAAAGCCGCAAGATCTTCCAGCGGATGCTCAACTACTCGATCTACCGCATAGCCGAGACCGTGGCGCTGTTGGGATTTCTGACTTTGACCATACTTGCCTTCAAGGTATATCCGGTCACCGCCATTATGGTCGTGCTGCTGGCCATACTCAACGATGGCGCGATCCTGTCCATTGCCTATGACAATGTCCGATCCTCGGGCCAACCGGCAAGATGGAACATGCGGTTGGTCCTGGGTGTGGCCACGATCATAGGCGCTTTTGCCCTGCTGCGCTCCTTCGGAGTCTTCTTCCTGGGAGCTGCCGTCCTAAACCTCGGCAATGACGTGCTGCGCACCATGGTCTATCTCAACCTGTCAGTGGGAGGCCACCTGACCCTGTTTACGGCCCGTACCAAAGGGCCTTTCTGGTCGATCAAGCCTGCAGGGATCCTGTTTTTGGCCGTGTTCGGTACCCAGATCATCGCCACCTTTATAGCGGTCTACGGCCTGTTGATGACGCCCATAGCCTGGATGTATGCCGGCATGGTCTGGGGGTATTCCTTGGTGATGTTCCTGCTGCAGGACGCTGTGAAACTGGGGGCCTACAAGATTTTCGCAGCGGAACACTCAGGGTACTTCGGACGGCACGTCAGGCCTGAAGGCGAATCGATCACACGCCGGAGCTCACCAGAATATTGATCGCCTCGTTAATCGCAGCGGTGAGTTTCGGGTGGCTTTCCTCGAAGTATTCTACGGACTGCCTCAGCCGCTCCCAAAGGGAATGAAGTGAATCCTGCTCGGCCAGCTCGAGATATCAATCCAACTCCTGCTTGAGACTTTCAAGTGCTTGGCTCTGTTCGCTTTCAAGCGGCTCGATCTCGTCCAGCTCTTGTCTCAGATTGGTTAATATCTCTTCGATTTTGTTGCTGTTCATTCTTTCACCTCCTTTTTATCTCCTGTTGTCCGAGATCCTGGGAGAGGCTGCCGAGAAGGCTGTTGATCCTGTCGAGATGTTGTCCCGCCGCGGTGAAGTCTCCCCGGCCGACAGCGTCCTTGTAGTCCTTGAAGGCGCTGATGACCTCCTGGACCTGGGTCCTTGCCGAGGCGCTGATTCCCGCACCGCCGGCTGCCGCGACCGCAGTCTGAGCTGGAGGAATCTGCCCCTGCACCTGGC
>Ga0307426_1001971_pt1 | contig 13080 bp, 8 predicted proteins | sample SalMarWE160340MG_FD_202165 | JGI IMG/M metagenome (GOLD analysis project Ga0307426, IMG submission 202165) | Salt marsh sediment microbial communities from the Plum Island Ecosystem LTER, Massachusetts, United States - WE1603-40 | ecosystem: Environmental > Aquatic > Marine > Intertidal zone >... | reverse complement strand
AATGCTTCCAGAAAGAGATTGCAGAACCCATACTATAACCCCTCCTTAAATTTGGATTTTATGGAACTATTATTTTTTAATTTCAAAATCTCTTTTTTCTTAATAAGGTTTCTATATTATCTATTTGTTTTACCTGTCCACTGGTAATTGGCTCATATTGAATTTGCTCGGATTGAGGAGATAATTCACTGGAGAATGATTTTTCCGCCGTAACCTGTTTAAAATTTGGGGTAATTCTTCGATCAAACATTCTTACCTGAGGTAATTCCATTCGAGCCGAGATGGTGTAGGTTTTTCCTAATTGAGTAAGATCGATAACCCTTGGCGTCTGTTGATTACTTTGCTCCTGTGAAAATCCGAATTGAACCAGGAAAATGCAAGTTAAAAATACATATAAAATTTTATTCATATCACTTACCCAAACTTATCTTGGAATTCTGTTTTTATTTAAAACATCAACTTTGACCAAACGAGTCTCATCAACACTTTCGGCAGCCTTACGCCGTATTCGTTCAGCCGCAGCAGTAATTTCTCCGGGCAACAATTCCAGATGCATATAAAATCTCAATCCGTTCCGGGGTACACCATCAAAATCCGTTACATCTATGGCGATCTCGTTTTTACCAACCCTTAAGAAATCGCTGATCTCAATAAAAGAAACTCGATCCACATTTTCAAAAATCCCGGCGTTATCCCCTTTGATGTATTCACCATTCAGATAGAAATGATATTGATCGTCACCGGTCAGTAAAGCCCAACCATTTATGGCCCGGTCTTCCAGAGAGAACGCTTTCCGGAAATAGGCGGTAAGGGTATCCGGCTCGGTCGGTGCCAAAGCCAGTGAAGCTGAGCTATCTACTGGTGGTGGCAGTGCCGTGAAAGCGGCTTCACCTTCCATAATGTCTTTTTCTTCCAGATCTAAAGAACGGGGACGCGCCAGGGTGTCAACCGCGGTCTTGAGTGACGTATCCATAGCGGCCGGACTAACTACCAGGCTAGCCTGGCCGGTTATACTATCGACCGTTACTTTAGCGGTGTACAGCCAGATTGACTGAGGCGCAGAATCTAAGGTATCAAAACCAAAAAATCTCATTCCTACCGGTAAACTGACAACGGACGCATTTTTCCAGGCCGAATCATCAAATCCATCGTGAGTCCAGTCCAGATCAAACTTATCCGTAGCTTGCCAGGTATCGTCAGACTTTACGGTAAGAATTTCCCGGGGAATATCTCCCAGATACTGAGCCGGATCCAGTTCAACCAGTTTCGCCAGAATCAGGTTCGTCCACACATTCTTGACATCATAGTCTTTGCTGACCTGATAACTGCTCTCCAGATCCCGCTTGGCGTAATCGTTCATGATCGATTGTTGATCATACAGGTAGACTATGCCAAGCTGATACTTCGGATCACCGGTTGTGTCTGCCAACGTCTCATAGTTATCTCTGGCACCGGATACCTTCTTTGCCAGATTTAAAAGTGTTAAACCGGATTCATAGGAAAGGTTAAACAAACGATCCTGAGTAGTGAGAACAGCATCGTTATTAATTTGATTATCCCGGGCAAATTTCAGCGTATTGCTATATTGGTTCAGACTGATGGTAAGAAACTCATTCATGTAGTCAATGTTACTCATCAGCTGATCGTTGTAATCGAGCGAGTTTAAACCATCGGGAGTGGTGGCCTGTTCACCACCTTCAATAAGTTGCTGCAGCACAGGAAACTGTGTATTATAAATGTCGACAGCGGAATAAAACAGTTTTGCATATTCATCGGCAATAATATCACTGGTCAGAAGAATTTTCCGTTCGGATTCTTCCTCATACTTATTCTTAAGGCCAAGTTCGCGGGAAACCGTAATATTCTTAAGATGAGCATTTAAGGTTACATTAACAGCCGGCGTCACTGCTCTCTCCAATAAGAGTTTTTTCCAGGAGAGGAATCGTAATCCAGTTACCGGATTCTTTTGTCGCAGATAATCCTGGATAAATTCCGAGGATCTTTCCGCAACGTTATAGAGCATGAGGGATATTTTATCCTCGGCCTGATTATACCACTTTAATGCAATCTCCCGGGTGCTGTCTGCGATGGTCTCCTTTTGAATCGCCAGTGTTGAATCCTCGTAGGAGGGTTCTTCTGCCGGTTTGGCGGCAGTAGAATCAAAGATAGAAACATCCAATTTTTCGGCCAACACCGGTAAATTTTTAATCACATTTTTATACTCATCTACTGCCCTGTCGTAGGCAGGCACCGAAGCTTTGAATACCCGGTCGCGTTCCACCAGCCTCTGATCGGCTGAGAGATTAGGAGAAAGTTCCTGCTGGGCAATTGCATCTGCCATTACTTCATAAGATTCAGCAACTTTATACATTGCTTCAAAACCTTTGACCGAACCCATTTTTATCACCGTAGTAAAGGCATCCACCACTTCCCGCTGTTTATTCTGCTTCTGCTGAAGTTGAGCACGAATATTGGATTCGGGATAGGTCAGTTTTATATCTTTATATTCTTTATATTCAATTTCACCCAGTTTGAAGTAGGATTCCGAGGCATAAAGCAGATTGGGATCCCGGCCGGTACGGGCAAATTCATCACTCCGGTTAATCGCTCTTCGGAATTCCTGTTTTGCCAGACTAAACTGACCGTTGTCGTAGTAATATTCACCACGCCTGAAAAACGCCTCGATCGTGCGTCTGTCATCCGGATATCGCTGAGCAAATTCATCATAGATTTGATTTGCACTGGCAAGATCATCCAGTTTCAGAAAGTACCGGGCATTTTCGAACAACAGATCTTTGGAATCTGGATTATCCGGATATTTCTGAATGTAGGAATTGTTCACCCGGATAGCATCCCGCCAGGCACTTGCTTTGGCATAAAACAGACTGGCGTTATACAAAGCCGCTTCGGCATCTTTGTGTTCCGGGTAAAGATTAAAGATGCGTTCGTAGGCGGCGCCAACGCCGGCGTAATCTTCCATTTGTTTATAATCGTCCGCAATGCGGCCGAGGGCTATCAAACGATATTCCGATTCGGGAAAATTTGCCACCAAAGTATCATAGACCGCGATCGCCTGTAACCATTCATCAATCTGTTCATAATTTTTGGCACTGTTGAAAAGCGCAAGGTCTACGATATCCTTGTAGTAACGCGCCTCGGTATAGACCCGGAAGAATTCTTTTGCTGCCTCCGCATATCGTTCTTCCTGTTCCATCTTTTCCGCATTTTTATAAATGGATTCTCCGATTCGCTTGCTGGCAACTTCCCGCTGATCTTCCGGTAAATCCGGTAAATTCACAATCTTTTTAGCCACAAATTCCGCATCTTCATAATTCCCCAGGAAGAAATAACTGTTCATTAGTGATAATAAACCGACGCTTCTTTGCTGGGCTTCGGGGAATTTTGTCACCATGGTTTTATAATATTTTCGGGCCAGATCGTACTGACGATGCTGGTAGTAGAGTGCACCGGCACTGGCCAGATAGGATGGCGTCCGTTCATCTTCCGGATAAAGCTTGATGTAATTATCGAAAGCTTCGGCCAGCATCTTTTCCTGATCGGTCAGTTCCTGCGCGGTCATCTGTGCCAGATCGATACCACCGATCTGCGTAGTATCCTGGGTTTGCCGAAGGGCATCAACCAGGGTTTGCGCCACCACGATGGCATTGGTTGCGGCATCTTTGCGATGGGCATCTTCCAGATAATCATTACTCACCCTGATATATTCTTCAAAAGCTTCGGGATATCTTTTTAATTCCGTATCCAGGACAAAAGCGAGTGACCAGTCGATTTCATAAGCGTTCTCATGGGTTGGGTAAGTTTCCAGATATACTTTTGCCAGGGAAGCGAATTCCTGGTAAGCACTCATGGAATCTCCCTTGGCCTGCTCCATTGCTTCGGCCATATTCAGCTGATAGATAATATTTGTCCTGAGTGCTTCTTCAGTCAACTGGGTGGCTTCATCCAGAATCAGAATCCGATCCTTTAAATCGGATAATTCGATATTGGCATACCACTCTGTTTTGGGATTATAATTCTGGAAGAGTTTTTCCCGCTCGGCATAAGCCTGGATCGGTTCCTGATTTTCCAGATATACATCCGCAATTTTTTTACCTATTTTCGGGGCATAAGCATAATCCGGATACATTCGTAACAAGGTCGAATAGGCTAAAATACTGTTGTCGTAATCGACAATTCGAGCATAAAGATCACCCATAGCGCCCATGATGTCCACACCAAATTTTGGCGTACCCAGCTTTTGAATATACCCCTCTGCTTTCTCCACGCCACGTTTGGTGTAGGATGTATCGACAAAGGATGCGGCGATATATTGCAGAGCTTCCGGTTTAATGTTCGATTTTACATATTTACCTTCGGGATCCAACTCCTGGAACTTCTCGATATCCTGGACCACCATGGTAAAATAGATAATGGCATCATTGAAGTAATTGGGATCGGCAGCCGCCAATCGATAATAGGTCCAGCCAAGTTTGTAAAGTGCATCGGCATAACGGGGTGAATCTTTGAACTTGAGGACGTTTTTATATAATTGAGCAGCTTTGTTTAAATTTCTGATGGTTTCTTCCCGGTCCTGTCCCAGTTTTGGCTGAAAATAAAATTCGGCAAGATGCATATAAGCTTCCGGGATGTAATCGCTCTCAGGATACTTATCGATAAGTTCCTGGTAAACTTCCTTGGAAGCTTCTTCCTCGCCCATATTATCCAACAAGTAAGCCTTGTTGTAGAGCGCATCATCGGCCAGCTCGGATTCGGAGAAATTTGCCAGGATCAAATCGTACAGACCGATGGCTTTCTCATAATTGCGGCGTGGAAACTGCGGAGCAACAGGTTCGGTCTTAAGCTTCCCGGCTTCAAAATCGGCCAGTTTTTTCTCGTATTCTTCATACGCTTTATTATAGATGGCTACCTGATCATCATAATTGCGGGATGCCTCATCGATATAGTATTCTGCCACCCGGATAAGAATCATATCCTGATTTTCATTCTCCGACCGGGTTTGATTCAGAAAATCTTTACTTAGTTCAATACCACGCTGCTGTTCCTGCTCCTGCTCACTCATCAGCCGTTCGCGCTGGCGCTCCAACAATTTTTTAATCTTTACCAGGTCTTCAATATTAAATTTTTTAAGAACGGAATCCGGAACCTGGAGACCACCACTCTGCTGAGAAAATATTGCAGTTGGCATTAATAATAATACTGTAAGGCAGAATAAAACTGGTTTCATCAGTTGAGGAAATTTTTCAAAATATCTTCGCTTACTATCCATTTATCTCTCCTCAAACTCGCTGGTTCTTTGGTCAAAATAAGTTTCACGGAAAGATTGTTCCCGTTCGGCACGCAAGCGCTGACGCTCCTGTAAACGTGCTTTCATGGTCATGAACCTGATCTCGGCCTCGATCTTTTTCATTTTATCCTCCACCACCTCACGTCTCTCGGCCAGGCGATCCATTACCGAATTATATAATGTCGAGACATCCGCCATTTTTCTTTGCAACCGATCCCGTTCTCCGAAATTCACATCAATAATTCCAAATGCTCCAAAATCTCCCCACTGATTAAATTCCGCGTACTCCTCACCGGGAGTCAGCTCGGCAGCCTGGGCATACAACCGGTCGTACCGTTTTCGTATTTCCACTAATTTCTGAATTTTCTGTTCAATGGATACAACCGTGGCGTAATCTCCCTTTAATTTGGCGCGTTCTACTTCAGTTTGCAGGTTAATCATTCGTGAGTCGATAAGCGCCATTTCATTTAATATATTTTCCCGGATTTGTTTTTTCTTGGTGGTCTGAATTTCATAATCAGCAACTTTCTGCGCAACCGGATAGGCATCGAACCAATTATAGGCAATCGCCGTCTGGAGATATTTATCCGGGAACATATCCAAAACTGCGGTCATTCGTAGCATCATGCTATCAATCTTGGCTATCGCTAAATTATTGCCTTCTTCTTTCGCTCTGGCTTTCAGCTGATTCATCTGGTCCAATTGATCCAGAATTTCCATGATTTCCCGGGACACCGCTGCACCAATCGGACTTATTTCCGCCAGATCGAGATCGACCACCGTTTCCTGTAAATTATTTGCCACAGATGAAGCCTTTACATAGGCATTTCGATCATTTTTTCGCAAGGCTGTCTCTTCAAATGTTTTGGCCTGGTCGTACAAAATTCGCAGACTGTCTTTTTCTTCCAGATAATTAACAATATCTTTTTTCTTGGTTTTCGACTCATAGGCATTTTGATACAAATTTACTGCTAAGGTCGGTTTCTCTTCCAGTTGATAAATGTAAGCCAATAATCCTTCGGCTTCCATTCGATGTTCCGAACCATAAAACTCTTCCAGCAAGCGATGGGCAAAATATTTTGCCTGGGTATAATCCCGGTCCTCCGGAGCTGCAGTGCTTAATTGTTGCACCATGAAAGACGACCAAGCCAGGACATTTAATACCTTGTCATATCGGGCATAAGTTTCCGGTATCAGGCTGGCGTACTGGATTGAAGTAAGATATCCACCACGTTCGTAGGTAATAAGGGAAAGTTTATAGAGTGATTTACAATAGAAGTCAAAGGGGGTGCTTTCTGAGTTGGCCATGGTTTCGAAAACCTCATAGGCCAGATCGTAATTCTGTCCGGCGGCATAGATTGTTCCAACCAGATACTGGGCAAAATAATAATAAGGATTACTTTTCGGAAAGGATAATAAGATCTCAACCGCCCGGTTAAAGTCAGATAAATCATAATAACTCAGGGCAGCAGCAAACTGAATATCGTAATATTCAGCATCTGAAGGTGAAGCAACGTTCTGATATTTGGAATAATATTTTGCAGCTTCCTGGGGCCGATTCAATTTGTAAGCAATTTCAATCAATCTGCCGTAGGTTCGGGACAGGTAAACTGTATTCGGATAAGCCTCAAGTAAATGCTGATAAATTTCCTGAGCCCTTAAAAATCTTTGCAGAGCAAAATTGCTTTCCGCCCAGTAATAGTAAATATCCTCAAAATCCCGCACCCCAACCGAACTGTATGCATCCACCAAATCATCCAGCAATCGGTCGGATAGATCGTATTCAAAATAGTTAAAGGCGGTATAGGCATATTTCAATTGATTATTAAACATCCTTTGCACTGTTTCGATAGTGCCTGCTTTCAGCAGGTTTGAACGGGCAATCTTAACATCTATTAATCTTGCATTATATTTATAGGATTCCGTTTTACTCCATTCTTCAAATAGATTGAAAATTGTCGGCTCAAAATCGAGCTTTACATCGTCAATGTTCCCCACTTCGCCGAAAGCATTCAACAGCATATCTTTGGATTTTGAGATGCGTTTGTTTAAAGTACCCGGTTCCCGAAGCTGATCCATTTTAATCATTTCTTCAGCAACATACAGCAATTGCAAGGCATCTTCGAATACCTTCTTTTTCTTGTAGTCCACTTCACCCGCTTTAATGGTGAGCCGCATCCGGGCTTCCAACTCATTAATATAAGAATCCAGTTCGGAGATACCCGCTGTTTTTAGCCGTCCCTTCAAGGCTTTCAGCTCATCCAACTCATTTTTCAGGTCGTTGAAATATTTCTCAATAGCCACGCGCTGATTCTTAATCCTTCCCCGCATCTCATTGTTAACCAGTCGCATCAACGAAATAAGGAATTTCTCCTGCGGTAATGCTTCCTCGCCATAGGAGGCCAGTAGCTCTTCCACATAATTAACTAGGGCAGCCTGAAATTCAAGTTCTGAAAAGTGCTGGATGGAAGCTTTAAGTTCGGTAGTATCTGAAGCGGATTGTGCGAAAACCTGAGAGGACATTAAGGAAAGAAGGGATACAAAAACAAGACAAAAAAGAATGTAACGTCCCATAATAAATAGACCAATTTTGATTTTGGGCAATATACAAAATTTATTTTTTAAAGCAAAGGCTAATGAGTTATCCTTCATACTTTACCCGCAACCCGAATCCGGTTTAGTGCCCTGGCCAGGGCAGCCTCTGCCCGGAATACATCAACTTCTTCCGATTTATGATGTAAACGTTCCCGGGCTCTTTCGGCCGCTTTTTTGGCCCGATCAACATCAATTTTTGCAGCATCTTCACATGTTTCCAGAAGCAGTGAAATCTCATTTTCCAGAACCTCGAGAAATCCGCCGGAAGTTGCAAACGATTGTTCACCTTCACTCCTATTGATCTTCACTTCTCCAACTTCAATTTTGTTCATCAATGGTGCATGATTTGTCAAAATCTGAAAACTCCCTTTTACACCCGGTGCGGTGCAGCTTATTACATCTTCAAAAGTCCATTTTTTTTGCGGGGTTGTAATACTGACCTTAAGTTTATTCAATTCCATAATGATAAACCTATTATCGCTTTCTGAGACACCAACTTTAGTAGAAAAAATATCCCAATCCCGAATTTAAAAAGAAGGTAAAAATCCTGATATCCTGCTAAATTATGTTCGAACTAATTTATTCCATTTTTTTGGCTTTTTCAACAGCTTCTTCAATTGTTCCCACCATCCAAAAAGCCTGCTCGGGCAGTTTATCGTACTCGCCCTCGGTAATGGCTTTAAAACCTTTTATCGTGTCCTCCAGGGGAACATGTTTTCCTTCTATGCCAGTAAACTGTTCCGCCACGAAAAAGGGCTGCGAAAGAAATCGCTGAATTCTCCTGGCACGGGCGACGGCGATTTTATCCTCATCGGACAATTCATCCATTCCCAGAATGGCAATAATATCCTGCAGATCTTTATATTTCTGCAATATTTCCTGAACCGTCTTCGCGGTGGTATAATGTTCCTGACCAACAATCCTGTGGTCTAATATTCGGGAAGTAGAGTCCAGGGGATCTACGGCCGGATAAATACTCTGCTCGGTGAGTGCCCGGGACAATACGGTTGTGGCATCAAGGTGACCAAATGCTGTTGCCGGTGCCGGGTCGGTAAGGTCGTCTGCCGGGACGTAAATTGCCTGTACCGAAGTGATCGATCCTTTTTTGGTGCTGGTAATCCTTTCCTGTAATTCTCCCATTTCCGTCGCCAGGGTTGGCTGATAGCCTACTGCCGATGGTATCCGGCCTAACAGGGCTGAAACTTCGGATCCTGCTTGAGTAAAACGAAAAATATTATCTATGAATAACAAGGTGTCTTTCCCCTCTACATCCCTGAAATATTCAGCAATGGTCAGACCGGTGAGGCCCACCCGCTGCCTCGCTCCCGGCGGTTCATTCATCTGGCCAAAAACCATAGCGGTTTTGCTGATAACCCCACTTTCGGTCATTTCCAGATAAAGATCATTCCCTTCTCTGGTTCGCTCCCCCACCCCGGCAAATACTGAAATACCGCCGTATTCTGTAGCAATATTTCGGATCAGCTCCTGGATAAGTACGGTTTTACCAACACCGGCCCCACCAAATAAACCGGTCTTACCTCCTTTTGAATAAGGTTCAAGTAAGTCAACAACTTTTATCCCGGTTTCAAGAATTTCCGTTTCAGTACTTAAATTTTCGTATTCAGGAGCCGGGCGGTGTATAGGAAAGCGGTCTTTGGTCTTAATAGGTCCCTTTTCATCAATGGGTTCACCAATTATGTTCATCAAACGACCAAGAACTTCCGGTCCTACCGGTACGGTTATCATATCACCCGTATCAACAACTACAGTACCCCGGGTTAGTCCATCAGTGGAATCCATGGCCACAGCACGAACCATATTTTCCCCGAGATGTTGCTGCACCTCCAGAACCAGAGGCGATTCCTTACCCCGGTCAATGGTTATTGCATTATAAATTTCGGGGAGATCCCCTTCGCTGAATTCCAGGTCCACAACCGGACCGATAACCTGTTTTACAATACCTTTAGCCATATCACAATTATTCCTTTTTTTCAAACTTTTATGATGCGGATTTTAATGCTTCTGAACCACCAACGATTTCTGAAATTTCTTTAGTTATGGATGCCTGGCGCGCTTTATTATAGTGTAAGGTTAAATCCCGAATCATATCAGCAGCATTGTCTGTTGCATTTTCCATTGCGGTCATCCGAGCACCCTGTTCGGAAGCATTCGATTCCAATAGAATTCTCCAGGTCTGCATATTCAAATGTTTGGGGAGCAGGGCATTCAGCAAACTTAATTTATCCGGTTCATACAAATAATCAACCGTACTCGGTATATCCTGAAATTTTTCGGCTTTCAGGGGCAGGTAATTTTCTACTATAATATTTTGTTGGACGGCATTCTTGAATTCGTTATAAACTATTTCAATTAAATCGGCTTTCTTTTCCTTATAATAATTCACCAGAAATTCAGTAATTTCCTGGGCATGAATGTATTCCAAATTATTGAAAAACTGGATGTACTTTTCCTCCATGGTGATCGATTGTTTTCGAAAGAAATCAAATCCTTTTCGACCCACACACACTAGGGAAATTTCTTTATCCTTATGGACATCAATCTGATGCTGGACTCTTTTGATTATATTGGTGTTGAAAGAACCACACAACCCGCGGTCCGCAGTCACCGCCACTATCAGGACACGCTGGGTGGGTCTTACTTCCAGAAGCGGATCGGTTATCACCTCAACTTTGGCTACCAGATGTTTAATCATTTCGTCGATTTTGTAGGCATAGGGTCTGGCAGCCATGATTTGCTCCTGTGCCTTGCGCAATTTTGCCGCAGCAACCATTTTCATTGCCCGGGTTATTTGCTGCGTGCTCTTAACGCTGCTAATGCGACGTTTAATTCCCCTTAAAGTAGCCACAGCGGTTTACTCCTCCACCTTGAATATCTTTATAAATTCTTCAGCAGATTTTTTCAGAGCCTCCTTCAATTCGTCGGAAAGCTCTTTTTCTTTCTGAATCTGATCTAGAACGTTTTTATATTTGTTATCCAGAAATTCCAAATATTCCTTTTCAAACCTCCTGACATTCTTAACCGGTATCTGATCCAACATTCCCTCGGATCCTGCATAAATAATAGCGATCTGTTTTGCTACCGACATTGGGTCATATTGATCCTGCTTCAGAATTTCAACAAGCCGCTGACCACGTGTGATCTGAGCCTGGGTCGCTTTATCCAGATCCGAACCAAACTTGACAAATGCTTCCAATTCACGGTATTGGGCCAGATCCATTCGGAGACTGCCGGCAACCTGCTTCATGGCTTTGATCTGGGCATTTCCTCCTACCCGGCTGACTGAAATACCCGCATTAACCGCCGGACGCACGCCGGAATAGAATAAGTTTGGTTCCAGGTAAATCTGTCCATCGGTAATTGATATAACATTGGTAGGAATATATGCGGAGACATCACCCGCCTGGGTCTCGATGATCGGTAGTGCGGTCAACGATCCGCCATTTTTTTCATCACTCATCTTCGCAGCCCTTTCTAGCAGTCGGGAATGAAGGTAAAAAATATCTCCGGGATAGGCTTCCCGACCCGGGGGACGCCGCAAAAGCAGGGACACCTGCCGGTAAGACCAGGCATGTTTACTGAGATCATCATAAATAACCAGGGCGTGCATGCCGTTATCTCGAAAATATTCCCCTAGTGCCGCTCCGGAATAAGGAGCCAGATATTGTAGGGGTGCCGGTTCACTGGCATCAGCCGAAACGATGATGGTATATTCCAAAGCACCAAAATCTTCCAGCGTTTTCACTACCTTAGCCACAGTTGATGCCTTCTGGCCAATCGCAACATAGATACAGTAAATCGGGGAATCCGTCTCGTGAGTTGATTTCTGATTGATGATGGTATCCACCGCGATGGCTGTTTTTCCGGTTTGCCGGTCGCCGATAATCAGTTCCCGCTGACCACGGCCAATTGGGATCATCGAGTCGATAGCCTTCAGCCCGGTCTGGACCGGCTCCTTCACCGGTTGCCGATACAGCACGCCCGGCGCTTTTTGTTCCACCGGTAAAAATTGTTTGGCCTTTATCGTTCCTTTGCCATCTTTGGGATCACCAAGCGGGGTCACTACCCGGCCCAACAGTTCTTTACCCACCGGTACTTCCAGAATTCTTTTTGTCCGCCGGACGGTATCACCTTCCTTCACCAGGTAATCTTCGCCGAACAGAACGCAGCCAACATTATCCTCTTCCAGGTTTAACACAAAACCCATCACATCGTGAGGAAATTCAACCAGTTCACCGGCCATTACCTTGGTGAGACCATACACGCGGGCAATTCCATCCCCCACCTGCAGTACCGTACCGACATCATATATATCTGTTTCTTTCTCAAAACTTGAAAGTTTTTGTTTGAGAATTGAGGATATTTCATCAGGTTTTACATCAACCGCCATTGAGCCTACCTCAAGTTTTTCAATTTATCCATTTTCCGGGGAAAGCAAATTTTCCCGTAATTTTAAAAGTTGGTTCTTTAGACTTGAATCGATTACCGTATCATCCATCTGCACAATAAAGCCACCCAATAATTCCTTATCAACATCCTGGGTTAGAATGACTTTTTTAGCCGTGATCTGATTCAAATGCTTATTTAACAATTCCAGCTGTGCCTCGCTAAATGGATAAGCAGTCAGGAGCTGACCACGAATAATTCCGTTCTTTTCGTCCAATAGTTGATGAAAGTATTCAATGATCTCAGGGAGCAGATATTCCCGGTTTTTTTCAAGCAATAACTTAAGAAAATCCATGGTTTTATTATGAAATTGCTTTCCGAACAGATCTTCAAAAACTTCTCTTTTTTTGTTTGCATGCACCACCGGTGAAGCCAGCAGATTTTCGAATTCATCGGAAGCTTTTAAATATTGATCAAGCACCGATAAATCTTTCTCCACCTGCTGGAGAAGATTTTCCTCCCGGGCCAATTCGAACAAGGCCCTGGCATACCTTTTTGAGACACGCGATCTAACCAAAAATTAATTCCCTAATTTTTGTCAATTCTTTCTAAATCTTTGATATAATTATCAATCAAATTCCGATGCTTCTGTGCATCCAGTTTTTCCTGGATGAGAAATGATGTCGCCTGGATTGCCAGATCAGCCACCTGCTTTTTCAACTCCAATATGGCAGCTTCACTTTCCCTTTCGATATCCGCTCTGGCCCGCTCGTGAA
>Ga0307426_1001970_pt1 | contig 13085 bp, 10 predicted proteins | sample SalMarWE160340MG_FD_202165 | JGI IMG/M metagenome (GOLD analysis project Ga0307426, IMG submission 202165) | Salt marsh sediment microbial communities from the Plum Island Ecosystem LTER, Massachusetts, United States - WE1603-40 | ecosystem: Environmental > Aquatic > Marine > Intertidal zone >... | reverse complement strand
GGTGGTGAGTCAATCCCTTTGGCTGACGACCTTGTCGCGACCTTGAGGATCGAGTTTCCCTGGAACGAGCGCGGAAAGGAGCACGCCGTCACCACCCGAGAATACGGCTGGGCGCCCAAACCTGAGCAGAAGTGACGAGTGACCAGTGACCAGTCCCCTATTTCTGCTTGACTCCGCACGCCCTGAAGGATGCGGGCGGCGGAGAAACAGGCGGCTGTACCCAGAATCAGTAATCGCGCAGCGTGTGGTATTCGTCGAGCATCGCCATGTAGTTGTCGTATTTCGTGCCGACGGCGATGGAGTGGCTGGCGCCGAGGATGAAGCGCCCGCCGCGCTTGGCGCATTCCATGGCGCGCCGCACGTCCTGCCGGACGTCTTCGGGCGTGCCGCCGACGAGGTGTTCGAGCGCCACGCCGCCCCACAGGGTGATGCGATCGCCGTAATCCCGCTTGAGCCGGCAGATGTCCATGTCGGCGGTCGGCTGGATCGACTGGTACGCGTCGTACCCGATCTCGATGAACATGTCCATCAGCGCGTTGACATTCCCGCAGCAGTGCTTGAGCACCTTCTTGCCGAACTTGTGGTGGAGGTTCATCACGCGGGCCCGGTTGGCTTCGAGGAAGAGCTCGCGGAACATGGCGGGGCTGATGAACGGCCCGGTCTTGTGGCCGAAGTCGCCCCCCCACAGGACGCCGTCCGAGTCGGGATGCACGGTGACCTCGTCGGCGAGGGTCTGCCGTTTCACCGTCAAGTGCGTCGCCGCCTTTACGACGTCCGGACTCTGCGCCAGCTCCATGAGGCCGCGGGTCATCCCGCCGAGCAGGACGATTCCGAGTTCGCCGCCGGACGGTCCGCAGATGAACTTGTCGCCTTTGAGTCGTTGGATGACGGCGTCGAGTATCTTCCAGGAGCGCTCGTCTCGGGCGGGCGGCGCCGGCTCCTTGTCGAAGTCCTCGACGCGGAACTCGAGCGCCTCCGCCACCGGGTCTTCGATGCAGGTGATGTCGGCGGTTGCATCCGAGTACTTGTAGACGCGGCCGTATCTGTCCTCCCAGGTATTCTCGTCGATGGGTCGCGGCGGCGGATCATCGGTTGCGGGCGGGATCTGCCAGGTGGCCATCGGGAACGTGACGATGTCGAGGTCGAGCTTTTCGTGAAGCTCGATGTGGTCTTTCCGGTAGCTCTCGGCGACTTCGTCGTGCCGGCCCTCCCAGAACGCGATGCGGGACTTGGCCTTGGCGCGGAGGTATGTTTCGTGCCCGATGATCCGCTCGACGGTGTCAAAATCCACCGCGAACTCGCCGATGGGAACGCGGTCGGGCTCCACGCCGTTGAGGGTGGCGAGGACTCGTGCCTTGGAGTTCATCCGGCTTCTCCGGGGGATGGGGCGACGTATCGCAAGCGTTCCTGGGGCTCTCGTGCGGCGGGCGCGAGGTGGGGCTGGTCTGTACGGAGAGCGGCGCCCGCATCGCTGGTGCGGCGGCCCGAGGGTTCTTCCCGTCTCACATCGGGAAGGGCCAGATCTCAGACCAGTGGCACCCGGAAATGAACACAGCAAGAGCGGCGAGCAGCAGCAACAGCCTTCTCATGACCTACTCCTGGTTGGGCCTCAATCCATTATCAGTATCGGCACTGACCGACCGGCGGTAACTGGAACTTCGCTGATGACACCTTTTGCGCCGCAACGCTCCAGATGGCCGAAGTGTTACGGTATCTGTTCGCATAGTATACACCATCCGGGCCAGCTCGACCAGCACCTCGTCCGAATCCCAGGGTCATTCAATTCTCGACCTCGTCTGCCTCGGCAAGTGGGGGCCGCGCTCAGGGAGCGTGTTTATAAAAGTCACACCTGTGACTTTTATAAACGAGATGCTGCGCGGGGGGCAAGAGAACGCGGGCGGGCGGCCATCAAGACCCGTTCGCAGAACTGAATGGCCCTGTCCGAATCCGAAATCCTGCTTGTGCGGGCGAAGTCGCGGGCGTAGAATCGTGGGGCTTGGACCGCTGAGATCGAAGGGAGGGAATGATGAGCCGACCATGGTGCGCCGCGGCGGTGTGCGGCCTGCTTGTTCTCGCAGCAGCCGGCTGTAATGGCCCCTCGAGAAAGAAGGATTTCGAGTTCGACGGGTCCGGCTGGGGCGGGGCCGACCTCGAGCACCGTTCCAGTCCGTCGACGGGCACATTCCAGATCGAGAGCGGCCTGCTGCTGAACAGGGATTTCCGCTGGGCGGATTCCGAGTTCTCGTTCGATTTCTTCGATACACCCGACCTGAAGTGGAACCTGGTGCTGCTGGACTCCGTTTTCCTCTCTGCGCGGCGGAAGGACTTGCGTGATACCTGGATCAAGACCGCGCCCAAGAAGTTCGAGCTGGGCAAGGACCTGGGCCCGGCGCAGTTGTGGGTGTTCGACCGCGTGGCGGAAATGGGGTTCCGGCGCGACCAGAAGGGCACGACCTACAAGGTGCTGGACGCGTGGTGGTACCCGCGCATCCGGGACGAAGGCAGGCAGGCTGACGTCCGGCTCAAGCTGGTGTACGACGTCAGGGTACGGCGGAGCTCGTGGAACACCTTCCGCGCCAAGGTCGCGGGCGGTAGACTAACGTATTGGGTGAACGGCGAGGCGGGGAAAGACCCCATTACCATCGACGCGAGGGCGAACGGGCGGCTGGGCATATTCGTTCAGAAGGGGGTCCCGCTTCGCCTGCGGAACTTCCGGCTCAGCGCGGGCGCACCGTAGCGCCCAGGCGTAACCTCTTGCCCGAGCAGTAGTTACAAATTGACCGCTTTTCGGTTGACAGATGGCGCTGGCGGGAGTATCATATGCGGAATAGGGCTCCTCACGGCGCGTGTGCGCTCGTGGGGACGCAGAGAGCTTTCACAGGGCCTTTTTTGCGAAGATTGGAGTTGATGGTTTGTGGTTAGAGTCACGCTGGCCAGGGACGAGCCGCTCGACCGGGCGTTGAAGCGGCTCAAGAAGATCTGCGACAACGAAGGGATGCTGGGAAGAATCAGGCACGCGGCGTACTACGAGAAGCCGAGCGACCGGCGCCGCAAGGCCGCAAAGAAACGCATGAAGAACATCAAGAGCGCCGAGCGGGCGAGAGGGCTCGCCCGCTGAAGCTGCGCGCTGCTGGGGAGAGTTCGCGAGCGAGTGATCCGGCCCGCCTGCTCCGCGTCTGTCACCGCTTTTCGCTTACTCGAAGCGGAGCGCCTCGATCGGGTCCATCCTCGAGGCCTTGATGGCGGGGTACGTGCCAAACAATATGCCGACGATGCAGGATATCCCGAGGGCCAGCACGATTGAATCGGGGGTCACGATGGCGGTCCAGTGAATCCTGGGTGCGACGATGTGGACGCCCCCGATCCCGACGAGCGCGCCGATGATCCCGCCGATGAAGGAGAGGGTGGTCGTTTCGACCAGGAACTGGTAGGCGATGTGGCTGCGCTTGGCCCCGCACGCACGGCGGATGCCGATCTCCCGGGTGCGCTCGGTGACCGTCGCCAGCATGATGTTGATGATACCGATCCCGCCCACGACGAGCGAGATGCCGGCGATGAGGATCATCGTGATGCCGAACACGCGTTGGGCTTTCTCTCTTTGCTGCAAGAGTTCCAGGGGCACGACCATGTCGTAGTCGCGGCGCCGGTGATTCGTCTCGAGGATCTGCCGAATCGAGTTGGCGACAGGGAGCACCAGGTCCTCGGCCTCGACTCGCACGATGGCCTGATCCACTTCGACGCTCACGCCGCCTCTGGCGCCCTCGCGCTGGAATATCGATGTGTCGCCAAACTGCCGGCGCGCGGTCAGCAAGGGGACGTAGATGTTTCGCAGTTTCTGGCTGCTGGTGAGCGCCTTGCGGTTGCGGCTGCTGTACTGCGGTTCCTCCAGCACGCCGATGACGTCGAAGAACATGTCGCCGATGTTGAAGCGGACGGTCAGCCGATCCCCTACGATTCGATGGTCGTCGAGGAGCTGAGTGCCCACGTTGCACACGGTTCTTTGCTGTGTGCTGTCCAGACCGGAGATGAGGCGGCCGGTGGAGTGGCGGAGTCCCAGCATGTCGAAGTACTCGGGTTCGACGCCGAGGATGCGCGCGTTCACCTTCTTGCCGGCGAGCCAGGGCTCGTCGCGCACCTCATGCGCCACGGTCACGAATTCGACCCCCTCGCAGGTGCTCTGGATCTGCGTGATGTCCTTGTGAAGAACCCCGTACTGCTTGATGTAATCGAGGCTCTGGCCGCCGCGCCCGCCGTCATCGCCCACCGGCTCGACCGAGTTGATGATGATGTTCCGAAGACCGAGTTGCTCCATTTCCTTGAGGATTTCGCTGCGGGCGCCGGCGGTCACCGACATCATGAAGATCACGGACGCGACGCCGATGACGATGCCCAGAAGGGTGAGCAGTGACCGGAGCAGGTTGGCCGCCAGGCAGCGAACAGCGAGACGCATGATTTCGGCCAGCCGGTAGAACATCAAGGTTCCTCGCGGGAGCCGTTCTCTGCCAACCCGTCCCGCATGATGATTTTGCGCCCGGCGCTCTCAGCAATGCCGAGATCGTGGGTGACAATAATTACCGTCCGCCCCTGCTCGTGCAGGCGGTGGAGGACTTTCATGATGTCCTTCCCGGTCTCGCTGTCGAGGTTCCCGGTGGGCTCGTCGGCAAGGACCACGCGCGGGCCGTGGACGATGGCGCGGGCGATCGCCACCCGCTGGCGTTCGCCGCCGGACAGCTCGTTGGGGGAATGGCGCCACCGGTCCCCCAGCCCCACCAGTTCGATAGCCTTCATGCTGGACGCGTGGCGCTGCCTGCGCCGCCCGCCCATGTAGAAGAGGGGCAGCTCGACGTTCTCGATCACGCTCAGGTGAGGAATCAGGTTGAACGCCTGGAAAATGAAGCCGATCTTCCGGTTCCGAATCTCGGACAGAGAGCTGTCGTTGAACTGCGCTACGTTCTCTCCGTCCAGCAGGTATTCTCCCGAGGTCGGGCGGTCCAGGCAGCCGAGGATGTGCATCATGGTGGACTTGCCGGAGCCGGACGCCCCGACGATGGAAGTCATCTCGCCCTCTTCGAACTTCACCGAGACGCCCCGCAGCGCAGGCAAGTCAATGATGCCCATGCGGTAGACTCTCTTGACGTTCCTGAGTTCCATCAGGGGGGGCATCAGCGGGCCTTCCTGCCGGCGGCACGCCGTCCGGACGGGGCCTTCGGCGTCGGGCGCTTCTGTGGGACGTCCTCAGACTCCACCTGGGGCTTGACAATCAAGACCTCTTCACCCTCCTTGAGGCCCTTCTTGATCTCGACGAAGCTGTCGTTGCTCGCCCCGATTTCGACCGGATGCTTCTCGGGCTTGCCGTACTTGTCGAGCGCATAGCAGAAGATCCGGCCTCGCTGCGTGTGAACGGCCTGGATGGGCACGTAGAGCACGTCCTTGAGCGCTTTGATGAAGACTTCGACGTTGGCGGTCATGCCCGGGCGCATGCTGGGGATCTGTTTGTCCAGCGCGACGACGGTGGTGAACAACTTGACGTTGTTGCGGCCCCACTCGCTGTGGGCCAGCGTGGCGATGCGCTTGACCCAGCCCTTGAACGTCTTGCCGGGCAGACTGTCGATGGTGATGGTGGCCCGTTGTGGATGGTCTTCGTCGATCTTGATCTTTCCGAAATCGGCTTCGTGCACGTTGAGGACCAGTTGCATGGTGTTCAGGTCGGGCAGTCTCATCAGAACTTGGTGACGGTGGGCCGTCCCGCCGACTTTGATCTCTTCGTCCTGCCACCAGCGACGGCGACCGCCGCTGCCGTAGACTACGATGCCGCTCCCCGGCGCCCGCATGGTCATGTTGTCGCGCCGCTCGCGCGCGTCCTTGAGCTGTTCCTGGGCACGCTTGAGTTCCTGCTTCCGTTGGGTGGTTGTCGCTTGCGTCTGCACCGTGCGGCGCTTGGCCACCTGCTCGAACCGCTTGAGTTCCGTCTCGGCCTGTTTCCGGTTGCCTTCCAGTTGCTTCAGCCGCATGGGATGCGTGTACTCCCCCAGAATCTTGAGCTCGAGCTCCGCGGTGCCCAGCTCGTTCGCCGCGGTGTCCACGTCCAGCTTGCTTTGGGTGACCTCCTCCTTGGTCACGAAACCTTGCTCGAGCATCTTGGGCATTCGTTTGTACACTTCCCCGGCTCGCAGCAGCTTCACCTTCGTCTGGTCGATCTTGATGCGCGCGTCCCGCTCCTCCTTCGGCTGGACGCCGCTCTTGAATTTCTGGATCTCCAGCCTCGCCATCTCCACGTCCATCTCGGCCTTGAGGGTCTTGCTGGCGCAGTCCAGGTTGGTGATGACTTCGTCGGCCTCTGCGGCGACGAGATTGGCACTGGCCTTCTCTTCCTGCGATTCGAGCTGCTCGATCTCTTTCAACACGTCCGTCTTGTCGAGCTCGACGAGGATGTCTCCCTCTTTTGCCGTGGTACCTTCGTCGACCAGCCAGACAATCCGGGCGCTGCCTCGGATGTTGGCGCGGACCTTCTTCGCTTCCTCCGCTTCGAACGTCGCCCGGCGCTTGAGGAGGATCTGGAGGTCCCCGCGGTGCACCGTGCGCCGCTCCGCCTCGGCGAAGGACTGCTCCTCCGGTGTGTCGCCGTTGAGCAGCCAGAAGCCGGCGCCGCCGGCGGCCAGCATGGTGGCCGTGCCGAGCGCCATCGCCAGTCGCATCGATCCGCTGCACTTACGCCGCGCGTTCATTCCTTCCACATCCCGTCCGAATCGAGAAAGAGAATTCCGATATCCCGCTTCAGTTGCAGCCGGGCTACCTCATAGTCCAGTATAGCGCGAATCAGCGCGTTTTGCGCCCTCAACTTTGCTGATTGCGCCTCGACAACGTCCCGGTTCCCCAACTCACCGGCCTCGAAACGCAGCTTCGCATTCTCCACCCGCTTCTCCGCCAGTTCCAGGTTCGCCTTCTGGATTCGGATCGAATTCTCGAGCCGCCGCAGGCGGCGATATGTATTGAGCACCTCGACCTTGATGTGGTCTCTCGACAGCGTGAGGAAGCGCATTTGGCGGTGCCTGCTGATGAGGGCTCGCTTGTATGCGTTTCGATCCGAGACCTTGTCAAGCGGGAGCGACAGCGCGATTCCCAACGAGCGCGAGCGATCGTGGTAGAACGTCGACACGTCGCCCGTCTTCGTGCCCCCAATCGTGTATGACGCGCTCAAGTCCAGGTCGGGCAGCAGACCGTTCCTGGTGATTCGGAGTCTCCGCTCGGCGTCCTCCAGTCGTTCAACGTCGGTCTTCAAGTCGAGCCGGTTGTGCAGTGCGGCCACGAGAGCCGACTTGAGGTCGATGTGGGCGGCTTTCACCGCGGGTCGCGTGTCCGCAACATCGATCCGGGCGCTGACCGGCAGGCCGAGGATCACCTTGAAGTCATCGAGCGACGCCGACAAGGCCTCCTCTTCGGTGATCAGGTCGTTGGAGGCGGTCAGCTCTTCCTGCTTGGCGCGGTACCGGTCAATCGTGGCGACCTTTCCGACTTCGAACAGCGCGTCCGACCGCTTCCGCAGAAACGTGAACTGTTCGAGCGTATGCCGCGAGTTCTCCACCACCTGCTTCTGGCGGAGGATGGCGTAGTACTTCATGAGCACCTCGAGCGAGAAATCCTGGCGGAACAGCTCGAAGTCGCGCAGCGCATACACCACATCCCGTTCCGCCTGGGTGAGGTCTGCATAAGCCACCTCCCGCCCGGCGCCTCTTAGCAGCGGTTGCTCGAACGACACAGTGATGTCGTGCGAGTACGTGCTCGGCCCGCCGGTCCGGCGGTCGGTGACTTTTCTGCCGGCCGACGAGGCCCTCAGCGCCCCGCCGGTCGGAAGGATCTGGCTCACGGAGAAATCCGCCCGACCGGTCCCGGTGTTGGTCCTGGACCCGTCGGCGCTACTGGTCTGCGTGGACACGTACGAGATCGTGTTGCTGATAACGGGTCCGAAGTTGTGCCGCTCCAGCGCCGCAGACAGCGCCGCCAGGTCGACGTTCTCGCGCTGAGACTTGAACGTGCGGTTGTTCTGCGTTGCCATCCGCAGCGCATCACGGAGGGAAAGGACCCGCGCCTCGCCGGGGTTTCCTTCGGTCTTGACCGGCGCGGGCGCCTTCTCCGGCTCGGGCATCTTGGCGTTCTTCTGCCAGCGATCCACGGCGTAGTCTCGCTTGGACTCCAGGATTTCGAGAATCTCGCGTTCGGCGCTCTTCTGGTAATAAGTGTAATACGACGAGCACCCGGCCGACAGGGCGGCAAGGGCCGCCAGACAACAACACCGTGCGCGGAACATAGAATCTTCTCCTATCGCAGGCCGGCTGCGCCTTGGGGCTGACTTTGCCCTTCCAGCATCTTAGCGCCCCCGTCCGGTTCCTTCAAGCTTTTGGCCGAGGGGCCTTCCCGGGCCCGGCCAACGCCGTAAGCTGTTGACATGAAACGGCCCAACGCGCTCTGCCCAGTATTATGTACGCAAAGCGAGCCGAGGAATTGTCGGATTCGTCGGCTTCTTGGCGTCTTCTTCGCCGTTCAAATCCCGACATCATACCGCTGCAGCGTCTTCTCGCGGAGCCAGTCTGGCAGGCGGGCCGGCTTGCGGTCGGGCCCCAGGCAGGCGTGTTGGGTGTATCCCGCGGCGGCCCGTTCACCTTCGCGTTCGATCAGGCACGTAAACGTTGCCGTCGCCTTCGTACAGGATGTGACCGCGCTGTGGATCCCGACGAGGTCGTCGTAGTTGACCGGCGCGATGTGCCAGAGGTGGCTCTCGACGACCGGCAGGACGAGACCTCGCTCCTCGATCTCGGTGTACGGCAGCCCGCACAGCCGAAGGTATTCGTTGCGGCCGTGCTCGAACCACGTGAGGTAGTGGCTGGCGTAGACGACGTCCATCCGGTCGACCTCCCCGTACAGGACGCGCCTTCGGCATACCAGCGGCAGGTCCGCCAGCAGCGGCTCGATCTCCGACAAACTCACTGGCTTCCTCCAATGCCCAGCCGGATTATAACGAAGCCGCGCCGCTCCAGCAAGGCAGTTGATCCGCTGGCCGCGCCGCGTATAATCTCCCAGCGTTCTCGAACACCATGTCATGTGAGGAGTCGACAATGGTCAAGCTGACCAAGACGGAGCGAAATCGGGCGCGGCGGCTGCGCTGGTGGCAGGAGGCGCGGTTCGGAATGTTCGTGCATTGGGGGCTGTACTCGCAGCTCGCCCGGCACGAGTGGGTGATGAACCGCGAGCGCATCCCGGTCGACGAGTACGAGAAACTCGCGGACACGTGGAACCCGAAGCCGCGGCCCGCGCGCGACTGGGCCCGCCTCGCAAAGAGAGCGGGGATGAAGTACATGGTGATGACCACCAAGCACCACGAGGGCTTCTGCCTGTGGGACACGCAGCAGACCGACTACAACGCGGTGCACCATGGCCCCGGCCGCGACCTCGTCCGCGAGTACGTCGACGCCTGCCGCGAGTTCGGCCTCAGGATCGGGTTCTATCACTCACTGATGGACTGGCACCATCCCGACGGCGCCCGCTGCGCCAAGAACGAGAAGGCCCGGCGCCGGTTCCTCGATTACATCCAGGGGTGCATCCGCGAGCTGATGACCAACTACGGCAAGATCGACATCCTGTGGCACGACGTCTCCTGGCCGCTCGCAACGCCCGAGTTGTGGGAAAGCAAGAAGATGAACGCGATGGTCCGCCGGCTCCAGCCGCATATTCTCATCAACAACCGGTCGAAGCTGGACGAGGATTTCGGGACCCCCGAGGAGCACGTGACCGCAGAGCGGTCAGGGCGCGCGTGGGAAGCGTGCATGACCTTCAACGGGTCCTGGGGCTACATGCCGTGTGCGATCGACTGGCGTCCGGTGCGTGAGGTCCTGGCGATGCTGCGCACCGCCGCGGCGGGGCAGGGAAACCTGCTGCTCAATATCGGGCCCGCGCCCGACGGCTCGATCCCGCGCGAGGCGATCGACCGGCTCGTCCCGGTAGGCAAATGGATCGCCAGGAACGGCGAGGCCGTGTATGGTAAGGTCGACCGCGTCGCCGGGCGACTGGACCGGCCGCAGACCGGCAACTGGACGCTGAAAGGGAAGACAGCCTACTACTGGTGCCACCGCTGGCCCGGCCGCGAACTGGTGGTCGGCGGCCTCCGCACCAAGCTCTTGAGAGCCTCTTACCTCGCCACAGGCGGGCCGATCCGGTTCACGCAGACGAAAGACCGACTGATCCTTAGGGGGCTGCCCAAGTCGAACCCCGACAAGATCGCCGGCGTGTGCGTCATCAAGCTGGAGTTCAAATCCCGGCCGCGGCAGGTCCTCGGCGCCGGCTGCGTCGTCCTGTAGGACTCGATATTCCGATTGCGGCGAGCGGCGGCTCCCGTTCCCTCGTCTTACACCGGCCCGGAAGCCATTCCGTTGGCAGCACTCCCCGCCCCTCTCATAGCCGGAGATGCCACAAGTTCGTTTTTTGTATTGACATAGGCCCTTTTCTATGCTCAAATACGATGGTACGGAACTGGCTGGTATCTCCGAAGCTCGAGGAGCTGCGTATGACGACGAAGAAAGACATCGTAAGGCGGATCGCCAAAAAACTGAAGTTGCCCCAGGTGGACACGAAGAGGGTCGTCCAGAGCACGCTGGACACGATCGTCGAGGTCCTGGCCACAGAGGGGCGGCTCGAGCTTCGCGATTTTGGGGTCTTCCAGGTGAAACAGCGCGCCGCGCGGCGGGCACGCAACCCCAAGACGAACCAGGAGGTGATGGTCCCACCACGAAAAGTGGTCACGTTCAAGCCCGGCAAGGTGCTCGAACAAACGATCCGCGACCTGTAGCTCGCATCTCTCACCAGAAGCGCGGGGACTTCCAATACCCAAATCCAAATCCCAAACGTAACACTTCAGCCAGCTGAAGTGTTACGGCACAGGAAGGCGACGAGCAAGCGGCATAGCCCCCCCACCCGCGCCGCCGGGGGATGATAAGTTTTTTTGCGAAACAAACCATTGTGACACAACCGATTGACCACCAAAGCGTTGTGGCATGAAATCGGGGGCTTCGCTCGCCCGTGCCGGGCTCGTGACAAAGCATCGCTGGAGCGCCCTGTGAATCCTGTTGAGCTCTTCTTGCTCGAGGGCACTGAGAAATGAAACAAGCCAAGCCGATATGGCCCGAGGGCCGCGAGCGTGAGATGAATCTGTTCGTCGGCTTCCGCGCTGTCGCCCAGGTGAGGGAACGGACCGACGCGGTGCTGCGCCTCGCCGCCTCGTCGCTGTACCGCGCGTTCCTGAACGGCGAGTTCGCCGGGCACGGGCCGGCGCGCGCCGCGCACGGGTTCCACCGTGTGGACGAGTGGCCGCTCCAACTGGCGCCCGGGAGGAACGTGATCGCGGTCGAGGCCGCGGGCTACTGCTGCAACAGCTACTACCTGCCCGACCAGCCGTCGTTCCTGCAGGCCGAGGTCATCTGCGGCGGGCAGGTGCTGGCGGCGACCGGCTCGGACGCTTTCGCAGCGGCGGTTCTCGACTGCAAGCTCCAGAAGGTCCATCGCTTCGGCGGGCAGCGCACGTTCTCCGAGGTGTACCGGATGGGGCCGGGCTGGGACGCGTGGCGCCGCGACCCCGCTGCGCCGTTCGCCGCGGCCGCGTGTGCGGTGTTTGGGAGCAAGCAACTCCTGCCGCGGCGCGTATCGTATCCCGAGTTCGCGCTGCGGGCCCCCGTGGCGCACGTGTCGTCCGGCCGGATCGAACGGGGAGTCAAGCCGGACGAGTACTGGACCAGCCAGTTCGTGACCGAGGTCGGCCCCACGCGCAAGGGTTTCGCCGAGGACGACGTCCAAGCGGCTCCCATGATCGAGTTGCAGGAGACGCGGACCGCCTCGCGCGAGACGATCGATCGTCCGCTCGATACGTCTCCGGCGCTCGAGCTTGCGGCGAACGCATTCCACATCCTCGACTTTGGGGTCGACCTCACGGGCTTCATCGCCGCCCGGGTCATCTGTCGCCGAGCGACGCGCCTGTTCCTCACGTTCGACGAGCTGCTCTGCCAGGGCGACGTCCACTTCACGCGCAACCACACCATCAACGTCGTCGCCTACGACCTCGAGCCGGGCGCCTACGACCTCGAGAGCTTCGAGCCGTATACGTTTCGTTATCTGAAGCTCACCACGTTCGAGGGCGACTGCACGGTCGAGAACGTTCGGCTGCGCGAGCTGGCCAACCCCGACGTGCGGCGCGCGCGGTTCGCCGCGAGCGACGACCGCCTCAACCGGGTCTTCGAGGCGGGCCGCGAGACACTGCGCCAGAACGCACTCGACATCTTCATGGACTGCCCCTCGCGCGAACGAGCCGGGTGGCTGTGCGACAGCTTTTTCACCGCACGCGCCGCAGCCGACCTATGCGGCGACGCGGCCATCGAGCGCAACTTCTACGAGAACTTCCTGCTCCCCGACCGGTTCGAGCACCTGCCGGACGGTATGCTGCCGATGTGTTATCCGGCGGACCACCTGGGCGGCACCTTCATCCCGAACTGGGCGATGTGGTTCGTCGTCGAGCTCGAGGAGTACCTCGCCCGCAGCGGCGACCGCACGATGGTCGGCGCGTTGAAGTCCAAGGTGCTCGCGCTGTTCGATTACTTCAAGGGCTTCGAGAACGACGGCGGCCTGCTCGAGAAGCTCGACAAGTGGGTCTTTGTCGAGTGGTCCAAGGCGAACGACTTCGTGCAGGACGTGAGTTACCCGAGCAACGCGCTGTACGCGGGCGCGCTGGACGCCGCCGCGCGAATGTACAGGCTGGACGAACTGGCACAGGAAGCGGACAAGATTCGTGAGGTCATCCGGGTGCAGTCGTTCAACGGCACGTTCTTTGTGGACAACGCCGTCCGCAAAGGCGGAGGGCTCGAACGGACGAACAACACGACGGAGACGTGCCAGTACTACCTGTTCTATTTCGGCGTTGCCACGCCCCAGACGCACCCCGGCCTGTGGCGGGCGCTGATCGAGCAGTTCGGCCCGAACCGCGACGCGGCCGCGGTGTTCCCCGAGGTACATCCCTCGAACGCGTTCATCGGCAACGTGCTGCGGCTCGA
>Ga0307426_1001969_pt1 | contig 13085 bp, 8 predicted proteins | sample SalMarWE160340MG_FD_202165 | JGI IMG/M metagenome (GOLD analysis project Ga0307426, IMG submission 202165) | Salt marsh sediment microbial communities from the Plum Island Ecosystem LTER, Massachusetts, United States - WE1603-40 | ecosystem: Environmental > Aquatic > Marine > Intertidal zone >... | reverse complement strand
TCAAGGGAGAGGAGATTTCTGCTGAGATTGCCACGCTACGCTCGCAATGACGCCCCCCTTCTTGTCATTGCGAGGAGCAGCAGCGACGAAGCAATCTCCAATTTACTAGTTATCAGCCTTCAGTTACTGGCTAGCCGCTGATTGCTGACTGCTCTTTTACATTGTTTAGTATTTCGGATTTAGAATTTCGCTTTCCTGCTATCAGCTATCAGCCTTCAGTCATTGGCTAGCCGCTGACTGCTGACTACTGATTACTGACTGTTTTTTCATTTTACTCTGTCATTTTGCCTTTTGATTTTTGAGTTTTGCCTTCCCGGGATTGCCACGCCTTCAGCTCGCAATGACAATAAAAAAAGGCTGGGAATGACGCATCCCTTTTGTCATTGCGAGGAGCAGCAGCGACGAAGCAATCTCATGCCCTTCCCTCATTGCCAGACACGCCTTGTTCTTGCCATCGCATGGGGCACGGTGTATCGATTGACGAGAGGATTAGGGTGAGGGTGACAGAATAAACAATCTGCTTAAAGCTGCTTCGCTTGGCTTCGCAGCTATATCTCTAGCCTCCCCTGAGCAGGTAGCTAATAGTGCCGCCGGTGGTAATCTCGCTGCGGAAGGAAAGAATAATATAGACGAGGTTGAAACCGTCACTGCCACTACCGTGAGATCTAGCTGGCAGGTCGACCTGTGCCGAGGTGTCTGCCGGGTTTATTATTCCATCGTCCCACTCAATATAGAAGGTATCGATATCCACCCCGGGAACCACCAGCCCAGGTGATTCGGAGTTCCATACGTTGTCCGACGGGCTCTCGTCGTTAGACATCACCCTGTTGTTGACCCACATCTCGTCTTCATCAATGAAGCTGTCCCCCTCACCGACGAATACGGTAAGCTTGGCGGCGATATCCTCGCCTTCAATTGGCTCCGGCACCAGGAACCCGCTGATATGTCCGCCGGGCTCACCATCACCATCGAAATCGGGGTTAGCAATACCTGCTTCGTGGATCCAAGTGTTTGTAAACAGGAAACCGGGGCTCTCTATGTCATAGAGGTAGAGCTGGTGACCTTTGGTCTCAGGACTGGAGTAGATGATTAGCAGCGACCACCCAGCATAGGCGGACTGGTCCCGCAGGTCGCTTTCCGAGCTGGCAGGTGTCCCCAGCGCAGCTGACCCCAGGGGATAGCCGGTCGCATCACCAGAGTCATAGAAGTCAAAGTAATAATAATCGGTCTCTGGCCTGTGCTGATTAATCACGGCACTGGAATGACTCAGGATATACGTAGCGGCACCGTTGGTTTCTATTTCCTCAGCTTCAATAGCTCCTTTAACCAGGGAAGTAACATCGGCAAAGCAGCAGTAAGACCAGGTGCCCTCTAGGCTAGAGGCGCCGGTGCTTGGCGATACCTGCCAGTTTTCAGCGGTCACTTCGGTCACGTTACCCCCAATGCTGAAGGAAACGTTATTAACCTTAGCCTCTTGCTCGACCAGTATGGCCAGGTTTTCAGGAGTAGGGTTGTCAGGATACATTAGAGCATCTACGTCTCCCCATCTCCACCCAAACCAAGACCTATACCTGTAATTAAAGTCTATCCAGCCCGTCCAGTAAAGAAAAGCGGCCTCAACCGTCACCTCTGATGGTATGCCGTCGATGCCATACTCATCGGTCGCAATGGTGGCCTCGCCCTCCTGGTAGAGCCTGTCCCGGTACTTGTCCGTATGGCTGTAGCCAATCAAGCTGCTGCCGGTGGCAAAGTAGTCTCCCGATATGGCAGCGCCCAGCTTGCGTAACTCTTCCTTGATGACATAGGCTTCAGCAGTGGTGCTGCCTGCTGTGGACTCAATCCGGTAAGGTTTAGAGTCGGCATCCCAGGAAAGCGGAACAGCAGCAACCCCGGTTGTGGTTATCCAGGAGACGGCCTGGGGATTCTGGCCGGCTGGGCCTGTAAACTGGAAATCGAAAGTTCTTACCAGGGGGTAGTCCGTGTCGCCGGGAAGTTTAAACGCGCTATCCACATCCCAGATTATAGCCTTGCCGCCACAGTGAGACACCTTCGAGAAAGTATAATTGTCAAGGCTACCTGAGCCCGAGTCAACATAGTCAAACTCGCCGTACAGCCACACCCCTATCTCATTCACGTTCAACTCTGTTCCGTCAGGGTCATCGTCCTGGTAATAATAGCTTATCGTAATCTGGTAACCCGTCTCCCCATCAAGAGTGATGACTTTGCCGGTTACTATCAGCGTGCCACTCTCAATGATGCTCCCCGGGTCACCCGGGATAGTTGCATCGGGAATCCAGACATTTGTTATGTTAACGGTTACATTTTTATTATTTACCCCATCAAACAATGAGTAAGAATAGTTTGTATCATAGTCATATGGCTCATAATCGGGGCTACTGAATTTTTCATCTAGATGGTCATACTTTATCTGCCATAAGCCATCTTCTACCCCCGCATCAGCGGCATAGAATTCCTGCATTTTTGACTCGTAAACCTGCCCTGATTTGAGTCCAGTGCTCATGAAGACGAGAAGCGGTGTAATAATTATAGCGCCCAGCATCAGCAATATCAGGACTATAGCCAGAGCGCCCTGTCCCGATTCATTTTTCCCCAGGTGAGTTAACCCCTTTGTCAGCTTTGCCATCTTCATTACGCCCCCTTCCAATTTCTCACCATTAAATACAAGTCCTCGGCTTAATTTCATATGTTCTGCTCTCAGTCTCCAGGTTAACCATGGCAGTTACGTTAAAGGTAAGCACCTTTTCAGTGGCATTCCAGCTACACTCAGTAGAATTGGGCGGCTCTATATATTGAGCCACCACACCTGTTGTAGGCGTGTTGTTACCGACTGTCTCCTTGCGTTCAAGCTGATAAACTCCACCGGAGAGATTGACGAGGTCGTAAACAACTTCATAATCCTCGCCGCCTTCCCAGACAGTCCACTTGAGGGTCAATGGAAATCCTCCACTTCCAGTTACATTAGAAGCATTAATGTTTTGAGCTTGAATACAATCCTGACTCACACGGTGGCCAGCCTGCTGCACCTGCCGGACGGCGACCATGTGACTGCTGGTACGATTGCTCTGAATTAGTTGAACGATAACACCGTTGGCAGCAACAGCAATGCCAGCCATTATTGCCACAGCTATCAGTATCTCTATAAGTGTGAGACCTTTCTGGTTCTTATGTAGCAATCTCATCGTTCTACCTTATAAGTGCTTGTGGTAAGCACTGACTCATTCCCATGATAAACTTCTACCGTTATATTCTGAATGTTCTTGTCGCCGGAAGACAATGCCTCACCGGTATCAGGGTCAATCGGCACACCGGTAACATTTACCGAATAGCCAGCGTAACGGTCATCAAGAGCAGTCCGAGAGGGGTCCCAGGGTGGCGTGTTATTTGCAGTGGCGGGAATCTCGTAAGAGAAACCGGTGGAGTTGTAAGGGGAGTTCTTAACATATTCCATTTCGCTTCGAACAAGGCTCTCGGCGGTGGTTTTCTCATCGGCGATAATTATGCCTCTGGAGCTGGTGCTCAGGGCAGTGAGAAAGGGGACGGCAATCATCCCCAAAAGAGCTATGGCGATAAGCACCTCAATTAAGGTCTGCCCTTTTTGACCGCTTATTAACTTCATCTCGTCTCCTTTACGTTCTTTAAGCTTACTATATTCCGTGCAAGCTAGCAACCCGACGAGATTGCTTCGCTTCGCTCGCAATGACAAAAAAGGGGCCGCAATGACAGGTAGTAGCTATCAGCTTTCAGCTACTAGCTAGCTGCTGACTGCTGATTACTGACTGCTTTTCCATGAGGGACCACGGTTATGTTAGTACCAAAATACCAAGACTAAAATACCAAGACCAAAAAGCAAAAGTAAAAAAGCAAAATTACAAATCAAAATGCAACAACCCTTTCCCGTTTTGCACGTTGATTGTTGCCTTTCTGCTCTGTTGTTTTGCGCCCAGCTCCGTTTACTATTTCGGATTTAGGGTTTTGCTTTTCCTGAGATTGCCACGCCTTCGGCTCGCAATGACAGTAGAGAAGGGGCTCGCAATAACAGATAAAAAAGGCTGGCAATAACGCATCCCTTTTGTCATTGCGAGGAGCGTTAGCGGTTGCGAGGCATAGCCGAAGCAACCTTACCTTTTGTTATTCTGACAGGGTTACTTTGGGCAGAGTGAAGAATCCACCATCATTTAAGTAACTCCTGTAGTCTTCCTATAGAGATATTTGCCTTTCTCAATATCCCCTTTAAAGTCCCTTGTTTAATGATCTTGCCGGCATGGACAGGAACAAGGAAGGTTAATTTCTCGCTGCCAACATACTTCGCTAACTGCAAATGGCTTCCTTTTTGCCGTGTGATTTGAAAACCTTCCTTTTGCAATGCGCTCACCAACTCTCTTCCTGTTATCCTAGGCAGTTGGGGCATGTTACACTACCAGCTCTATCTCCCTCCGTTTTATTCCCTTTAACCTGATGTTCTCAATTCCTAACTCTTCTATATGGAGTTGGGCAGCCTCTTTAAGGTTATTAATAGCGTCTTCTATATCATCCCCTTGAGTATAAATATCCAATTCTGGGCAGTAGACGGTGTAACCACCTTCTTCCTCTTCTATCAACTCAGCGGTAATAACGATACGCTTCATACTTCCTCCTTATCTATTCAGCCTTATTTGCCATATTATACAGGCTTAATTTAAAGTAGGAAAGAGAAATTGTGGTTGGCGATCCTTTTGTCATTGCCAGACACATCCCTCCTTTTGTAGCGCGACCCTTCAGGGTCGTGCACGAGGCTAAAGCCTCGTACTACATTTTTAAACTTTGCTCTGTCGTTTTGCCCTTTGATTTTTGAGTTTTCCCCTTCCCCGGGATTGCCACACCTTCGGCTCGCAATGACAGTAGAGAAGGGGCTCGCAATGACTCCCCCTTTTGTCATTGCGAGGAGCGGCAGCGACAAAGCAATCTCCAAGTTAGTAGCTATCAGCCATTAGCTAGCTGCTGACTGCTTTTTCATGTAGTACTAAAAGGCCAATACTAAAATACCAAGACCAAAAAGCAAAAGTAAAAAAGCAAATTTACAACTCAAAATGCAAGAACCCTTCTCCGTTTTGCATGTTGATTGTTGCCTTTTACCCTGTTGTTTTGCGCCCTGCTCCGTTTAGTGTTTCGGAGCCAGAGTTTTGCTTTTCCGGGATTGCCACGCCTCCGGCTCGCAATGACAGTAGAGAGGGGTTCGCAATGACAATAAAAAAGACTGGCAATGACGCATCCCTTTTGTCATTGCGAGGAGCGGCAGCAACAAAGCAATCTCATGCCCCACCGGGATTGCCGCGCCTTCGGCTCGCAATGACAGTAGAGAAGGGTTCGCAATGACAGGTGGAGTGGGCTCGCAACGACAATAAAAAAGGCAGTCTAAAAATGTAGTTGCCCAATTTATTGGGCAATTGTGCCTGATAAATCAGGCAACTACAAAATGCGGAAGACGATGAAAACCTTTACAGCATACCTGGCTGAGCTGTCACGAAAGTAGTACAGCAATGCTGTTTAACCTATCTGCCCAAAAACACCATACATAGCAGATACGAGAGCCAGTGCGATGAACGCCACTATACCCCCCATAATTAGGGTGGTGGCTGGTGTAATGGCAGCGATAAGAGCATCAGTGCGGTCATTGGCTTCCATTGCGTAACTCAGCGCCACGGTGTCCATGGTGGTATCGAGGTTACCGGTTCCTTCACCCACAGCAGCCATCTGCACTATAAGGGCGGGGAAGATGGGATTTCGAGACATAGGGCGTGATAGCCCCTGCCCTTTGAGCATTTCGTCGCGCACAGTGGTCAGTGCGCCAACAATCACCTTATTTTGAGCGTTATCGATGGACAGAGTCATTATCTCAGGCAACGGGACGCCAGCACGAAACAAAGTGGATACAGTGCTAGCATAACGTGAAAGCTCCCTGAACAGGGTAACAGAACCGAGAAGAGGCATCTTGAGTATAGCCGAATCCCACCAGTACCTGCCCGCAGGCGTCTTGATATAGACATAAAGGCCAGCGGCGACACCCAATACGGCAAGCAGAATCGCCCACCAGTAACTTAACAGGAAGCCGCTTATGGCGAGAAGAGCTCTGGTCGTCATAGGCAGGTCAGCACCAAGTGCCCCATAAAGGCCCATAAAATTAGGCATAACAAAGAAGACCATTACGGCAATAACCAGGATCACCAATAGCGCCACTATCATAGGATAAATCATGGCGCTTTTTACCTTTTTGGCAGCGAGGGCTTCCTTTTCAATATAATCAGCCATTTGCCTCAACACCTGTTCCAGGTTACCAGTCTCTTCACCAATAGCAACAGTGCGGCAATAGAGCCTGGAGAAAGCCTTGGGGTGTCTTGCCATCGCCTGGGACAGCTTGGCACCACCGCGAACGGCGGTGATTACCTCCTTTACCATCGTCTGCAAGGCGCGATTGGTAATTTGTTCCTGCAATAACTCGAGGGCAGCGACGACGTCAGTTCCTGATTCGAGAAGCAAGGCCAGCTGCCTGGAGAACATTACCACCTCTTTGGGCCTTATCGTCGTAAAGGCATCGGTCAACCTCCCAATATTGAAAAATGGAGTAACTGTCTTCAAGCTCATCACCCGCAAATCACTATAACCAAGTGTAGTGATGGCCATCTCCTCCGAAACAGCGCTGATTTTACCTTTGAGTAGTTGCCTCTCTTTGGTATACGCTAGATACTCAAAATCCATAGAACCTCCTTCACCGTTACCCCATATGCCCTGCGTTTACTCTTCCATGTTATAGGCATTACGTAATACCTCAGATGGAGTAGTCATGCCCTCCTTCACCTTGAGCATACCATCTTTAATCAGGGGAACCATACCTTCCTTGTACGCCTGTTCTCGAAATTCAACGGTACCGCCGCCTCTCAGCACCAGCATCCTCAGTTCATCGCTCATATGAAGCACCTCAAACATTCCCACCCTGCCTCGGTATCCCGAATAAGCACACGCTTCACAACCACTACCATAGATGAATTCCTCCCTATGTTCCCCAATTTCTTTTTCATAAGCTACCTGCTCCAGTTTTGAGACTGTAATGGAATGGGCACAATCGGGGCAAACACGCCGCAACATACGCTGAGCCATCGTGCCAATAAGTGCTGAAGCCACGAGGAACGGCTCTATACCAAGGTCGAGCAGCCGGTAAATAACGCCCACGGCATCATTGGCATGCAGGGAAGAGAAAACCAGGTGCCCTGTCAAAGCAGATTGGACAGCTATTCTGGCTGTGTCGGCATCTCGTATCTCGCCGACCAATATAATATCAGGGTCAAGACGCAATATAGAACGCAGCCCGCTGGCAAAGGTAAGCCCAGCCTTGGGGTTAATCTGAATTTGATTTATATTTGGAAAGCGATATTCCACAGGGTCTTCAATAGTGATGATCTTCCGAGATACCTTATCTAACTGATTGATGGAAGCATAAAGCGTAGTAGTTTTCCCAGAGCCAGTAGGTCCACTAGCCACGACCATTCCGAAGGGAACTCTGAGCATCTCCTGATACTTTTCCAGAGTCTCAGGGAGAAGACCCAATCCGGCTAACTCACGCGCAGCCAATGTCTTATCCAGAAGCCGCAACACAGTTCCTTCACCGTGAACTGTGGGACAAGTAGCAACACGAACATCGATAGGTCTACCACTGGCTTCAATGGTGAATTGACCGTCCTGGGGGCGAAGATGGTCGGCGATGTTCATATCACTCATTATTTTGATTCGAGAGGTCAGTGCGGGATGTATAGTTATAGGCAGGGACAAGGTATCCTGAAGGACGCCATCAATACGGTAGCGTACCCTCAATCTATCTTCCTCCGGTTCAATATGAATATCGGAGGCTCTAGCTTTAGCCGCTTCATCAATAATAAGGTGTAAAGCATGAGCTACTGGAGCATCAGCAGTAGCGGCGATTAAGTCCATTTCATCACCACCAGCCATATCTTCAGGAATACCGGCTAATTGCTCCTGAATTTTCCCAAAACCTCTGTAGTTGAAGTCAATAGCCTCTCGAATTTCCTGTTCTTCAACAACCACCGGTTTTACCCTCATCTTGCTCTGGTGCTCTAGAATCTGAAGAGCGAATATATCAGCAGGATTTGCCATCGCCATTTCCACGGTATTGCCCTTAACGGACAACGGTACGGCCATAAATCTTCTTGCCGTAGACTCAGGAACCAACTTCAATACCTCAGGGGCAATTGCCTTTTTGAATAGTCTCGCCTTCGCTTCTGGCTTTGCTTCTCCCGGTTTCACCTCTGCCTTTGGTTCCGGTGCTTTGGTTAATATCTCCGAAAGAGCACTTTCAATGGCAGACATACCCTGCTGGCGAGTCTCTTCCTCAGCAGCCACTTCCTCTTGTTTAACGCCCTCTTCCTTGGCAGTTACTTCCTCAACAGGCACTTCCTCAACAGGCACTTCTTCTTCAACAACTTCCCCACCGATAGATATTTCTTTGCTTGGGCTACCAAGCCTGATAACATTGATCTTTTCCTGCTGAGCAAACTCCGCAGCCTCAGCAGTAAGCTCGCCCGAAATGAACAAAACCTTTTGCTGGATTTCAGTATCATAGGCCTTTTTTTCAAATGAAGACATTTCTTCCAAGTCCACCCGCGCCCCAGTTAGCACGTCTATAGCTAATTGGTGAGGAATAAACCCGTCATCTTCTCTGGCCAAGATATCAAAGGTATATTCAGCACCAGTCCTCCCTTTCATTTTACTATCCTGTTCTATTGTGTATCCCACCTTAGCAAGAGAGGACAATAATTGCTCCTTGGAGTCGAATCCCACCACCACCGTTTTCTTGCCCCGTTTAGCAACGGGTAAGGCCAAAAATTCCTTAAGGTTTTCTTCAGATAAAATCTTTATTTGCTGCCCATGGGCAAATTGAGATGCTACAGAATCAAGCTCGGGAAGGGCAATGAAGACTTTGTCCCAAATGTCACAGTTGTAACATTTGTCATCAAATTCGAAAACTTCGCCTAATCCTACCGGCTGACCATCATCATGCTTGATGATACCTATAGCGGTGACATAGGATATAAGTCCATTACTCTTGCGAGCCAGCAAATCGAAGGTATGTCCAGTTCTAAACTTACCTTCAAGGGTAACATGGCGCTCAACTTCATAACCCAGCGCCTTGAGCTTCCTGATAAACTGTTCCTCAACATCTTGCAGGTCATTCTCAAATTGAACCTCAGGATGCCCATCACCCTTTAGCTGACCTTCCTTCTTATTCTTGTTCCTCTGTCGCATCTTCATGTTATTCTAAGAAACAATAACTAAAATATCAAACTAACGTGAGATAGCTTAATATTGACCGGTGATTTATCTTTAAACTCTACCCAGTGCTTGCTCCACTCTGCTAGCATAGCTCTTGATCACCAATCGCACTATGCCCAACGGGGCATCCTTAGTAGTCACTATGGCTAAATAGGATTCTTGACCCAGAGGTCTGATTAGAATCTGACCTGCAGTTGAAGTCAACAAGTTATCCTCAAGGTCACCAGCCTTCAGCTTATCTGCGCTCGTCCGCGAGATCCTGAATATTGCCGCTAGTTGAGCTGCAGCTAGCTCTGCGTTAAGCATAGAACCAGAAGGCACATAGCTGGACATGGCAACCCCGTCACTACCTGCCACTGCAATACATAATACCCCGTCAACTTGCCCTGCCATCTCCTCCAATATGCTGTTTAAGTTCCCTCCTGCTCCCATTTCACCTCCTTTCTCTGGCTCATCTTTCTTCCTTCCCTTGCCCCAGGTAAATCTAGATAAATCAGCCATCATTCAAACTTAGGCAACGCTTGACATACCCGGGCAGCGTGTTCTCTGACCACTAAGCGCGCCATACCAAGAGTAGTAGACTCCTTGGATAAAATCATTGCCAAATAGAAGTCGGGAGTGAGAGCCTTAGTCAAAATATACTTTGAAGCGGTGGTGATCAAATTTTCATCAAAATCGCCGAGCTTTAGCTTATCAGCAGTCAAACTACACAGGCGCACCACCACAGCCAACTGGGCTGCCGCTAATTCAGCATTGAGTGTTGCGCCAGGCGTCGTAACAACCGCAACAGGAACACCCTCCATGTCCATTACTCCCACCCCCAATAAGCCCTCGGTCGTGCTTGCTACCTCCTTTACAACGTCGCCTATACTCCTCTTTTCTGTCTCTTCTACCTCTTCTATCTCTTCTGTCTCTTCATTATCTTCTTTTGCTGCCAACTTATCACCTCCTTTCATACTTTCGTAATAGGAATTTGGTCATTATCGCTACAATTCCTTTTTCTAAAATACCTAGCTACTGTAATACTAAAATGATATAGTAAGGCAGTAAATAGGAATTTAGTCATTATTACCGCAATCTCTTTTTCTAAAATACGTGACTAATGTACTTAAAATGATATAGAAAGGCAGTAAAATAGTCAACGGTTTAGCTTGCTATGCAAGGGGATATCAGGGGGGTATTGCCAAACCTTGACCTCTTGTTTAATAATGAGCACTAATGAATAGAATTAAATGTATAAAGATATTATCAGGGCTGCTTGGGATTTTTCTGCTTCTGAGCTTTTTCCCGCTGGTTGACAGCCAGCCAATTTCAGCCAATCCAGACAGGCTAGAGTGGTCTGTTGCTGACACTCCCAGTGAAGAAGGAAATGTCGTGGTTAGCCCCAGCGAGATAAACGCCTTTGTTGTCGGCCAGAATGACACTTTTTATGCCATAGATATCCCTAATAGCCGTGTATACAAATCAACCGATGGCGGGGTTACTTGGGAGGACGACCTGAACGGAACGCTTGAAGACGAAGGCGCTACGTTGCCTGCCTGGGATATCGCTGTTGCCCCGGATGACCCTGAACTGGTGGCTGTAGTCACCGATGACAGGACAGCCGTTTACTTGTCCGATGACGGCGGGGATAGCTGGGAAGACAGTGGAGTTCCTGATTTAGGCGGCACGCTTATCTCAGATATCGCCATTTCTCCCGAGTATGACGCCACTTATGACGTCGCCATAGGTACCAGAATGCCTGATGGTAACACTACTGGCGATGTGTGGGTAATTACACTGGGAGGGATTGGCGGCTGGAAAGCTCAAGAACTGCAGATAGACCCTGATGCTACAGGGACTGGCGCTGATGTAAGCACAGTCCGCTTTTCACCGCAATACGACGAAGACAAAGCGATACTCGCCATCGCCTCCTCGGCAAATGATATAGCTCCGGCACTACAAGACAGGACATTCCTGTGCGCTGGAGAAAGGAATATTGCAAGTAAGGAAACAGCATGGACCACATTCATAGAAATTATTGACCCGTCTGAAAGCAGCTTGGGTGACTCACCAGACGAAGATGAGATTATCTTCTCCGATTTAGCACTCCCTTCCCAGAATTACCGCGAAGACAAAAACTGGATTGCCTATGCCAGTTATTACTCCAATTCTACTACCGGGTGTGATGATGCATACCGGATAGAAGAAGACGGCAAACAGGTATACAGGCTGGATGTCAAAGGAGGCAATAATGTTGGCATAGCTTCGATTGATTACCAAGGGGGCACACTCCTCGCCGGAGAAATATCAGGCCAAGATGGCTCCGCTGATGCCCTAATCCATATCTGTTCTAATCCCACAGAATGTTTCATTAAGTGGGAAGAGCCTACCAAACCACCCACTGGTGGTGCTTCCTCCGAGAACCGTGCCAACGCCCAGGTTGTCTGGCTTACCGGTAGCATAGCTTATTGCGCCACAAGCACAAATAATGTAACCACCGCCGCTGAGTGGGCAGACACGACTCTCCCTGCTGGACCATGGCAGGGGCAAGCTTGCGATGAAAGCGCCCTTTCTAAAAGTGAAGATGACGGCGATACTTGGAACCAGCTCAGCCTGATAGATACCAAAATGACTTTTCTTTGCGATTACGCTTTCTTTGCCAATAACACTATTCTTTATTTAGCATCGATAAATGAGGATAGCCCCAGTTTTGACAGTATATGGCGAACTGAGAAAACTAAAACCGCGGCACTGACCGAGACCTGGCAGAGGGTGCTTTGCCTTGACGGTGAGGACAATATAATTTTAAGACCCACTCCCGAGTGGGAGGAAGAAGAGCAAATTTACTTCGCTGTGCCCGATACCGATAATGTGAAGTATTCTGAGAACAAAGGGCAGAGCTGGGAGAAGGTCTGGGAGTGCCCCGATGTCACCGATTTGGCTGTGGTGAGCGATGAATTACTGTACATCCTGGATGATTATCGATTAAATAGGTACAGTTGGAATGAGACGCTATGGGAAGGCATCTGGGAATGGGAATATGATATAGACACCGGGCTTGATTCTGGCTCTGCTGTGCTTGCCTATGGCACGGACTATGTATTTGTTTCCGAAAATGGGGATAGAGGCAGGATAGCCTATTCCAGCGATGGCGGGGAAATCTTTAATGTCACCGAGTCTTTACCGGAGCCAGGCGAGATTCAGCTCGCCGTGGATGAAGAATTTAATAGAAACAAATTTATCTATGCCGCCAGTGATGATAGTTCGAGCGACATTTATCGCTGGGCCATTGGTGCAAGCACATCGTGGAAAGGGCTAAACACGCCAGGCAAGGGCTTTTGCGGGCTGGCTCAAATAGACGAAGTCCTTTACGGAGCCTATGCCTATAGTGACGGTGTTGCGCGCACCCTCGACCCTCACCTGGAAACGATACGAGTAACTGATTGGGATTACATCTATACCGGCTTGACTCCAGGAGTAACATTCAAGTCAAGGTCACTGAAGGCGAGTAGCAACGAAGGTGTCGACCTTTGGGCTATTGATGACCACGACTATTTCAACGAAGATATATCCAAATACGATGACCCAGACTTCAATACCGTTGGGCGTCTATGGGTTTATACTGACGCTTTTGTGCTTGAAACTCCCTGGCCAAACACGCCGGCGCTGGACGACTCACTGCCCTGTGATGAATGTACCTGCCGGGCTGATGATTTTTGTTTTCGCTGGCGAATGCTGCCTTCGACCGAAAAATATGAGCTGTG